>ERZ778021.304-NODE-304-length-99489-cov-7.552316_pt1 | contig 99489 bp, 75 predicted proteins | sample MGYA00375751_ERZ778021 | MGnify/ENA primary metagenome ERZ778021 (study PRJEB29350, sample SAMN05389814) | bioreactor metagenome | isolation source: Thiocyanate stock bioreactor | place: South Africa: University of Cape Town | collected 2013-08-29 ... | reverse complement strand
CCCCGCCATATTCTACCGAACGGATCATCTCTCCACTCGATAATTCGTATACACGACTGGTGAACATACTGCTGATCCAAGTCGGACCACCACCGGCTAAATTGTCATTCCCTCCGGTCAATTCATCCCTTACATACACGAACAAAGCCTCTTCATGATTCAGGTTCTGCCCGAATACCTCTGCAATCCGGTTACGGGGCAGCAGGTTATGGGTCGGATCTTCCACAACAGTATCGAAATGAGCCGCTGCTTCACTCCATTTACCCTGCCACATAGCGCTCTTCCCTCTTAAATGATGGGCAGCTCCTTTACCATAACGGCCATATTCCGGCCGCCAGTCGAGATGCTCCACGGCAAAATCCAGATCAGAATCAATAAGTTCAAAAATATCGGCCGGATCGGCCGGATCATATACCTTTTCATCAAAAGCATTTTCTGGAGTAGTGGCAATAGTATCCAACAGAATATTGTCATACATCCTGATCAGATCGAAATAGAGCTCGGCCCGAATAATCCTGGCTTCAGCCAGTACCCTGTTTTTATTCGACTCCAGCATCTCCACACCGGGGGCATTGGTAATAATGGCACTGGCCCTGTCAATGATCTGATAACCCAACGTCCACTTTCTGGCAGGATGTCCTCCCGGAGTATGATTAGGGCCATAAGGGGTATGCCATGTACGGTTTAATCCCAGATCAGTGGCAACCAAAAAGAAAGCTACCGAACGCAAAGCATCACCCTCACCTTCCGGCATATTGTAACTTCTCATCAAATTATAGAGTGCATTTACACCCGCCTCCAGACCTTCGGGAGTGGTATAAATGTAATTGATGGACACTTCGGTCAGTGGTTTCTCGGTCAGGAAGTCTTCACAGGAAGTGTTGATAACGAGAAATCCCAACAAGCATATCGATAAAATAAATATTTTCTGCATAAACGTATGTTTTTATAAAATCATTGGTTGATCCTATTTGATTTAAAATCAAATACTAAAAAGACAACTGAATACCTCCAATTACGGAAATAGCCTCAGGATAATCATTCGGATTTTTCTCCGGACTGTATGACTGAAAATCGGTTATGGTGAAAAGGTTGTGCCCTGTACAATATACTCTCAAATTGGAAAGTTTCAGGCGCGGCAGCATATGTTTGGGAAATGTATACCCTAACGTAAGTGTTTGTAATCGTACATACGAGGCATCTTGCAGACCCATTGTCCAGATATAGGTCCTGTCGTTTGCTTCTTTGGGACGGGGCCAGTTGCCGGTAGGATTTTCAGGCGTCCAGTAGTCCACTTTCACCCCATTCAATACTCCCCTTAACGATCCCCCTTTACTATAGTCATACAAAAACTCGTTGTTTCTGGTAACCCCTTGTACAGTTAAGAGGTCAGCCGACAGATCAAATCCTTTATAATTCACTTCAAAATTAAATGATCCGAACCATTTGGGATCACGGTCAATGATTACCCTGTCGTTATCGGTCAACAGGCCGTCTCCGTCAGCATCTTTTATCTTTACATCTCCCGGTTCCGCCTGTGGCATATGGCTGTTTACAATATCTTCCCCGATCTGCCAAATACCTTCCGGCACATATTGATAGTAGACATTTTTTGAACGTCCGATAAACCAAAGGTTGGCCTTATCATCGATCTCATTGCCCTCCTCATCGAATTCTCCATAAAGGCTGATTATCTTATTCCTGTTTTTAGAGAATGAAAAACCGGCACTCACAGTCAAATCCTTCTTATCCACAATTACACCGTTCATGTTGAATTCGATCCCTTGATTTTCCACTTCCCCGATATTCCGGAGCATTCTGGAGTATCCCACATCTGCTTTCAGTGAAAGTTCAGCCAATAAGTCAGTGGTACGGGTATTGTAATACTCGAAGGTGCCGGAAAGCCTGTTTTTGAAGAAACCGAAATCGATAGCTGTATTGAATGTGGTTGAGGTCTCCCATTTCAGGTTGGGGTTTGGCAGAAAACTCCCGGGTACGTACCCGATCCGTTTCATATCATTGAACAGGTAATCGCGTTGATCAGCCGTACTCAGACTTTGATAAGGATTGATCGCTTCATTACCTACACTTCCATAACTGAGCCGCAATTTCAGGTTGGTAATCGAAGGTACTGCTTCAATAAAAGACTCCCTGTAAATATTCCAACCGACTGCAACCGCAGGAAAATAGGCCCATTTATTATTGTCACCGAAGACCGTCGACCCGTCTGCCCTCATAGAAGCATTTGCATAATATTTTCCATCATAATTATATTGTAAACGCCCCACGAAGGAAACAAGCCCCCGTCTGTTGGCACCCACAGCCGGCACAAATTTCTCGGCTGCCGTCATGCCATATAAACCCAGCAGATCATTGGGGATGTTCTCGGCCGTATTCCTGAAACGGGAATATTTTCTTTCGCTGATACTATGCACAAATGTGGATTCTAAACTATGGGGAGATTTCAATGGGATGGTATAGTTGACAATATTCTCAAGCTGCCATTCCATCTCATCCTCGTGTTGAATAAAACCATACCCCACACCGCCTCTGCGGTATCCAAGCAAAGACTCCGCCGTCGAATAATGCGAGGTTTTCCGGTTCCATGAACGGCGACTGGCATTTATACGGTAATGTAAACCTTCCAGAGGAGTCAGATCCAGGAAAATATTCATAATATCATTCCGGTCATCACGCACATTGCTAACCTCTGACAGGTCCAACAACGGATTCACACTTTCCTGCACACCGGTCGGATAGATACGATAGGTTCCGTCATCATTATAAATCTTACCCAGCGGCGACGTAGTAATAGACCTCAAAAGGGTTTCACCGGTCCCAGGATTATTGTTCTTTGATAACTGCCATGAGGTATTCACCCCGATCTTCAACCAGTCAGTAATGGTCTGGTCAGCATTCAACCTGATGGTAGCTCTCTGAAAGTCAGTCCCGGGCACCACTCCTTCACGGTTGGAATAATTGAAACCGGTATAAATTTTGGTTTTCTCATTCCCCGAAGAGATACCCAGATTATGGTTCTGTGTAGCGGCAATACGGAGCAATTCTTTCTCCCAGTTAATAAAAGCCCCACTATTCAAAACCTCCTGCTCAATAGTAGTGAAAATAGCCTCGTCGGGTAAATAGTTATTATTGTTATCTGCCCGGTAAGCCTCACGCTTTAACTGGGCAAACTCCTCACCACTGTACACATCAAAGTTACGCCTTACGGTCTGCATCCCGTAATAACCGTTGTAATCAATTCGTGTAACCCCTTCCTTAGCCCTTTTGGTTGTAATCAATATCACACCGTTGGAAGCCCGTGCACCGTAGATAGCTTGTGCCGCAGCGTCTTTGAGGATCTCGATGGACTCAATGTCATTAGGATTGATATCATTGATTCCTCCTACCGGCACACCATCGGCAATTACAATAGGCGCATTGCCGGCAGTCAGGGAACGGCTACCACGAATCAGGATATTGGAGGAACTGCCCGGCGCGGCATCAGCCAATGTTACATACACACCGGTGGCTTTACCTCTCAACATTTCTCCGATATCCACCGTCGGTACTTTTGTGGCATGTTCCGTATTGACAGACACTACCGAACTGATCACATCACTCTTGCGTTGCACGCCATAACCGACTACAACCAAGTCCTGCATTTCAATGGATGAAGACCTCAATACTACATTCAGGTGACGTTGTCCTCCCACCGGCATCTCCTCAGTTTCCATTCCGATAAAAGAAAACTGAAGGCTGCTTTGGGCGGAAGCAACGATAATAGTGAAATTACCTTCAATATCAGTGACTGTTCCATTCGTAGTGCCTTTCTCAATTACATTGACACCCGGCAAGGAATCACCGCTTTCATCCGTCACATTACCGGTAATCCTGATCGACTGGGCAAACAATGAACTACAGGTCATTAATAAAAACAACAATAAGCATACATTTTTCATACGATTAAAATTAATTATTTTCATAAGTATCGCACGTGACTCACTTTTTATCTCACATTCAAGCACAAATAGTTTAAGGCTCGTTCGATATCAAATTAATAATGTAAAAAAAGTTATTCCATAGATAGAGACAGGCTAAAGCTATCCAAATCTTATGAATTTTGTTAAATTTTACACAAAAATAGAGGGAGTCGGATTATTTTCGGTCACAAATTTGTAACAACAAGGCAGGTCTATTGTAACTCTGCTGGTATTTTTTTCTGCGCAACATGAAAGATAAACACATATATCATTGATAATCAAATACAAAATAAGCTTACCGTCAAATGTAAAAAAACGAATGCACCCATTACGAATGCATCCGTCTCATATAGTTTATCCAAACAATTTATAAATTGTCCTTCTCTTTTCTACAGGATTTTCTAACTCTTCCGGCGGGTATAACCATACCCTCTCTTCCGGATTTTATGATTTTTTCAGCAGTACCTCCTCGATAGCCTGCTTGAAAGCATCTTTTGGAAGCGCTCCCTGTGCCATCTGCGGGGCCTCTCCCATCGGCACAAAAAGCAAAGAGGGTATACTCCGGATACCGAACTCCGCAGCCAGTTGTTGTTCTGCTTCCGTATCCACTTTGTAGATATAGATCTCACCGTCATACTCATTGGCAAGTTCTTCCAGAATGGGAGCGACCATCTTACAGGGTCCGCACCAGTCGGCATAAAAGTCGATAATACAGGGTTTATCCCCCAGATAGACCCATGTGTCGGGATTTTCTTCGAAATTGGCCACCTTCGTCAAAAAGTCGGCTCTTGTCAATTGGATTGTTTTTTTTGATGTTGTCATACTATTTTTTGTTTTTGTCAGATTTGTTCCGTCACTGTTTGATCCGGTCTTCTGACCGGCATTGTTGCATGAAGCCAGAATAGATACTAAAGCTACTGCCGCTACTAAAAAATTTGCTTTCATCATATACCTAAATTAGTTATTCTCTTGAAATTATTATTCAATTATATTTTTTGCTTTTTTATTGCTTGAAAAGAGATCGAAAAGGAGATAACCTACCAGTGCGCCATAGATCATCATCCTATAGGGATTGGAAGTGATAGGGCAAGTCCCGCTCAGACATCCCACATAATGGTAATAAATATATCCGACTAGCGCCCCGACCAATATGCCGGCTATCCTCAACCAGTATTTCTTAAAAAAATCTTTCATATAGTTCTATTATTGTCTAAATCCTTATTTTACCAAACCACCTTTTCACCTTTCGCTTCGCGCAATCTGCTATCGCTCGGCAAATGTAAGTAAACTTACTTTGCCCTCACTTACTCGCAGATTTCCACCTCAACTGCCACAGTCCAAAATACACTTCAACACATTCGAGAATCTATTATCTCTAAGCGAGTAAAAACTATTCTTTCCGCTTTTACGACAGCGGAGTATCCCTTTTGCCCTCATGTCAGTCAGATGGTGCGACAACAGCGATTGCTCACAATCCATATCCTCCATTAACTCAGTCACCGATTTCTCACCAGATTGGGTAAGCTGCATAATTACACACAAGCGGGTTTCATTGGCCAGTGCCTTCAATATATATGCTGCCTCCTCAAACTGGGAACGATCTATTTTTTTTCTTTCCAATACAACTCCCTCTTCCTTTATTTCCATTATACTGAAATTTTAAATAAATACATGAACATATATTCATTTGTTTTTGTTCGACAAAAATACAATTCTTTTTTTCCTTTTCAAAATTTTATTGGATTATTCTTCCAGGTTCAAGAACTATTTTTTAGAGTAAAGAGTAAAGAATAAAGACTTTTTAAATTAAAAGTGAATTTTCTTAGGAACGAGAGCAGAAGCAAACTTGTTTGTACTATGCCGAGTGACGACAGAAAATCTACGGAGTGAAGAGTGAAGACCATGGGCTCATTAAAACATCCTCATATAATAAGTCAGTTTCACCCCGATCACACGGGAGGCTGAACGGGAAAAATAAGCGTTCTCGCTACGACGGCTGGTAAAAATATCCCCTAATCCGAAATAGTAACGTCCTTCAAGGTCAAAATCCCCGATACCGGTTTTAAACTCCATCCCTATTCCTCCGATTAAGCCATAATCCACCCGTTTCAGTTCATACATGCCTTCGTACTGCATCCCGATTCTTGCCTCCGGGTCCTCAGCCCTACGTTCATCCAAATCATCCGACAATGCCTGGCTCATTTTCTGGTTATCGCCGACCAGAAAAGATATCTGCGGACCGATATTGATTATAAAGCGTGTTTTTCTTCCTGCATAGATATGCGTCATAAATGGTATATCCACATAGTTCAGCGTCCTGCTATAAGAAAAATCGGAAGATGATTCAAATTCTTCTTCCCACCCCCGTTGTGAATAGTTGATTTCCATCACAATTCCCAGATGTTTTTCAGAAATATATTTTGCCGATATTCCACCATAGATTCCCTGCTTGAAACCCATCGGCACACTCGGTACAAAATCCACCTTTGAAAAAAGGCTGCCGCCTCCCACTCCCAGATACAATTCACCTTTGAATATCTCTCTCTGGGCATACAAAGGAGAAATACCCAAAGAGAGCAGGAGACATAGAACTACAGGACTAAAAAAGTGTCTCATCGGCTTTTATCTGTTTTGATGATTCTGCCGTCTGTACTATAATGAATGAGATACAGTCCGGAATTGATGAACCCGCCCCAGTTATTGGGTCGTTCGAAATAAAACGGGAATTGGAGTGAATTGACATTCACTCCTTCGATATTTTGCTCGAAATTATTGCCATATCTTTGCAGGGCGGTCAGGAAAAACAAACCGGTATCGTATCCCCATATGCCATAGCTCGGGAATGTTTCCAGAAGATCCCGGTCATACCATTTGCGAAAACTGGTTTTGAATGCCTCTACATCACGGCTCTGCTCATTGGCAAAGAAAGGAGAAAATATGTACGTATCAAACAAACTATAATCCTCTTTGAGGTTATAAGCTTGCCAGTCAGGATAACCGAACAGGCGGACGGAAAAGCCTGAATCCGATTCCTGTACCTTCTTCAACTCATCCAGTATCTGACGCAACAGGCCGGCGTCCCCACTGGTAGGGACAATCACATTCTCCTTATTCCTATTCAGCAATGTAAAAATCGTACTATCAAGTGTAGTTGCCGCGTTCAGCGTCTCGTACCTGACATTATTTTTGCGAAGATCATTTTGCAATAAGGAAACGAATTCATTTTTATCGTTTCCGCCTCCCTGTATAAATATGATATTGGTATTTCGGAACGTCTGGAGAAAAACAGAAGAAGCTTTCGTATAGGTCAGATGCTGCATCGGGTTTACCTGGAACATATTTCCATTGTTCAGTACCTCACCGTTACTTTGCGAGAAAGGAACCACATATTTTATATTATGGGATTTCGAAAAATCGGACAGCACTTTTATTTGTGCATCACTAACCCCGCCAATAATCAGGTTAAGCGATTGCATCTCCATTGTTCCCAGTAAACTCTGGAGTTTCCGGGTATCTTCTCCCTTTCCTATATCAAAAACGAACAGTTCGATATTAGCCCCATTGTTTCGCATCTTCTCCACCGCCAGCAGAAAACCTTCATAATATTCCTGAATACGAAGGTGTGCTCCTTTTGTCTCATCAAGGAAAGGCAGTAATAATCCCACATTCATCACATTGACTCTCTGGGAAGGCGCTGGTTGGCTAAGTAGCCGGTTCGCCTCACTCATATCCGATCTGGAATCATCCTCCACAAGACTCCTTTTCACCGGGACAAGCAACTCCATATTGCTCTTCAATCCCCCTTCAAGCATCGGATTTAAACGCTGTATTTCCTGCACCTGCACATTATATTGTCGGGCAATACTATAAAGCGTCTCACCTCTGCCGACTTTATGAATAATGTTGGTAGTCTGTTCTTCATAGGGTAAGATCACCTCATACGATTCGAAAAAAGGGATACGAATAGTTTTTCCTATCTGGAATGTCTCAACCGATAACCCGGGATTTGCCCTCATCACATCCTCCGGTTTCAGGGAATAAGTCCTCGATACGGAATAGAGCGTCTCTTTGGGTAATATGGTATGATAACGATAGTTCTCTTCTTTTTCCTTACTAATAACCCGCCGTTGCGGGATAGTAAGCACTTGACCTTCGTTAATACCCTCCCTGGTTCCCGGATTAAGACGGAATATCTCATCCACAGTCGTGTGGTACATTCTGGCTATGCCAAACACTGTCTCTCCAACCACCACGGTATGTTGGAATGTGGTATTCTGGTCTTGCGCCGGAGACTGGGAAGACCTAAAAGGACGAGGGGATTGAGGAGACTGGAGGGACTGGGAAGTGTTGGCATTCAGTGGAGAAGCCGAATTCCGCCCTTTATTTTCCCCGGTAACGGGGATCAATAGTCTTTGTCCGTTCTGAAGACCTCTTTCGGCTCCGGGATTATGACGCAGGATTTCGGCTACCGATACCGAAAAAGTCCGTGAGATAGCGTAGAGTCCTTCTCCCGATTGGACATTGTATTCATAATAAGTCTGTCCGTTCACTTCCACGGTTTTATAGTTCAGATCCTGTGCAGAAAGTGAAAGGAATGAAATATGTATGAAAAGCACGAACGAAAATATTTTACTCAGATTAACCCTGTTATGCATCTTTAGTTTCATTTTATATGAGCTGCCAAGGCAGTTTTTAACATACAAAAATAGAAATAATATTTTGATTTATACTTTTAGTGATCAAATGCAACCAACAGTTTGACAGTAATTATAACATTTTAAGCTCAATTAGGTTTGTTATTTTTTACTTATCTCCATATATGACAGATACTTGTATTACCTTCTAAAGTATAGTTCGCCGTTAAAATGGCAACGGATCATTTCCCTGTGTCACAAGGCCGGATGAAGGGAAAGCTGAATCCATGGAAGAGTCGGCTGGTTTGGACTGGGCATTCATTCTCGAAGGACGCTCTACATAATTTCTTCCCACGGCATAGTCGTCCAGATTTTGGAAACGTGCATATTCATTATCGAATCGCATATTGGCAATACCTGTAGGCCCGTTACGATGCTTTGCCACAATAATCTCGGCAATACCTACCAACGAATTGCCCCGCTCATCTTCAGTAATCCTGTAATATTCGGGACGGTGGATAAAACAAACAATATCGGCATCCTGCTCAATGGCACCCGATTCACGGAGGTCAGCCAATTGTGGCCTCTTGCCTTCATGTCCCTGCCGCGATTCCACACCACGGTTCAACTGCGACAAGGCGATAATGGGGATATTCAACTCCTTAGCCAATCCTTTCAGTGAACGGGAGATCATACTCACCTCCTGTTCACGGCTGCCGAAACTCATTCCACTTGCATTCATCAACTGCAGGTAGTCGATAATCAGTATTTGGACATTATGTTCACGGACCAACCGCCGTGCTTTGGTACGCAATTCAAACACCGACAAACTGGGCGTGTCATCGATATAGATAGGAGCATTATACAGAAACTTATGGTTTTTATCGAGCCGCTCCCATTCATCGTCCGAAAGACGGCCGCTTTTGATACTTTCCCCCTTTATCTGGCACACATTCACAATCAACCTGTTCACCAACTGCACGTTCGACATTTCAAGCGAGAAAACGCCCACCGGCTGTTCGTAATCGAGTGCCATATTCTTAGCCATCGACAATACAAAAGCAGTCTTTCCCATGGCGGGTCGAGCCGCAATGATCACCAAGTCAGATCTCTGCCACCCCGACGTCAGTTTGTCCAACTCCTTGAAACCGGTAGGCAAGCCACTCATACCGTCTTTACGGTTGGCTGCCAACTGGATATTGTTCATCGCCTCACGGATGACCGGATTGATCTGGATCACATCTTTTTTCACATTCCGCTGCGAAATTTCAAATAAGCGTCCTTCGGTCTCCTGCATCAAATCATCCACATCCACAGTCTCATCGAATGCTTGTTGCGACACATCCGAAGAAAAAGCAATCAACTCCCTTGCCATGGATTTCTGTGCAATGATACGGGCATGATATTCTATATGCGCGGCAGAGGCTACCTTTTCCGATAATTCGGCAATATAGACGGCTCCTCCGGCAGTTTCCAATTCACCCCGTCGCTTCAGTTCCTCCACTACCGTCAATACATCCACCGGCTTTTGCTGCATGGCAAGCCCCTGAATGGAGTCATAGATCAACTGGTGAGAAGGATCATAAAAACTTTCCGGCTTCAATATTTCACTGACAACGGAATAAGCGTCTTTTTCGAGCATCAGCGCCCCCAGCACTGCTTCCTCCAGTTCTCTTGCCTGGGGGGGCAGCTTGCCGATATCAGGCGCAGCAACCGTTTTCTCAACTACTTTTACCGCAGATTTTCTTTTTTGTCTTTCCATCTCTCGTAGGTTTTTGCTAAAAGGGTTGTAAAGGTAGGGAGTAATTTGTTCCTGTGGGAATTTTGGCGACCATTCTTTTCCAGAAGTTATAAACACGTGTTGAAAACTCCGGATAATTATATATCTTTACATATTACTTATATCTGCATCTTATGACTTATTTTTGTCCTTTACATTAAGATACAAAAATCACACTTTATGAAAGAGATTCCATCTTTTACAGGATTTAAACCCGAAACCGTACGGTTTTTACAGGAGTTGAAAGAAAATAATTATAAAGAATGGTTCGACGAACGCAAAGCCGTTTACCAGGAAGTACTGCTGGAGCCGTTCCGTGCGCTGGGAGCCATGCTCTCACCCTCCATGTACAATATTGACCCGATGTTCGACATGAGACCGGTAAAAATGCTTTCACGCATTTACCGCGATATCCGGTTCTCTTCAAATAAAGACCCGTACAAAACCAGTATGTGGTTGAATTTTCAACGTATGACCACCCATTGGGAAAATTTCCCCGGCTATTTTGCTGAATTCAGCGCCGAATATTTCATGTACGGAATGGGGCTTTTCATGCCTAAACGGAAGGTGATAGACCACCTGAGGGAGGAGATCGGGTACAGTCCCGGATCATTCAGGGAAATGGCGCAAACAGCATTGGATACGGGATTCGAGGTCGCCGGAGAACCCTATAAACGTCCACTGCCCAATGATCTCCCCGAATTCCATCAGCCGTGGATGCAACGCAAGACCGTATATGTGGTCAAAACCCTGCCGCTGACTGACGAACGGCTGTTTAACGAAGCCATCGCGTTTCAGTTAATGGAGGATTTCTCACAGATCGCCGACCTCTACCATTTTATGGTGGAAATCGTGGAGGAGGTTGAAATATAGCAAAAGAATCATGAGATTATTGTCAATTGTCCTATGCTGTTTCTTTTTTATTGGCTCCACGTATGCCCAAAATGAATTTTCTGAGGCGATAGACCTGCAAAAAAAATTATTACAGGAAAATCCCCAAGACACAAAAGCACTGAAAGAAATCAGTTTCCTTCTTTTACACCAGGCCAATTACGATGAAGCTATCCACTATGGTGAACAACTGCTTGACATTGGTTATCAATCGGAAGATTATGATTTCGCTGTACTTTATGCTCACATAGCCTTAGGCCAGGCAAATATGATGAAGGGTAATAAAAATGAAGCAACTGCAAATCTCCATCAGGCAAAAGCCATTGCCGAAAGCAATCAAAACGATTCGGCGCTTTGCTCCGTCTATAACGGATTGGGGTTATATGCCGCCAATATCGAAAACGATTACTATCGATCTATCGACCTGTTTTTTCAGGGAATCGCTGCGGCAGAGCGCTCAGGGTGCAGCCAACTACATACCATTTTGCTCATCAACATATCCGGCATTTATTATTTAAAAGATGATCCTGTCGGGCTTTCGTATTCGTTAGAAGCTTATGAAAGAGGGCATAAGGAGAGCAACCCCTATCACATTTTCGCAGCATCCACTAACACTGCATACATGTACTACTTGTGCGGTGAATATGAAAAAGCCTTACAATACATCAAAGAAGCTGAATTTTTGATGAAACAAAATGATTTTTACGACCAAACCAACATCTATGCTCTATATGGGCATATCTTATTAGCGCAGGGAAATACCGATGAAGCCATTGAGTATTTCGAAAGGGGGTTGGATTTAAAGGATAAAGCACAAACATCATCTATTGTATATACCCTTTACGGATATGCGAGAGCATGGCACGAAAAACAAGCCTTGGATAGAGCAATCCCCGTGTTGGAGGAAGCCTTGGAACTGACGCATACTGAAAACAACCCCATCCATAGGGATAAATTATTAAGAGAGTTGTCGTTATGCTACGAATCCAAAGGGGAATATAACCGGGCATTAGAATGGCAACGCAGATTCCAGACAGAAAGCGACAGTCTGTTCAACACCGATAAAGAACGTGCCCTTAGCGATTTACGGATGAAATACGATACGGAACGCCGGGAGAACGAAATAAAAGAAGTGAAATTAAACCTGTTGCAAAAGACAAAAAATGAACAATTATTAATCATCTCATTGATCGGTTTTTTTCTTATTGTATTGTTCCTCGTTTATTTCATCTGGCGCAGAAACCGTTTTTACACCACCATTGTACATCAGTATCATACCCGTATCCGCCGTGAGAAACAGATGCAGGAAAAATACTCCATGTCATCACTCTCGGAAGAAAAAGGTGTAAATCTATTCCTGCAATTGGAAAAGATAATGCGTGAAGAAGCCATTTACCGTGACAATCTGTTAACCAAGGAAAAAGTGGCGGATATGCTGGGAACGAACCGTACCTATTTATCGCAAATCATCAACCAACAAACATCACTCACTTTCACACAATACATCAATGAGTACCGGATCAATGAAGCGGTGAAACTGATAAGTGATCCCGGAAACCGAATTCCTCTGAAGGCCATCTCCTCGGATGTGGGGTTCAGTTCAATGACTACATTTTACAAAGCATTCCAAAATACCGTCGGAATGACCCCATCTCAGTATAAAAATAGAACAATAGAGTTATATAAAAATCATTGAAAAGTGTAAAAAATCGACCTATTTTCTATCCAATAACAGCAATTGTCGTTATTGGATAGGATTTTATATAACTAATTCAGCTTTTTATTTTTTAATTTGCATTTGTTAAAATATTCAATGCTTATAATTATGGGTAAAAACGCTTTTTATACTTTCAATCGATCACATTCTCTGCCTTTTTTGTTACTATTCGGAATATTATTTTCCATATCAGCCGTTGATGCTTTTTCTCAACGCGTATATGACAGGACCATTTTCGGAATCGTAGTGGATGAAAACGGAGATCCTCTTCCGGGCGCCCATGTGAAACAGGTCTCAACTACAGAAGGAGAATCTATAGCCTCGGTAGCCGCAGATATAAACGGCCATTTCAGGCTTACACTCAGCGGCGGCACAAAACAATTGGAAGTATCTTTTATCGGGTACGACATAAAAATTGTACAACTGACTGGCGACGAGAATTACAGGATAACTATGCAGCCTTCGTCCGAATTATTGGAAGAGGTGGTAGTCACCGGTTACCAAACGTTGTCGCGCGAACGGGCCACCGGTGCTTTTTCAAAACTCAGTACCGAAAAATTAGAGTTGAAACGCCCAAATTCACTCAGCAGTCTGCTTGAGGGAGAAATTGCCGGATATAACAGGGGACTGATTCGTGGCACTACTTCCATGAACGGTATGACCACTCCATTATATGTAATAGACGGATTCCCTGTGGAAAATACCCGATATACCTCGAGCGGGTCATTAGAGGAGAATCTCCCGGATTTGAATATGGAAGATATTGAAAGCATCACCGTACTGAAAGATGCCGCGGCCGCATCCATTTATGGAGCACGCGCCGCGAACGGGGTAATTGTCATCACAACAAAAAAAGCCATGCGGGGACAAACCAATATCTCTTTTTCGAGCTCACTCACCATAACGCCCTATTATTACTATACGGGTAATTTGGCTGATGCCGCAACCATAGTAGATATCGAGCGTGAATGGGCAGCTAACAATCCCAATCTGCAGAGCCCTGGTGCCGCAGCTTATGCAGCTTCCATCTTATCGCGTGCGGTATATCCGAGCGATGGGATCCGAACCATACTGAAAGGCTATGCCGGACAGTTATCGCAATCGGAAGTAGATGCACGTTTGAATGAACTGGCTTCCAGAGGATACCGGTATTACGATGATGTGGAAAAATACACGAAAAGGAATCCCATCAGCCAACAATATAATTTGAGTGTTTCAAAAGCGGTGGATAAAAATCAATTCAGCGCTTCGGTCACGTACAGAAACAGTAAGCTATCCGACGTTTATTCCCATAACGAATCTGTGGGTGCGAATATCCTGAACAGCACACAGATCACCGATTGGATAAGTTTGGATATCGGCACCTATCTGAATTTCGGAAAAGGAGACACACAAACATACTCTGTACTATCTCCGGGCTACAGCTACTTGCCTTACAATTATTTAAAGAATGATGACGGTTCGAATTTCACAAGCGTTATCGCCGACCGGACAAGTGAGAGTTACCAGAATACACTGTCTCAATACGGATTATATAATATGGATATCACGCCTCTCGATGAAATCAGCATGAATATACGTAAAAGTAAAGATATCTCAAGTCGTTCTTATGGCAAACTCACCATTCAAATTGCACCATGGCTGAAATATATACCACAATTCCAGTACGAATACGGGACATTCCGGACAAATCAATTATCAGACCAAAAATCCATTTCCGTGCGCTCAAGAATCAACAGTTTCGCATCGTTAAACAACGGTAATGTGGTATATAACCTCCCCTATGGCCATATTTATTACACCGAAGATCAGTACACCAGTGCCTATAACTTCCGTCAACAACTGGATTTCAGTAAAACATTCGATGCCAAACACGATGTTATCGCCATTTTAGGATCGGAAACCCGCCACACGAAAATTGAATATACAAGTAACAACCTATATAACTACGATCCCGATATGCTGTCGTACACAGCCGTAAACGGGAATACCTTATCATCCGTCTCCAGCATATTGGGAGGAAACACCTGGAGTAATAATAACATGACCACACAACGGGAAATAGTCAATCGGTTCGTCTCCATATATGGAAATGCAGGCTACACCTACGATGAGCGTTATACAGCCACAGCCAGTCTGCGTTGGGATCGCTCAAATCTATGGGGAACAAACTCAAAATACCAGAACAAACCGTTGTGGTCGGTAGGCGGAAGCTGGAATATTTACAGGGAAAGTTTCTTTGATACTTCCTGGGTGAACGCGTTAAAAATCAGGGGTTCATACGGTATCGGCGGAAATATAGCCAAAGACTCCGCTCCCTATATGACCGCAGCGTACTACAACAATTATAATGTAGGGGGCCTTTATGGTTCGGTTGCCACGCGTCCCAACCCTGAATTATCGTGGGAAAAAACCACCACTACAAATATCGGTATAGATTTTTCTTTGTTCAGGAACCGGTTAAGCGGAAGCATCGATTTTTATAACAAACAGGGTAAAGATCTGCTCGCCAATACTATGGGTGTACCCACTGAAGGTTTTGGATACAACACCTATACTATTAATAACGGGGAAATGCGTAACCGGGGGCTTGAAGTCTCTTTATCGGGCGATATAATACGGTCACAAGACTTTGCATGGAATGCATCGTTCATTTACAGCCATAACAAGAACAAGGTGACCTATGTGAATGTGGAAGCACCGGTCTATATTTTACAGTTGGATTACCCGGAAGCCTATCCGCGTATCAGGAACCCTTATAATGCCATTTATGCTTACCAATGGGCGGCATTGAGCGATAAGGGGATTTGACAGTAAAGGCAATATCACCACTTCAAATCCGTCAGAACTCGATGCCATCATTTACGCCGGATCTACCGTACCGACACATAGCGGCTCATTCGGCAGCACATTCAGTTACAAAAACCTGGAATTATCGTTCCTTTTGGTTTATGAGACTGGACACAAGGCCCGCAACACCTTCTTTCCAATGTTAGGCAGCACTTATTCCGGTGCCGCAGGAGGGTATATTACATCACTCGGTTCAGCCGTGAATTCAGCGATAGAAAACCGTTGGAGGCAAGCAGGAGACGAAGCGCACACTGATATTCCGAGGGTGGTGTTTGCCGAAAGCCCCGATTATTTATACGATTCAGAGATGATTTATCGGTATGCCGACATCAACGTACTCGACATGAGTAATGTCCGGCTCAGCAACATTGCGCTGGCTTACAGGCTTCCGGCTCCATTATGCCAAAAACTACGGTTGAAGAACGCGCGCCTGCAATTCAACGTGGAAAATGCTTATACCTTCGCCCGCAGCAAGGACGCGAAATATATGATGGGTGGATACACCGCTCCCAATTTCGTTTGCGGACTTTACTTGAATTTTTAATCATCAAAGTTCCTTCTAAAATGAAAACAAAAAATAAAATCAGACTCTTTTCCATAGTAATAGCCATTGGCTTGTTGATCACTGTATCGTGCGACGATTATTTGTCCATTGTGCCGAAAGGAGAAAGGATACCCACCACCCTTTCCGATTTCGCGCTAATGTTGAAAGATGAATACAACACTCACCACATTGATGTAACCCAGGCGCTTATTCTACTTAACGACAGATATGTAACGACATCCAATCTCAACTATTACCCCCTTTACGATGCCAATTATAACTGGGATGAATCGGCCAATAGGATCGAACTTAACAAATCCGACGAAGGAGCCTATTATTTCGGTTATGCAGCCATATCCACATCCAATCTCATCATAGAAAATGTACCCGACGCTACCGAGGCCACCGAAGCCGAACGGAATAAGGTGATCGCGCAATCGAAAGTGTTGCGTGCCATGTCCTATTTCAACTTAGTCAATTATTATTCGGACACCTATGTCGCTTCAACAGCGGCGGACAAAGGCGGCGTTCCACTGATTACAAGCGCCAATATGAATGCGCCACACACGCAACCTTCCGTCAAGGGAATATATGATTTCATGCTGCAAGATATGCAGGAAGCCTATGATGACCTCCCTGAAACGGCTGAAACCATTCTGCATCCCGATAAAGCCACCGCCGACGCGTTCTACGCGCGACTTTACCTGCAAATGGGCAATTATGACCAGGCGCTATCACATGCCGACAAGGCGCTGACGGCAAATGACGCATTGTTCGACTGGGTCACTTTTTATGACAACCATAAGGGCGTGATAGAAAACCCGGAGGATTTCAGTACCCGCCTACCGTCACCAATGGGATTTGATTATGTAGAGAACTATAATTTTCGCCATGGAACAGTCGCCTCTTACCAATCGTCGGAAAACAGCGTCACATTGGAACGCATGGAGATATTTGAAGAAGGGGATGCCCGCGCGACTGCACGTTGGAAATTGTACACCGTTGGCAATGAAAGTTACTACCGCAGCAGTATGACAGGTTACTACAACTATGGGGGAATGACAACAGTAGAAGTATACCTGATAAAAGCCGAATGTCTGGCACGTTCGGGAAAATATCAGGAAGCGATGGATGTGGTAAATACCGTGCGTGAAACCCGTATCCTTCCCGAACATTACCAACCGCTTACCGCAAGCACCGAAGCTGAAGCGATGACCTATATCATTCAAACCAAAGGCAATGAAATGATCATGACACAAGTTCCATTCATAGATGCCCGCCGTTTGAATGCCGAAGGAAAATATCCTGTCACACGTTCCAAAGTGTTGGATGGCGTTACACTCACCTTGTCGCCTACATCGCACCTCTGGACAATGCCGTTCCCGCAGGGTGCGGTAGAAAATCCCGGCAACGGAACTATTACACAAAACGTATCAAAATAACAAACAAAAGAAAATAATAAAAGCAATGAAAACAAAGCAAATTTTAATCGTTTTTTTTCTGGCGATATTCGCCATAGCTTGCAATAACCAATCAGGAGAAAACTACACCGTTTCCGGAGAAATCAAAGGAATTGCCGAAGGATCCCATATCCAATTGATCCCCGTCAGTCATGAAATGGAAGAACCTTTGGCTGACACATTGGTTGTGAATGGAAAGTTTACTTTTAAAGGGAACGTAGAAGAACCTCGGGCCGTCATGTTGAAAGTAAAGGATGGATATGGAGCGAAATATATCGTGTTGGATAATTCCACCCACATAAAGATCGGTGGAGAAATAACCTCTTCCGAGTCGAATGGAAATATTTATTATGATTTCTCAAATGTTGTGGTGACTGGATCGCCTTTGACCGAATACTATACGGAACAGTTAAACGTCAGAGAGAGGATGGATGAACTACACAAGGCGTACACAACAAAATATGAAGACGTATCGAAAGCTTTAGGGACTGCAAGGCGTGAAAAAAACCAGCAAGCTATCGATTCCATCACGGCTTCAGATGAATATAAAGGCCTTGAACAAGCAGAAAGAGAGTTTTTTACAACGGTAGAGACCTCCTATAAGCAGATCTTTTTGGAAAACAAAGACACTTATTGGGGACCATTGTTGATGATTACGCTAATGACTTATTTTACAGACGATCAAAAAATCTGGTATGAAGAGCTTTCACCCGAAGCAAAAGAATCGTTTTACGGACAAAAAGTACATGCTGAACTTTACCCCGCAGGAAACCTTGGATCGAAGGTGACGGAATTCACTGTAAAAGATCAAAACGGCACAGAAGCGACCTTTGCTGACCTTCGACAAGAAAAAAAATACATCCTCCTCGACTTCTGGGCATCCTGGTGCAATCCTTGCCTCAAGGAAATTCCTCATCTGAAAAACCTTTACAGTCAATATCAGGATAAAGGATTTGAAATTGTAAGTATCTCCATCGATCAAAAAGAAGAGGACTGGAAAAAGAAACTGGAAGAAGTGAATCTACCCTGGCCCAATTATTTAGACCGGGATGGTATTGCCACTTTATACAAAGTAAGGGCAGTACCTACCATGTACCTGGTAGATGAGCAGGGGGTTCTGGTTGCCGAGAATTTGCGGGGAGAAGAACTGGATAACAAATTAGCGGAGTTGTTTGCAGAGAAATAAACTGCTCAAGAACATTGCTGTAGCAGAGATTTTCTTGATTCCTTTATAAGTTGTATTTTTGCAGTGAAAATGCCATAATAAAAGTATCAAAATGCTTCCATTACAAGAAAGACTGCAAATCAGATCACTGATGCGGCAGGAGATCATTCCGGCAATAGGTTGCACAGAACCCATTGCCGTATCGCTGTGCACAGCCAAAGCAGCAGAGGTACTGGGAGAAAAGCCGGAGAAAATCGATGCCTTTTTAAGTGCGAACATCATCAAGAACGCCATGGGCGTCGGCATTCCGGGTACGGGCATGATCGGGCTTCCCATCGCCATCGCACTGGGTGCGCTGAGAGGGAGGTCAGAGAACGGCCTGGAGGTGCTCAAAGACCTTACGCCCGACGAAGTGGAGAAAGGGAAACGGTTTATCGATGAAAAAAGGATACAGGTAAAATTAAAAGACAATATCCCCGAAAAACTGTACATCGAAATACATTGCCGCAAAGGCGACGATGTTGCCCTTGCGGTGATCAGCGGGAGCCATACCTCTTTCTCATATATCGAAAAGAACGGGGAGGTGCTTTTAACGGAAAAAGGAGGCCTGGTTGAAGAATCGGGAAACGACCCCCGTCTGTCTTTCAGGAAACTATACGAATTTGCCATGGAGTCGCCACCGGAAGAACTGGCGTTTATACTCGATGCGGCCAAAATGAATAAGAAAGCAGCGGAAGCTTCCAGGAACGCCCGGTTCGGACACAATGTGTCAAAGCATCTCCAGGGAAAGAAAGGAATCAACATTTTCGGGGACAACCTGCACAGCAGGATGGTGGCTTCCACTGCCGGGGCGTGCGACGTCAGGATGGCCGGCGCCCTGGTGCCGGTGATGAGCAACAGTGGCAGCGGCAATCAGGGGATCACCGCCACACTGCCGGTACTGACCTATGCAGAGAACGTGGAATGCAGCGAGGAGGAACTCATCCGCGCATTGGTTTTAAGCAACCTGGCGATGATATACATCAAACAACATATCGGCCGGTTATCCGCCCTTTGCGGCTGCGTGGTTGCTTCCACGGGTGCGAGTTGCGGTATTACCTACCTGATGGGAGGAAGTTACGAACAGGTAACCTATGCCGCCAAGAACATGATAGCCAACATTACCGGTATGATCTGCGACGGTGCCAAACCAAGCTGCGCCTTGAAAATCGCCAGCGGCGTTTCTACCGCAACCCTTTCCGCCTTAATGGCAATGGAAGACGAAGTGGTAACTGCACAGGAAGGGATCATCGACAATGATATCGATGAGACAATTAAAAACATGGCCCTGATTGGTACTCGGGGCATGGTCGAGACCGATAAAATAGTACTGGACATTCTCACGCATAAGCAATAATTTTTTGAAGGGGTAGCCTCTGGTCAATCAGAAAACAATTAACGCAACGAAATTCTTTATAACCGATATTAACTTAGTATATTAGCACAGGTATATTAACTTTGTCAATTAATTCTGGAACTGGAAATATTATGTAGTCATTGTAAAGAAACAATCATAAAATAATTATATGAAAAAAATAGCGATCACCCTTTTTGGATTTCTCTTCCTCTCCACGGCCTTTATATCCGCTCAGGATATAGTCACATGGAACTTTTCCCTTGAAGATGCCGGCAACGGAGAGGTTAACATCATTGCCAAAGCTTCTGTTCAACAGGGATGGTATATGTATGACACAAAGATCCCCGATGGAGGCCCCAACCCTACCATGATCGAATTCGATAAAATAACCGGTGCGGAAACAGTCGGCGAATTTCAGTCAGTCGGTAAAAAAGCGACCGTAAAGCATGACGAGATCTTCGGAATGGAATTAGGCATATTCAAGGATGATGCGCAATTCGTACAGCGTCTCAGGGTGACCGGCAAGGCGAATTTTTCCGTCGAAGGAAATGTGCGTGCCCAGGCTTGCAACGATCAGACATGTACTCCTCCGCTACCTGTAGACTTTTCATTCAGCCCATCCGACCTACCGGCTTCGCTCACAGTAGCCGGAAGTACATCAACCGCAGAGGGAGAAGCCTTGACTGCCACACCGGTGGAAACGGACGGAGCAGCAGAAACGGAAGAAAATATAAGTGGACAGGGTACCCCGGTCTCTTTAACCGGTGCCGACAGGGAACAGCTCTGGTCGCCGGTCATTGAGGAGTTGAACGCTCTCGGGGCGGACGACAATGCCGATGCTTCCCTTTGGAGCATCTTCCTGAAAGGTCTCCTGTGGGGTTTCGCCGCGCTGATCACGCCCTGTGTCTGGCCAATGATACCCATTACGGTCAGCTTTTTTCTCAACAGAAACAAGAAAAGCCGAAAGAAAGCGATACAGGATGCTACCATATACGGCCTGTCCATCATCATCATCTATGTGACCCTGGGGCTGATCATCACCGCCATCTTCGGCGCCGCGGCACTCAATAACATCGCCACAAGCCCGGTATTCAACCTTATCTTCTTCGCTCTGCTCATCACCTTTGCCTTCTCCTTCATGGGAGCTTTCGAGATCGTGCTCCCCTCCTCATGGACCAACAAGATGGACAGCAAGGTAGACAGTACCACAGGGTTTATCAGCTTGTTCTTCATGGCATTCACCCTGGCGCTGGTTTCCTTCTCCTGCACCGGACCCATCATCGGATGGCTGCTGGTGGATGCCGCCACACAGGGTAACTTCCTGGCTCCCGCACTCGGCATGTTCGGATTCGCCTTCGCACTGGCCATCCCCTTCACCCTGTTCGCAATCTTCCCCTCCTGGCTCAAGACACTCCCTAAATCGGGAAGCTGGCTCAATTCGGTAAAGGTGGTACTCGGTTTCATCGTACTGGCCGTATCGTTGAAGTTCCTGTCGGTGGCTGACCTCTCTGGTGGATGGGGTATCCTCAACCGCGACATATTCCTCGCCTTGTGGATTGTCATCTTCGGCTTACTGGGATTCTACCTGCTGGGGAAAATAAAAATGCATGGCGACAGCGAACTGACTCACATTCCGCTATTCAGGCTTTTCCTGGCCATACTCGCCCTTGCCTTTACCGTCTACCTGGTACCCGGCTTATGGGGAGCGCCACTCAAACCGATCAGTTCTATCGTGCCGCCGTTATCCACACAGGATTTCAAGCTGGCACACAAACCAATGGGACAGGTGTTCAACGATTATGAAGCCGGAATGGCGTACGCTGTACAAACAGGCAAGCCGGTATTGCTGGAATTTGGCGGCCATGGTTGTGTGAACTGCCACAAAATGGATGCCACCGTGCTGGCCGACGACCGTGTAAGGGAACTCATCGACGGGGAGTTTGTATTCATCGTGCTGATGGTAGACGAGCGCACCCGGTTGCCCGAGACAATAGAGGTCGATGAAAACGGAAGGACTTCTAAGTTGCGTACCGTAGGCGACAAGTGGAGTTACCTGCAACGACACAAGTTCGGGACCCAGTCGCAACCATTTTACGTGGTGATCGACCAACAGGGCAAACCGCTTTCTCCCGCACACGCTTATGACGAGAGCGTGGACAACTATATTGAATTCCTTCAGACCGGATTAAAAAATTTCAACAAGTGAAAACAACCAAACCAATGTCTTGTATCTTGGTTCTTGGCTCTTGTATCTATTTCTGATTATATGCACACAAAAGAACAAAAATTGGAAGCATTCGGCCGTTTGCTCGATATCATGGATGAGCTGCGGGTAAAATGCCCCTGGGATAGGGAACAGACGAATGAGAGCCTCCGGGCAAACACGATAGAGGAAACGTATGAGTTGGCGGAAGCTATTCTTAGTAATGACAACAGTGAAATCAAGAAAGAATTGGGCGACCTGTTGTTACACGTAGTATTTTATGCCAAAATAGGGGAAGAAAAACAGGCGTTCGACGTAGCCGACATCTGTAATACCCTATGTGACAAACTGATTTTTCGTCATCCGCATGTGTTTGGCGATCAAAAAGCCGATTCGGCAGGCATGGTGGAACAGTCATGGGAACAACTCAAGCTAAAAGAAAAAGGGAGGAAGCAATCGGTACTGGAGGGTGTCCCTTCCGCACTTCCTGCACTGGTAAAAGCCTACCGGATACAAGACAAGGCCCGCAATGCCGGATTCGACTGGAACCAACGCCATGACGTATGGGACAAGGTAAAAGAAGAGTTAGGTGAATTGGAAGCCGAGATTGAGGAAATGGACGATAATAAGATCGAAGCTGAGTTCGGGGATATGCTTTTCAGCATCATCAACGCCGCCCGCCTCTATAAAGTGAATCCCGACAATGCTTTGGAACGCACCAACCGGAAATTTATTTACCGTTTCAACTATATGGAGAAGAAGGTAAAGGAACAGGGACGGTCATTGAAAGAGATGACGCTGGAGGAAATGGAAATGATCTGGCAAGAGGCGAAAAAGACACAGCCGGGTGATTTATAACCCGGCCTTTTATTTTCCTACCCTCCAACGCGTCAGGATAGTTTTCCGTTTTGGGAAAATACCGTTCTTTTTGGTACGTACATCCTCCACCACATAGAAAATATTGGTATCGAACTCTGTAAGCAAACGTGCCAGTGTTTTCATCTCTTTCCTGTCGACAACGGTCTCTATGATATCCACCTCGTTGGTAGAACCTGTACCATGCGTCATTGTGGCACCAATATTCATCTTATTCAATTTTTGAATCAACTCTTTTCCGTTTTTCTGCGTATAAATACGGCAGAGCACAATTCCATAAGCAATCCTGTTTTCAAGGAGTATTCCCACGTAATTCCCGGTAGCATACCCTCCTGCGTACGACACATAAGAGAGCAGGTCATTCGCACGTTCAAGTACTTGTGAAATGATCACGATCCAGATAAACACCTCAAAAAAACCAATAAGCGGCGCTTTATATTTTTCGCCTTTTGACACAAAGATAATTCGCAGCGTGCCGAGCGTCACATCGCAAATACGACCGAAAAATATCATTACAGGTAATAACCAGGGGTAAACATCTAAGAAATCGAACATATATCTTTATTTAAAACTAAAAATTAAGAATTAAGAATTAAGAACTAAGAATTAAGAACTAAAAACTAAGAATTAATAATTAAGTATTTAGGATCAGTAACTACTGATATTCGGATTGTTATACTTTTATTTTTCACTTTTCACTATTAGTTTTTCACTATTAGTTTTTCACTAATTCTCTCAGGTAACCGGCAAACTCACGGATATCCCCCTCGGTAGTATCCCATGAACATACGAGGCGTACTTCGTTCCGCGACTCATCCCAGTCGTAAAAGAAGTAACGTTCCCGCAACTTCTCCGATATCTCCCGGGGAAGGATCAGAAAAAGCGCGTTCGACTGCACAGGCTGTGTAATCTCCAGTCCTTCGACATCCTTTATCTCCCTATAGAGTTTTTGTGCCGCATCATTGGATCTTTTCGCATTTTCCAACCAGATATTTTCATTCAGGTAGGGAATAAACTGTGAAGAGATAAACCGCATTTTGGAATATAACTGGGTGGTTTGCTTCCGGTAATACTTGATATTTTCGGCCAGTTCCTTGCGCAATGGGACAAGCGCTTCACCAAACATCAACCCGTTCTTTGTACCTCCCAACGTAAAAATATCCACCCCGGCATCCACGGTCATCTCCCTCAGCGAGACATCCAGGATGTCACAAGCATTGGCAATACGTGTTCCATCCACGAAAAGAACCATATCATGATTATGTGCCAAACCGGACAGCGCTTTTATCTCCTGCGGGGTATAAACGGTTCCCAATTCCGTCGTCTGGGAAATGGCGATTACCTTCGGCTGGGAATGGTGTTCGAAACCAAAACCATGCAGATAAGGACGTACCAAATCCGGCGTGAGTTTACCATCGGGCGTGGGAATCTCTTTTAACGCTGCACCGGTCATCTTCACGGGTGCACCACACTCATCCACCGCGATATGGGCGGTAGCAGCACAAAGGATTGAATGGAAAGGCAACGTACAAGCCTGCAAGGCCACTACATTGGCACCTGTGCCGTTAAAAAGGAAGAGAGGTTCTAACTCTTTCTCTCCAAGGAGCGAACGGATAGCCTCTTCTGCCGCACGCGTCCATTGGTCATCGCCATAAGCGACAGTATGGTCGCTGTTGGCATCCATTATTGCCCTCATGATGCGCGGATCTACACCGGAATTATTATCACTTCCAAAACTTCGCATTATGTCTCTGAATTAGGTATGCAAAGATACAAAACCTTTTGTCAACTATGCCAAATTGGCCAGCAGGAACTTGCGGATCTCGTCCGGTTTTACATTCTTGCGCCGGGCATAGTCTGTGACCTGCTCTTCCGATATCTCCCCTATCGCAAAATATTTCGATTGCGGATGGGCGAAGAAGAGTCCGCTGACCGACGCATTGGGGTACATCACTCCATTTTCGGTAAGCGAGATACCGATTTCAGGGGTTTCCAACACATCATGCAACAGGAAGTTCACCGTCTGGTCGGGAATGGAAGGATATCCCACCGCAGGACGTATCCCTGTATATTTTACGGCAAACATTTCGCCAATAGAGAGATTTTCATCCGTTGCATATCCCCAATATTCACGGCGCACGCTGGCATGGAGCCACTCGGTGGCAGCTTCCGCCAGGCGGTCGAGCAACGACTTCATCAGCAAGGCAGCATATTCGTCACCCTCTGCCTCATAGCGGCCGATCTGTTCTTCTGCTCCCGCTCCGGCGGTAACGGCAAAGGCACCGATATAGTCTTTTTTCCCCGTTTGGAGCGGTGCTATAAAATCACTCAGGCAAATATACTCATTTTTATCGTTTTTCTTCTGCTGACGCAGGAAAGGGAAAGGGGTACCACCTACGAAAACGGTATCGTTCTCACTGTATGCTTCATAGATTCCGAAAACCGCCCTGACATAATCTACATTCTCTTCTGTAAACTTTTGCAGCATGTCCACCGCATCATCATACAATTTTTCCGCCTCCAATCCTTTTTCACGATCATCTTCCCGGTACCCGGCAATCCATGCGGCACGGGCCTCTTTGGTGCGCTCTGTCCTGGTGACTGTATGGAATTTGGCCGACATATTCCAGGCATGGAAGAAGAACTTCCAGTCGATATAAGGCGTGACCTCCTCCATCGGGATATGCTCCAGTTTCACACGTCCCAATGTACGGGGAACGGCTGTCTCATAACCGTTCCAGTCGATGCTGAAAGCATGCTGTCTGGCTTCTTCCAACGAAACCAGTTCGATCACTTTCCTGGTATTGTTTTCCCGCAATACCGAATATTCGTCCTTTACTTTCCGGATATAGTCACTCTTGTTGCCGGGGCTCATCAGGTTGGCGACTGCGGACGGGCTTTGTGAAGCGTCTTTTACATACACTACGGGTCCCATGCTGTATTTCGGCTCGATCTTCAACGCCGTATGCAACTTCGAAGTAGTCGCTCCTCCTATCAGCAATGGCAGGCTGAATCCGGCTTTCTCCATCTCTGCGGCGACGATAGCCATCTCTTCGAGCGAGGGAGTGATCAATCCACTCAATCCCACAATATCGGGCTGCTCTTTGATCACCGTCTCGATGATTTTCTCGGGGGGCACCATCACGCCAAGGTCGATAATATCATAATTGTTGCATGCCAATACGATGGAAACAATATTTTTACCGATATCATGCACATCCCCTTTTACGGTAGCAAGCAGTATCTTTCCCGCCTTTTGCTGTGTATCGCCTCCGGCCGCTTTTTCAGCCTCGATAGTAGGTTGGAGGATGGCTACCGCCTTTTTCATGGTACGCGCAGCCTTTACCACCTGCGGCAGGAACATCTTCCCCGAGCCAAAAAGGTCACCCACCCGGTTCATCCCGTCCATCAGCGGCTTATCGATAATATCTACTGCGCGGGGATAGGTTTGCAGCGCTTCGGCAAGGTCTTCCTCCATGTGATCCCCGATCCCTTTTACCAGCGCATGACTCAACCGTTCTTCCAGCGAAAGCGTCCGCCACTCTTCGGTTTTACCTTTTTCCACCTCGGGATTCTTTTCGCCCTTGATCTTCTCGGCATACTCCATCATCCGCTCGGTAGCGTCATCGCGCCTGTTCAGCACCGCATCCTCGGCCAGCTCCCTTACATCGCCGGGAATATCTTCATAGATCACCGATTGTGCCGGATTCACGATCCCCATGTCCATTCCTTCACGAATGGCATGATAGAGGAAAACGGAATGCATTACCTCACGCACATATTCGTTGCCGCGGAATGAGAAGGAAAGGTTACTCACCCCTCCGCTCACCTTGGCATGGGGCAGATTCTCTTTTATCCATTTAACCGTTTTGATAAAATCCACCGCATAATTCTTATGCTCCTCGATACCGGTAGCGATAGCCAGCACATTGGGATCGAAGATAATATCTTTGGGATCGAAACCATTTCCGGTAAGCAATTTATAGGCACGGCCGCATATTTCGATACGCCGTTCGAAGGTATCGGCCTGTCCTGTTTCGTCAAAAGCCATCACCACCACCGCCGCACCATAACGCTGTGCCAGCCGTGCATGATGGAGAAACTCTTCCTCCCCGTTCTTCAACGAGATGGAATTGACAATAGGTTTGCCCTGTACGCATTTCAGGCCGGCTTCAATGACCTCCCATTTCGAGGAGTCAATCATAATGGGTACACGCGACACATCGGGATCCGATGCCAGCAGGTTGAGGAAATTGGTCATCTCCTCCACCCCATCCAGCAAACCGTCATCCATATTGATATCGATCGCCTGCGCCCCGTCTTCCACCTGTTTACGGGCAATATCGAGGGCTTCTTCATAATTCTTCTGCTGGATCAACCGGAGAAACTTCCTCGAACCGGCCACGTTACACCGCTCCCCGATATTCATAAAATTGATCTGCGGAGAGACTTCCAACACTTCCAATCCCGAAAGCTGAAGATATTCAGGCGGATCAGATTTCCGGTGAGGAACGCCACTTTCCACAAGGCATGCATACTCAGCTATATGGGCAGGTGTAGTACCGCAACATCCGCCAATAATATTCACCAATCCTTCATCGATGAACTCCTTGATCTGGGCCGCCATCTTTTTGGGAGTCTCGTCATATTCACCCAATTGGTTGGGCAATCCCGCATTGGGATAAGTACTGATATAAAAAGGGGCGATACGTCCCAGCTCTTTTACATACGGTTTCAGTTCGGCTGCGCCGAGCGAACAGTTCAACCCGATAGCCAACGGTCTGGCATGGCTGACAGAAGCGACAAAAGCGCCCAGCGTCTGCCCCGAAAGAGTCCGTCCGGCCCTGTCGGAAATGGTCACAGAAAGAATCACCGGTGTTTTTATGCCGGTCTCTTCCGCCACCTCTTCCGCCGCGAAAAGGGCAGCTTTGGCGTTCAACGTATCAAAAATAGTCTCTATCAGAAGGATATCCACCCCGCCCTCTACCAATGCAAGAATCTGTTCTTTATAAGCTGTTTTGAAGTCGTCAAAGGTTGCCGCGCGGAACATGGGATTTTCCACCTGGGGGCTCATCGATGCCGTTTTGTTGGTTGGCCCGATGGAACCCGCCACGAACCGGGGTTTATCGGGTGTTTTCCGTGTAAACTCATCGGCAGCTTCACGCGCCAGCCGCGCTGCCGACAGATTCATCTCGCGGGCAAGATGGCTCATATGGTAATCCTGCATCGAGATCGAGGTGGAGTTAAACGTGTTGGTCTCTATAATATCAGAACCGGCCGCCAGATATTCACGGTGGATCTCCCCGATCACATCGGGACGGGTAATTGAAAGCAAGTCGTTATTACCCTTAAGCAACGTATCGAAGTCCTTGAACCGATCACCCCGGAAATCGGCTTCAGTAAGGCCGTAACGTTGTATCATTGTCCCCATCGCTCCATCCAGGATGAGGATGCGACCGGGCAGTATATCCTCTATTTTTTGCTTATTCATATTTAGTCTCAATTAACCTCCGTTTCGATAACCCTTTTCCCCCATACCACAATCCAGGCTGCCAACAACCGTACACCCAGTATCCACCAGAGGGAAACACCGAGGGCAACAAAAAGCAGGTTATCTTCCAGTATGGAATGCGACATGGCAAGGTGATAATTCAACAAATTAGCACCGGTTCTGTTCACCTTTCCTTCTTTCATCTGGTCCATCATCAGAGCCCCTCCGTATGCCAATCCCACAATATAGCCGATAAGCCAGAGAAAACCGGTGCTTGCCGGCAGTCCAAAGAACTTAAGCAGCGGTTCAATCCCTTTGCTCAGCCTGGGTATCAACCTGTAAGCATTGAGGAGATTATAAAGAAGATTCAGTGAGAAGACAATCACAGCAATCAGAAGCGTTACCTGTAACGAACTTTTCAGCCAAACCAGTAACAGTCCACCTAATGAAGTTATCTCCGTCAAATCAGTCTGGACAAATGTAGGACTGCCCATATCCTGCGGCAGGATCAGATTCAATATAAGTCCTACGACAATACTCATGCTGATCCGCAAAGCGGTAACCGTCCAGAAAGGGGTTCCCGTCCTCGCCTGTATAGCGCTCTCCACGGGGAGGTTATGTGATATCTGGCACATCAACGCCAGGATGGTGAGTTCCCTGAGAGTAATGGACATGGAAGTGATAATGGCCAACGGAGCATAGAGCGGCAGGAAAATACTGGAGATAAAAACAATGGCAGTACTGCCCGGCAATCCCAGATAGACAAAAACCGGATCGAGGAAGCCGGCCATAAAAACGAGTATACCCCAATAATCCAATAACCTCACGATCAGGGATACCGGCAAAATGATCTTCAGCAACCACCATGTGGTATGACCCGACTTCCTGAACGCAGGATAGACTATTTCTTTACGAAACCGCATTAATCCGGAAAATAAATTTAGATTTTTTCAACTTCCCAATCACCCTCTCTCCCCAGTCCCCGAGTCTCCCTAGTCTCCCTCTCTCCTCGTCACTTTTTAAACATCCGATCCATCGATCTCTTATCCTCCTTTTCCCGGAGCGACTGCCGTTTATCATATTGCTTTTTCCCTCGTGCCACAGCAATCACCACTTTAGCCAATCCTTTTTCGTTGATGAATAGCCGGATGGGAATAATGGTAAAACCGGTTTCTTTGGTAAGACGGGAAAGCTTGCGCAATTCATTTTTATTAAGGAGCAGTTTACGATCGCGGCGAGCGCTGTGATTATTATAAGTACCGTAAAAGTATTCGGCAATATGCATATTCCGCACCCACAGTTCTCCCCGTTCGAAGAAACAATAGGTATCCACCAGGCTCGCCTTACCCAGCCGGATCGACTTGATCTCGGTACCGGTAAGCACTATGCCTGCCGTAAAAGTTTCTACCAGTTCGTAGTCGAACGTGGCACGCTTGTTTTTTATATTGATGGCTACTTGCTTCATTATTGTATCAAATAGGAAAAAAGAGTACGGATAAGTACCGGCGAAAGAATGATGATAGCCGATGCCGCTGCGGTAAAATCAGCGACTTTTGCTTTCGGTACTTTCATAAAATAAAGCGTTCCGACATTCACCAGATAAATGGTATAAAGCGCCAATAGCCAGAGGATAAAGAGTTCTGAGAGAAAAGGCGTAATTATAAACAAAGCGTAGAGCACTACCGAAGCATACCCCGTGAATTGCTGAAAGCGCGGCAAATCCTTGCTTACACCAAAACGAGGGGCTATTTCATTCAGCAGATAAGAGGCAATAAAGTAGCCGCCGTAGACTCCCACAACATTAATAATACTACTCTTCAGCGCATTCTCCACATTCCCTTCGCGCACGAACCACAAACCTCCCACAAAAGAGGTGAAGGCTATGATCCCGAATATGGGATGAAGGAAACGATAAAGGAACTCATGCTGTGTCCTCTTTTCCTTTTCTAAATCTTTCCACGCTGCGGGAGACGCAACAATCAACTGCGCAATAGTGATAAAAATATCCCTCCACATTCCTTTTTGATTTTGAATGGCAAAGGTACATGATTTTTTTGTAACCACACAGATTGGCAAAAAGAACCGTTAAACAACAAGTTACATATGTACTTTTATTAATTACCCGGAAGTCAGGTTAAAAAACAACAGCCCCTCTGTGAAAAGGAGCTGCCGTCTTTTATTTGTATGATGGGGAAATTATTATTCTTCTTCTTCGATCTTCCACTGGACAACGGTTGTATAAGCCAACTCCGGAGCCGTATTATCACCTTTATTCTTATAATACTCAAATTTCACCTTCAGTTCTTTATCGCTTCCTCCCATTGAGCGCAATTGAGTCATGTTCAATGCCACCGCATCTCCTCTATTTTCAATAGTGGTACCTTCTGCTGTACCGGTTAACGTAAGATGGGCATAGATCACAATCTCTCCCTTATCACTCAATTCATCTCTTTTATAGAATTCGACCCTACCCGTCTCACCTTTCTTGGCGGAATAACCATATTCGATAACCCAGTAGTCATTCATAAAACTTTTAGCGTTACTATAAAGAGGGTCATACATTTCAATAAACCCCACGGGATTTTCCACTTCCGGGATTTCCACATTCGTGTACAGATATTTTGAGGGGATATCTATCACATTGGTTGACAAGATCACGTTATCAGCCTGATAAGTTTGGTCGCCCACTGTAATTGGCGTAGTTCCATTGTCTTCATCCCAACTATATACCATAAATTTAATGGTACCGGGATCCATCGTTATCATAGAGTTGGTAGTAATTAACCGTGAATAAGGAGACCACCGGGAGAACGTCTTTCCATATATTTGTCCTCTTCCATCCCTATCCAGATATACAAAAGAGTTATCGGTATAATTATTGTTTCCATCATCCAAACAAGATGTCATCAGAAGCGCTGCTCCTATAACAGTTAAAAATAAGATTACTTTTTTCATTTCTACTTTCTATTTTATGTTAATATTAAAATTCATACCTTAATCCCACATTCAGGTCCATCACGATCTTCCTGTCAGAATAAATAGTTTTATACTCGTTTTTTGCGTCAAAATAATAGGCACCCCCTACTTTTCCATATAATCGCAATCTGTCGTAAATAGGGTAAGAAAGCCCCACACCGGCGTTGACTGATATCTGGGGGTTATGCTGGGATATTTTTGTAATTTCCTGCTCTTCAGATCCTTCCGAAGCATTATTGAAATTTGCTGCTGTCTGTCCTTCTTTCATTTTGCGGAATTCCCCGGATACATCTTTTTCTATCATTCCACCTACGGAAGCATACACATTCAGCTGTCCCAGAGAAATAAGATTATAGTTTACATTCAACGGGATACCCAGATAATGGAGCTTTTGCTCTTCCATTACCTTGAAATTATTATTGATATTCCTTGTTTTGGAGTGAAGATAAGAGTAGACAAGGCCGGTTTCAATGGAAAGGTCGTCCAGCAGGTATTTGGAAACCGTAATGCCAAATGACACCGGCTGGTCATGCTCCATTTCAGAAACATTATTCGTCACATCATTGGATTGGACTTGCATACCTTTATTGGCTTCCGGCATATATTTGTTGTCAGGAAGTGCCGAAAGGCTCCGCAATGTCATGGGCGAGTTTACCGTCTGCTGGTAACCGGTCAGGCCTCCTCTGCCGTTGACGGCAAGCAAGAGGGTTCCCCGGCTTCTTCGGGCATCTCTGGCGTCGGCAAGAAGAATTTCGTCATTTCGCTGCACGGTAATAGTTTCTTCTTGACGTAACTCTTCCTCTTCTTGATCTATAGCCTCTTCTTCAGGTTTTGCCGCCTTCACTACATCCTCACTTTGCAACTTCTCACGCTCCATCCATGCCGCCAGCATTCCCGCCGGAGAGGAAGAGCGGACAACCGGCTGTTTCCCTGCTCTTGCTTTTCCCGGATTTCTTGCAGCCAGAAGCGACCCGGCTTCTGCCGGCCGTACAACAGGTCCGGGTACGGATTCCGGCGTCGTCGCCATCTTGGTCTCATGATCGGGAGTACTACCTGCGGAAGGAGACGCGGAAACCATCTCTGAAACCACCGTCTCCGTCTGTTCCATAGGATTTTGGATAAACAGTATACTACCCACGAGCAATATCAATACAGCCGCCACCGATCCGGCATACCACCTTCGGCGGAGTGCCTTCCTGGCAGCTTCGGCTGCATTCAGCGATCGTTCCACACTCTCCCATCCATCTGGCGGGGCAGGTATTTCAAAGCCGCTGAGTTTTGACTGGAACCCTTTTCTAATATCGTTATCTGACATCATTGTAACTGTCTTTGATTGTGATGAAGGATGGCTGAAATTTTCTTGCGGAGCATATTCTTTGCCCTGTAAAATTGAGAGCGCGAAGCGGCTTCATTAATACCAAGTACCTGGGCAATTTCCTTGTGCGACATCTCTTCGAAAATATACATGTTGAAAACTGTCCTGTATCCGGGCGGTAAATTCCTTATCATGTCAAGCACCTCTGCCTCGGGGATATTTTCAATATCGAGTGAATTGTCCGCCTGGGTTTCCGACTCATCGGCATTGATATAACTGTACTCTTCCATAAAGCGGTACTTCTGCTTCTCTTTCCTGTAATTCTCCAATGCCAGATTCACGAAAATCCGTCTTAGCCAACCTTCAAAAGAACCCTTGCCCGAAAACGAGCCGATCTGCGTGAAAACCCGGATAAATCCGTCGTGCAACAAGTCACGGGCTGTCTCTTCTTCCCCGCTGTAACGCAAACATACCGCCATCATCATAGGAGCATATCGCTCGTACAATAGCTTCTGGGCATCACGGTCCTGTTTCTTACATGCTATGACAAGTTGCGAATCATCCATTCTTAACCGCAGTTCATTTTAATAGATGGAAAATTAAAAAAAACGCTGCATGAACCGGGAAGTTTTTACCCTTATTTACATTTTTTTAAGAAATAATTTTCCTTACCATTTTGCGTAATTTTCACACACCAAAATTACTACCAACGGCAAAAACCGACAAATGAAATTAATTAAGAATATGTAAATTAAATTGTGCTATAACTCTTTTTTCTCTATTTTTGTAGGTATAATCAATTAATAATTACTCTATGAAGGATTTTCTGAAAATCGTGCTTGCCTCAGCTTTAGGCTTTGTTATCGCGAACATACTCTTTTCCGTCATTGCAATGATCTTTATTTTTGGTGCGATGGGATCTATTATGGGATCCTTGTCGACCGGCGAAAAATTCATTCTTCAGGATAATACCGTATTGAATCTTCGCCTGAACGGCCCCATCACCGAGCGTACCCCCGAAGAAGATCCATTCACCTCCATGATGGGCTCGAATCGCCCGTTACCGATGGGCTTAAACGATATTGTGAGTGCTATAAGGAAAGCAAAAAGCAATGATAAAATAAAAGGTATATATATCGACTCCCGCAATATGATGGCCTCAATAGCCACATTGGCCGAAATCCGCCATGAACTGGAGAATTTCAGGGAGAGCGGAAAATTCATCGTTGCCTATGCCGATGCCTATACGCAGGGGGGCTATTGGCTGGCTTCGGTAGCCGACAAAGTAGCCATCAATCCACAGGGGATGCTCGACCTTCACGGATTGGCATCGATACCGGTTTTTTATAAAGATGCCCTTAACAAACTGGGCATTGAAATGCAGATATTCAAGGTGGGGACCTATAAATCGGCGGTGGAGCCCTTCACCCAGAACGAGATGAGTGACGCCAACCGGGAACAGGTAAGCTCTTACCTGAACGATGCATGGAGTTTCCTGAGAAGCGACCTGGCGAAATCACGCTCACTCTCAATTGCCGATATCGACTTGTTGGCTGACAGCCTGCCGGCCATACAATCGACCGATTTCCTGCTTTCATCCAACCTGGTAGATACTCTCCTGTATGAAACGGAAATGAAAAATTACCTGAGGAGCCTGCTCGAAATCGATGAAGAGGCAAAAATACCCTCCGCGACAGTGGCCAATATGAAATCGGTAACCACCAAAACCGTGAAGAAGACCGATAATACCATTGCCATTCTCTATGCGAACGGGAATATCACTTCAGGCACCGGTCCAAACAACATCCAGGATAAATATATGGTGGACCAGATCGAGAAACTGAGAAAAGATAAAGAGATAAAGGCAGTAGTGTTCCGTATCAACTCGGGGGGCGGAAGCGCTTATGCTTCCGAACAGATATGGAAAGCCATCACCGATCTTAAAGAGGAAAAGCCGGTCGTGGTCTCTATGGGTGACATGGCAGCTTCCGGGGGATATTATATCGCCTGCAACGCCGACAAAATAGTCGCCCAACCCACTACCCTGACCGGGTCGATCGGTATCTTCGGCGCTTTCCCTAATTTTGAAGGGACAAGCAAAAAACTGGGTATTTCTACCGATGAGGTGAAAACCAACGAATTTTCAGACTTCGGCAATCTCATACGTCCTTTCAACGAAAGGGAAAAAGAGATGCTTCAAAACATGATCGAAAGAGGGTACGATCTTTTTCTGACCCGCTGCGCGGAAGGACGCGGCATGTCCAAAGACTCCCTGGCGCTTTATGCCGAAGGCCGTGTATGGACCGGGAATCAGGCTAAAGAGATCGGGCTGGTAGATGAACTGGGAGGTATTGAAAAAGCTATTGAAATAGCAGCAGAAATGGCCAATCTGGGTAAGAGCTATGTAGTGTTCGAGTATCCCAAGCTCCGTTCGCGTTTCGACGAATTATTCAATCCCCAGAAGGAGGAACTGGTTGCCCGGACAATAAAAGAATATCTGGGTGAAAGTTATGAGATGTTTATGCTGCTGAAAGATATCAAAGAGCAGGATTATATACAGGCAAGAATCCCGTATGATTTGAATATTCAATAAATGTAGTACTTGCGAAGCATAGAGCACTAATTAATGGAAAAGGACAAACCTTCCGTCGGAATCCGTCGATCAATGGCGCCATTGGCATGGCTCTACGGTCTTGGTGTGAATTTCCGGAACAGCCTGTTCGACAGAAAAATACTCAAACAAAAATCATTCGATATTCCGGTGATTTGCGTGGGAAACCTCACCGTAGGCGGCACAGGCAAAACACCGCATATTGAATATCTCATCAGGCTGCTATCTCCACAATATAAGGTGGCAGTGCTCAGCAGGGGTTACAAACGTAAGAGCAACGACTTTTTGATCGTCGACACCGATTCGAAGGCGCACAATGTAGGAGATGAACCCTTGCAGATCAAGCAGAAATTCCCCGAAACTTTAGTGGTTGTCGATAAAAACCGGGTGAACGGTATCAGGAAAATCCTTTCTATTGAAAAAGAGGAACGTCCCGATGTGATCCTCCTTGATGACGGGTTCCAGCACCGTTATGTACAACCCTCACTCTCTATCCTGCTGGTGGACAGCAACCGTCCTGTCTTCGAAGACCGGTTGCTGCCGATGGGATCATTGCGTGAACCGTTGAAAGGAAAAGAAAGGGCATCTATCGTGATAGTGACCAAATGCGACCCTGACATGCAGCCCATCGATTTCCGGATCTATACGAATGGATTGAATCTCTATGCGTTTCAACAACTTTATTTCACCAGCTTCGACTACGGGACGGTAACACCTCTTTTCCCTGATTTGCAGGGGAACCCGCTGCAGGCACGGGATCTTCGCAAGAAGCATGTTTTTCTGATAGCAGGCATTGCCTCACCCCAGCCTCTTGTGGATAAGGTGGAACTGTTCACCTATAACCTCTATACGAAATTTTTTCCCGACCATCATTCTTTTACAAAGAGAGATATACAATCGATCAGGGAATTGACCGATACGGTAGATGATAACAACAAGATCATCCTCACCACCGAGAAAGATGCTGTCCGTCTCAGGGCGCTGCCTTATCTTGATGAGGAGATAAAGAAAATGCTCTATTACATCCCGGTACGCGTGACATTCATCGAAGAGAAAGAACAAGAACAATTCAACAATAATATTTTAGAACATGTTAGAAATTATCAGACAAACAGCAGATTACCTGAGGAGTAGAATCGAAGAAATCCCTAATACGGCCATTATCCTGGGCACCGGCCTGGGTGAACTGGTCCATGAGATCGAAGATAAAAAAGAGATCCCCTATACCGAGATCCCTAATTTTCCCGTCTCTACAGTGGAAGGCCATAGCGGAAAACTGATTGTCGGTACGCTCGGTGGCAAGAAAGTGCTGGCCATGCAAGGGCGTTTCCACTACTACGAAGGATACGACATGAAACAGGTAACTTTCCCCATCCGTGTTTTCCAGGCGTTGCACATCGAATACCTTTTCGTTTCCAACGCGGCGGGGGGAATGAATGCCAGCTTCGACATAGGAGATATCATGCTGATTGAAGACCATATCAACCTGTTCCCCGAACATCCGCTCCACGGAAAAAACTTCAACGAACTGGGAACGCGTTTCCCCGATATGAGCGAGGCCTACAATAAATCGTTGCGTCTGATGGCGATGGAGATCGCCAAAGAAAAGAACATCAAATTGCAGCATGGGGTTTATATCGGACTCCAGGGCCCGACTTTTGAAACGCCGGCCGAGTACAATTGGCTGCGTATTATCGGAGGAGATGCCGTAGGCATGTCCACCGTTCCCGAAGTGATCGTGGCCAACCATGCCGGGATGAAGGTGCTGGCATTCTCCATCATCACCGACCTGGGTGTGATCGGCAAGATCGTGGAAGTGTCGCACGAAGATGTGCAGGAAGCCGCCAAAATAGCCCAGCCGAAGATGGCGGAAATCATGCGTACCATTATTCAGAGAATTTGATGCAACGGACAGAAATAGCCACATTGGGCGAATTCGGGTTGATCGACCACCTGACCCAGGATATCAGACTCACGCAGGAGAGTTCCATCAAAGGCGTGGGTGACGACGCCGCCGTTATAGATAATAGTGGAAAACGGACGCTGGTGACTACCGACCTGTTGCTGGAAGGGATTCATTTCGATCTCGTCTATACCCCCCTCAAACATCTCGGGTACAAAGCAGCCGTCGTCAACTTCTCCGATATTTACGCCATGAACGGAAAACCACAGCAGATCACCGTCTCCCTCGGCATATCGAAACGGTTCTCGGTGGAAGACTTAGAAGAGTTCTACAGCGGATTAAAGCTGGCCTGTGAAATCTACGGGGTAGATATCGTGGGGGGCGACACCACCTCGTCACTTACCGGCTTTACCATCAGCATCACCTGTATCGGCTCGGCAGACGAAGGAAAAATCGTCTACCGCAACGGCGCCAAAAACACCGACCTGATCTATGTGTCGGGCGACATGGGTGCCTCTTATATGGGATTACAGTTGCTGGAGAGGGAAAAGAGCGTATTCGACGGCGACAAGGATTTTCAACCCGATTTTGCAGGCAGGGAATATCTTTTGGAACGTCAGCTCAAACCAGAAGCCAGGAAAGATATCGTGGCTTCGCTGGCGGAAAATGGAATCGTACCTACTTCTATGATAGACATCTCCGACGGATTATCTTCCGACCTGCTCCATATCTGCAATCAGAGCAACGCCGGCTGCCAACTCTTCGAAGAGCGGATCCCTATCGATTATCAAACAGCAGTGATGGCCGAGACATTTAACATGAACATAACCACCGTCGCGCTGAATGGCGGTGAAGATTATGAATTGCTCTTTACCGTTCCGCTCCATTTGCATGAAAAAATGAACAAACTGGAAGGAATCCGGCTGATAGGGCATATTACCCCTCCCGAACAAGGCTGTTACCTCGTTACCCGCGATGGACAGGAGATGCAGCTCCGTGCACAGGGATGGAATCCAATTTAAACGACTATTCACTATCTGAGAGGAACAACCTGCCAAAAATCCTTTCCCGATGGACATTTGTTCCACCGGATGCTTGGTTTATGAAAAATAATTACTGAATTACCGGTAATTTGGGACTTATTAAAAATTTCCATATATTTGACCACATATTGTTATGTTTCTGTTAAGCGAGATATTAATCGATTGACCAAATAACCAAGCATGCCCGCGACCTATGACATAAAAATATTGGTAAACCTTTTCCTATGGTTATCTTCGTCGTTTCTGCCCATTTCCTGTCTCCGACAATCGAATGCAAGGTATCCTGCTCATTTGGAAGAGATGATACATCTTTTTTTTATAGAGAATCAGAATGACAGCATTTTACATTTGGAAGATACCTGTATTACTCATCTGCCGGAAAATGTCCGGCAGGTGAGCGATATCTTCAAAGCGGCAGCGCTTTGTGAATCAGGAAGAGCCGACAGCGCAGAAATTATCCTGCAAGGTATCCGTCCGGAACTGTTAGATGCACGCGGCCTTTACTATTATAATGGAATCACCGCATTGACCCGGTTCCGTCTGAACCATCTTCAGGAGGCTTATCAAACGGCCATCGGAGTTGTGGAGAGTAATGTATATGATGCACGATGCCTTGCCCTGGTAGAACGGTTAATGGCAAGAATACACTATTATTATGAGAATTATGAACATGCCATCAGTTTGCTTCATCGTTCCAGTGAACATTACCGGGAAGCCGGATTACATAAGAGCGTGGCTGTGAATCAAAAATTTCTCGCAAGTTACTATAATGGGGTGGGATCATTCGATGAAGCCATAAAAAAAATCGGTGAAGCGGAAACTACGCTGAAAAAGTATGATGATAAGGAAGAACTTTACTATGTCTATATTGTAGCGATAAACGCCTATCTGAATCTGCAACAGATGGATAGCACACAATACTATGCAAAACTGGCCATGGAGACTGCGGACTTTACCCATGACCAACAAAAACAGGCATCCATATACAATTATATGGGAAGGATTGAAAGTTTGCAGGGAAATTGGCCTGCCGCCATCGCATCATTCGAAAGGGTGATCCGGACAGATAATGAATACTTCGGATCGGAAAGACGTAAATCAGGGGCTTGTATCGGTCTGGCTTCCATCTACAATAAACTCGGCAAACACGAAGAAGCAAAAGAATATGCCATGCGGGCAATCGGTCCCATTAGAGAGCATGACTGGGAAAATTGGCTGTACTATGCTTACACGGAACTGTCAACCGCATTTCAGTCAACCGATCCGGCAAAGGCACAACTCTTTCTTGATTCGGCTCAAATCAGCCAGGACAAATATCACCGGTTATTCGCGAGAGGAATTGTAAATTTCACCGAAACACAAATAGAACTGGATCAGGCTGCCCGTAGAATAGAACAGTTACAAAACGACAAAAGACGAAACCGGAACATATTTCATGTGGCTTTTCTCTTGCTGGTACTGTCCAATATCATAGTGATCCGGGTTAACAAGAGGCGAAAGAAGAAAAAACAGGCTAAACCGCATATCATTATGGAGCAGAAGGAGTCCGGGCTTTTCAACGATTTCGAGGTATGGTTGGAGGAGGGTAAAAAGTTTCTGCAACCCGGTCTCGACTTAAACAGGGTGGCGATGGAGATGGGTACAAACCGCAGTTATCTCTCAAAAGCAATCAATTCACAAGGTGTCAGGTTTACAGAAATCATTAACAGATATCGGATCCGGGAAGTAATCCGGATTTTTGAAAATAAAGACGATCCCAGGCATCATCTCAATACGGATGAGTTATCATGCTGTGTGGGCTTTCGCACAAAATCCGTATTCTTCGACTCATTCCGCAGGGAAACAGGTATGACACCCCGGCAATTCAGGGAAAACATACGATATACAAAGACGCCCGACGCCATGCAAAAGAGCGAATAAAAAGAAAAAATACGCTCATCCGGGAAAAAATAATCGCTGAAATTACTGTTTTTTATGGGTAAATTTTGTAAATCTCAAAAATGCGGTTATCTTTGCACTCGCAATTTAAGCAGTGTTGGTGCCATAGCTCAGTTGGTAGAGCAAAGGACTGAAAATCCTTGTGTCCCCGGTTCGATTCCTGGTGGCACCACTTGATAAAACCTCATAAAACGTTGTAATTAAACAAATTACATCGTTTTTTATTTGTCTTGGGTAAAACAATGGTAAAACATTTGAAATAATCTATTAACCTATATATCAAATATTTACATTGCAAATGTAAATATAATTTTGTAACTTTACGGTAATATTTAAAGAAAAATCAATATGAAAGCAAATGTTAACCAGTGATAAGAAATTTCTTTCATTTGAAATAAAAAATATCTTTCACTATGCTAAACGACTATCTTAATTATAATGGCAACTTACTGCATATCAAATATTTTCATTCTATAACCGCCATAACCGTTGCCGTAATAACAGAATGAAAAACATTCTAATGATATCAAACTCATTCCTATATTTTGTTTTGTTTCCAAGATGCACTATATTTGCATCATAATAGAAACAAAATAAAAGAATGACTTTTCTAGAATTTAAGGATAAAATGTTCGATTTGGCATGCTTCAATATCTATCAGATATATGCATGGCAGCCGGATTTTGACCGGAATAACCTTACCCGCTGGGTAAAGAAGGGATATCTTATTCGGCTACGACAGGGGTATTTTGCTTTTTCGGATTATAAGAACAAGCCGGATTATTCCCTTTATTTTGCCAACCGGATTTATCGTCCGTCCTATATCAGCCTGCACACGGCATTGTCGTTCTATGGAATGATACCGGAAGCGGTGGTTCAGATTACCAGTGTGACATCTCTAAAAACGGCATCATTCGCCAATGATTTCGGCGAATACTCTTATAAGAATGTCAAGGAAAACCTACTATTCGGGTATGACTTAAAGCCAATGGCAGATCACCGCACCATACAGTTTGCCACACCCGAAAAAGCATTGCTTGATTTGCTATATCTTTATCCATTCTACGATAGCGAACAAGAATTGGAAGAATTGCGTTTGGATGAAGATTACCTGCACGATGATTTGAACAAGGATTTACTGATGGATTACTGTGCCAAGTTTCAAAGCAAGGCACTTGACCATCGGGCAAAACTGCTCTTAAAGACTTACGATTTATGATACAGATTGAACAGATAAGAAATTATTTTCCGGCACAAATCCGTGGAATTTCGGGTTTTGATAAACACATACTGAAAGAGTATTTACAGTTGATGGTTCTGGATTATCTTTCTTCTACCCCAAATATCCAAAAGATGGTTTTCATCGGTGGAACAAATCTGCGTTTGGTAAAAGGGATAGACCGGTTTTCCGAAGATTTAGATTTTGACTGCAAAGACCTGTCGAAAGACGAGTTTATTGAAATGACAAACGGCGTAGTTCAATTTTTGGAACGTTCGGGATTACGAGTGGAAGCGAAGGATAAAGAAAATCCAAAATTAACAGCTTTCCGGCGCAATATCCATTTCCCGGAACTGTTATTCGATTTGGGATTAAGCGGACATAAGGAAGAACGTTTCTTGATAAAGGTCGAGAGCCAAGACCAAGGAATCGTTTATCCTCCGGTTATCACAAATATCAAAGGCTGCGGATTCTTTTTTCCGTTTCCCGTTCCTTCCGATGGTGTATTGTGTAGCATGAAGATTGCTGCCATGTTAGCCCGTGGGAAAGGACGTGATTTTTACGACTTGATGTTTTTATTGGCACAGTCTAAACCGGATTACAATTTTCTTTTAAAACGTTACGGAGTGCATAACTTGGAAGAATTCAAGCGGGTGACAACCGAACTGCTGAAAACGGTTGATTTGAAAAAGAAGCAGAAGGACTTTGAACACCTTCTTTTCAATAAAGCGAATAGCGAGAAGATTTTGAGGTTTGGGGAATTTATAGATTCGCTTACAGAATAATTCGATGCGAAATGTGCATTTCGGAACTGACGGTTTCGGAATAGAGATGAAGCAAAATGAAATGCCAACACATAACAAACTAAAGAATTTCAGTATGGATAATAAACTAAAAGCAGATATAAGTAAGATAATTGATGAGGTGGTGTCGTCCCGACTATCAAATCAACAAGCAACCCTAATGTTTAATCTGGAAGATTTGGATGCGGAAAATAGATTGAAAAAGATGCTGAATGTGGAGAATTACAGCATTGCCCTATATGATTTCAGTCAATTTCTAAGAAATTTCCTTAAATATGAAAATGGTCAAAAAGTGCGCTTCAAATCATTTGATGAGTACAAAGAGATTGTTCCCGATTATGATACGATGGAATACGTAAGGGAGAAGTTTTATGAATGCCTTGAAAACAATAGAGTAAATCTGGATGATTAATATTGACTAACTCAATATTTTTTCTTATTTTTGCAAAAGCAATCGTGCTAAACGACGGGCAAAACGATGAAAAACAATCGTGTGCCAAATCGTGAAGGTTTTCCGGTTGAAGAAAAGATAAATCGGTGATTATCAATAGTGAATCATGTAGCGTTCACTTTTGGGTGGCACCACAGAACAAACACTTGAATATCAGATATTCAGGTGTTTTTCTTTTTATATAGCCTATATAAATCTTTCGCCTGAATTTTCAGTTTTTTGGTGCTTTTCTATGTAAAAGTTAAACCGGGAGTTAAACCGATATTGATACCGTTTGAACGCCAATACCGAGCCGCAAGCGGTTTTTAGAAATTTCTTCCTTTCGTTCCGAAAGAGTAAATTTCTAAAAAGTGTTGCCCCATCTTCCGCCTACATGAATGAAATGTATATCAATTGAAAAAAGGAAAAAATATGTTGTGGGAGAGGATTTGCTATAGAACCTTTACATCCTAATGTTCCCAAAGCTTGTTTGAAAGACAATAAATTGCATGAGTTACGGGCTTTGGTTGATGCTATCAGAATCGGAAACAAACGGGAATTTAATTTAGCAATAAACGAGTTAAAACAACGATTAGACGTATGAAAAACATATTGATAAACAAGCTTTTAGTTACCTGTGGTACCGATGAGTATTTGCATATCATAAATATGATTTCTATTTTGCACGGAAATATCCTTCAGTGTTTAATAATTTTTCTGATATATATCAGTTCTACATGAGCATATATTCTATAATTTTGCAGCCGAAAAATTTCAGCTTCGGTGGATAACAAAACAAGCTTTCCAGGTTCTCACAATCATATCATAACAAGGACGGGGCGTCCGACCTTTAAAGAGTGGCTACCCTGCATTGGTATTGCCATTGCGGCATTCGTATTCAATACTACCGAATTTGCTCCGATAGCCCTTTTAAGCGACATCGCAAAAAGCCTTTCTATCACCGATGCCAAAGCCGGGCTCCTGATTACTATTTATGCATGGGTGGTGGCATTGGCCTCTTTGCCGTTGATACTTATTTTTGCGGGGGTAGAACGCCGTAAGCTGATGACTGCCCTATTGTTATTCTTCATTATAAGTCATCTCATTTCGTGGCAATCCTATAGTTATACATCACTGCTTGTTTCACGTATTATGATAGCTTGTGCCCACGCTATCTTCTGGTCTGTCGCTGCTCCTACCGCTGTACAAATGGCACCGGAAGGATATCGTTCAACCGGGCTGGGTATCCTTGCCACCGGCGGTTCGCTGGCGACCGTCCTCGGGCTCCCTTTCGGGCGGACGGTGGGGCTGTATATGGGATGGAGGACAACTTTTTTATTCATTGGTATAGCTGCTTCCCTGGTACTTATTCTTCTGGTATTCGTATTGCCGGTTTTAAAAAGCAATAATTCGGGATCATTCAAAAGTTTACCCCAATTAGTCAAACGCCCGGCCCTGACGGGTATATACATACTGACCGCACTCATGATCGCGGCTCATTTTACAGGATATACCTATATTGAACCTTTTATGATCAATATAGCCGGACTCAGTGAAAATACGGCTACAGTAGGACTGCTTATTTTTGGTATTGCCGGGATTGGCGGAAGTTTTTTATTCTCCCGTTACAACGAAAAGCGATCGCTATCTCTTATGGGTGGAAGCGTAATTTGTATAACCATATCGCTTTTACTTATATATCCGTTAGCGATCAACACCTTTACTGTATTTTTGTTATTTACATTCTGGGGTATCTCCATTATGATCTTTAACCTGGTATTTCAGGATGCCGTGATCAAAATCGCACCCGATGCCACCGCCGTGGCAATGTCTATTTACTCAGGCATATATAATGTCGGCATAGGCAGCGGTGCACTTACTGGCGGTACTGTAAGCACCCATGCAGGCACACAGTTCACAGGTATGGCAGGGTGCATTATAGGCATATTAGCCGTATCTTTTTATTTCTTTGTAATGAAACGCCATTTACAGGGAAGAATATAACAACTGGAACGTCCCATATATCCAGGGATTTCCGGATTGATAACACATCCCTCCAAAATAAAATCGTCAATTCAACCCAACCAAAACAACAGAAAGACTATCTTTGTCAGGTATTTCTTTTCTGTGTGGATGGCCAGGTCAGAAATATGAAAACAGATTATTCAAATAAGACAAAATCATTATGCAGAAGTTAATAGCATATCCTCTTTCCATCATTTATTATCTCTTATTTGGGACTACGTTGGTGATCTTTCACGTGATTCAATGGATATGTTTCAACCTGTTTGGATATAATGCACACAAAAAGAGTGTAGATGCACTCTGTTTCTTCCTTGTGCTGAATACCTATGTGCTGGGTACAAGATATAAGATTACAGGAAGAGAGAAACTTCCTGCAAACATACCGCTGATCATCGCTGCCAACCACCAAAGTTGGTATGATATCACCACGATCGGTTGGTTTTTACGAAAAATTCACCCCAAATATGTCAGCAAGATTGAATTAGGAAGGGGAATTCCCAGCATATCGTACAATCTGAGGCATGGAGGATCGGTATTAATCGACAGGAAAGACGGGAAACAAGCCATATCCGCGATCCGTCATTTGTCCGAATATATAGAAATCCACAGACGCTCTGCGGTAATATTCCCCGAAGGGACACGGAGCAAGACAGGCAAGCCACGGCGCTTTGCCGAGAACGGACTGAAAATCCTCTGCAAGTACGCCCCTTCCGCTTACATTGTCCCCATTACGATCAACAACACATGGAAAATGACCAGGTGGGGCTCTTTCCCTTTAGGTACAGGTATTAAAATTGAAGTTATCATTCATGATCCTATCCCCGTAAAAGATACTCCATTCCCTCAGCTTTTTGAAAAAACAGAGCAGGTAATAACCCAGGCAATCCATTGAATGGATTCCTGTTTTCGCATGGGAACGGTTTGCCCGGGAAGCCGAAGCAACACTGGTGGACTCCCCGTCCACCCATGCTTTTGAAAAACCATCTATTTAACGAAAGGTGCTTTGAGTAAATAGTCAGCACATCCTTTCACCCCTTCAAATTGTGTCCCTGAAGAGACTCTTTCCAATTCAACAAAATAGTCCTTCACTCCATTTTTATAGGCCTGATTAAATATCTGTTCAAAATTCATCATACCCGATTGACCCAATACCTCCCTATCTTTGATATGTAACAACTGAATACGATCGGGATACTTTTTCATATATTCCAACGGGTCGTTCTGTCCCATTACAGCCCAATACACATCCAGCTCAAAAATGACCAGTGCGGGATCTGTTTGTCTGAGAAACCCATCATATATCATTTCAGTGCCTTTAGGCATATCTCTGCCAAAGGCCCGGCGACCGAAAACCATTTCTTTTCCACCGGGGATCACGCGGGAGAATTCCATATCATGATTGTGATAACCGAAAATCAGCCCATTTTCCTTTGCAATCCTTCCCGCTTCATTAAAAACTTCACAAACAAGTGAGACTTCTTCTGTACTGCGGGTAGAAGGTTGGCCGGGTTGTACAATGTAACTGATACCGATTTTTGCATGATCATCTGCCGCTTTCTTCCAAAAATCGGCTATTTCTCCTTTATTGGAGGCGGTGTATTCACGTACCGGAGGATTCAAATGTGAACTGACAATCTTTAAACCGGCGTCCTCCGCCATTTTCCGGAACTCGGCCATCTCGATATTGTTTATCTTCCCGTCCCTGTAACCCGCCAGTTCCAAAGTAGAATACCCCATCTGGCCGATCCTCCTTAATCCTCCCGGAACATTTTCATACAGCTCCTTTCCAAGGGAATAAATCTGTAGTCCTATCTTCTTCTTTCCGGTATCCACAGAAAACTTTGACAAAGCTGCGGCATTTGCCAAGTCGGATTTTCCGGCCAGTATTCCTCCCAATGAAATAAGGGATGCATTTTTAATAAAATTTCTCCTGTTTTGCATATGACAAGTAATTTAAAAGTTTGGAACTTAATGCAATGAATATGGATGCCTGTATTGGTAATAATATAAGCGATGGGAAGCTGCTTCCCCGTCGTCATCAAAACTGAGCGTGGCAGGGTTCCATTTTACCGGCCTTCCCAATTCGGTTGCGATGTTCATCAAGCAACACAATATGTTTGTACTGCAACCTACTTCTACCGGCGCGACAGGATTTTTACGGGAACGCACGCAATCAATGAAATTCTGCATATGCGGTGAACTTATTTCAAATGCAAGCGCATTGCCTGTCCGCCGGCGTTCGGCCTGTTGCGCCTGTTGTGCCGCCGTCTGGGCCCTTCTCTCCTCACGCTGCGCCTGGGTGAGGGGCCTGTTTCCTGCCAGGTCTGCAGGTACTTTCGACGGATCTGAGCATGCAAGGTAACCACGTGCCACTTCTATCCAGCCATCTGTTCCTATGAACCTGATCCCTTGCGCCGACTCATTATCATCGAGATAGGGCTGTTCTGTCATAACGACTCCATTTGCATATTTCATGGTGGCATATTGCGTCCCGTCATATCCCTGGGGAATATATTCAATCGGGCCGGAACCATCCATAGCTATTGCTGCCTGGGCAATATCGAACATGTGTGCTCCCCAGTCGGCAGTATAGCCGTTGCCGGTTTCACGGTACCATCTCCAGGCACCCCATAGCTTTTCATTCTCTTCCGGTTCCAATGATATGGGCGGACAAAGGTCGGGATGATAATGTATTTTAGGATCATTGAGAGGCCCCATCCACAGGTTCCAGTTCAAATTGGTAGGGATTTTTTCTTCAGGCAGGTTGAGCGGTGTAGGAGGAGCACCCACTCTGGCATAAATCTTCTCGATATGCCCAACAGCACCTGTTTGAATCAGTTCTATCGCTTTTTGAAATTCTCCGCTTGATCTTTGTTGGCTACCCACCTGCAATACCCGTTTATTATTCCGGACCGCCTTGACCATCTCCAATCCTTCTGTGATGGTGTAGGCCAACGGTTTCTGGCAAAAAACGTCCTTCCCCGCATTACAGGCATCAATGGTCATCAAGGCATGCCAATGATCCGGCGATACGACACATACCGCGTCAATATCTTTCCTTGCCAACAGGTCTTCATAGAATTCATAACGGTCGCACCTTTCATTCATCCCTTTGGATTTTTGCCACTCGTTAACTCTCCTTTGGAAGCGGGTTAACTTCATACTGTCCACATCACAGCAAGCCGCGACCTGCACACCCGGACAACCGGCAAAGCCCCGGAAGTCACTCAATGCCTGACGTCCAAGACCGACAAATCCAAGAACGACACGGTCACTGGGCGCAATCCGGACGCCGTCCATTGTCCAGCTGGGGAGGATGGTCAATCCTGCGAGACCCAAAGCAGAGTAATTAAGGAATTGCCGCCTATTCATCCCTTCTTTGGTATTTTTCTGATTATCTTTCATATGATTAAAATTATTTATTTCCAATTCTCATTTTGTGCAAGGACCCCTTCCATAGTGATAATTTGATTATGAGGGATCGGAAGGGTAACCCAATTCCTGTTATAAACAGAGTTGGCAAATTTCGGAAGATACTGTTGCTCATAATCAATGTAATTGGACAGTTCTTCATAAACGATCCCCCAACGGGCTAAATCGTACCATCGGTGTCCTTCCATGGCCAGTTCTAACTTACGCTCAAATCGTAAAGCTTCCAATGCACCCTCTTTTGTCGCAAATTGCGATCCCGGATATAAACCTATTCGATAATTGGCAGCAGCATCATTTTGCGTTGTGTTGTTCACATTATCCTCCAATATGAATTCAGACGTAGTCTCTTCCATCGTATCCGGATCAGCAGCTTTTATATATGAATTGGCAGCACGTGCCCGTACCTGGTTGACATATTCCCGTGCTCCCTGATGATCGCCTGTCTCAATAAGCACTTCAGCATACATAAGCAAAACATCTGCAAACCGGATAAGGTGAAAATTCTTTGCTGATGAGCCCGTTACCGTAGAAACGCTTAGGTTTCCTTTATCAGCTTTCCGAGGGATATTTTTTTTATTCAGGTAAAGTCCTCCATTCCCCACATCCCTAACCCAACCATCGGTGGTGGTGGGAATAGACCAATCCCAGTAGGGTACATTAAAGCGTCCCACATTCACATCTAATCGCGGATCAGTATAAGCAGCGAGATCTGTCTTCGGAATCGCGCTCTCCATGATTGTAAGGGGATTAAAATCCTGATAGGATTTGTCAAGAAAAGGGAGACCCTTGTCATCCACGATATGGGAATTCACCAGATCATTGGAGGGTTGGTAAAATCCCCATCCGCCGGTGCCTAAAGCGCCCGACATTCCAATATGGGAGGCTCCGTTTATGGCATTGGTGTTAGACTGTGTCCCCGATATAGCCATTTGTATATCAAGCACGGATTCACCTGTCCAGTCACTTTCGCCTGCTATATATAGTGATACATATCTATCCGCAAGCCTGTATTTCGTTCCATTATTGTCTTTTCCGGAAGCAATAATTGTTTCCAGCAAAGACTTCACTTCACTCCATCTGTTCGTCGACCCGTTTTTTCCATTATATGGGGAGGATTGGTATAACTTCACTTTGGCAAGCAAAGCCGCAGCAGCCCATTTATTAATACGCCCTTTATCCACACTCCACGTATCAGGGAGGTTATCGTAAGCAAATTGAAGGTCATCGATTACTTTATCCCAGATATAAATATAATTACCCGACTCATCAACATTTGATACTAACGGATTTACTGAACTTGCAAACTCTTCACTCCCCACATAGGGGATGGCCGCACCGAAGAGTTTGATCCCCTCGAAGTGCCAGAAACCTCTAAAGAAGCGAGCCTGGGCTATAGACTCTGTATACAAATCACTTGACTCACCCGCCACGTCTGATAGATTATCTTTTATTTTTTCCGTCAGACTCAGTACATTATTAGCACGAAAGACACCATTGTAGATACTCACCCACTTTCCGTTCAGATAAGAGTTGTCTGTTGTAAAACTATACGTTTCCAGATTCGTAAAATCTGACTGGTCGTTAAATGTCGATCCCTTATTGGCACTTCCACCCATCACATCACCATATACATAATTCGATAATGTGGCATAGAAATACTCCGTGTCGTGAAAGGTTGCATACATCCCAGTTAACGCCAGATTCAATCCATACTCGTCCGAAAGGGTAGTTTCATCTACGGCTCCCACTGCACGGACATCCAGAAAATCCTGGCATGCATTGAATATAAGCAGAATAGGTATTGCCAAATATATAATATTTTTTTTCATTTCGATTAAATTTAATAATGTGTTATTGATAAATCAGAATGTTATATTAACACCCAATAATAGTTGACGAGGCACTCCATATGAACCATAGTCGACTCCCATACTACGGTCGCCATAATTGCGCACTTCAGGATCAAGGCCGTCATATCCTGTTATTGTGAACACATTCGATATCTGACCATAAATCCGGATTTTCTCAAAAGAAAGTCTGGAAGCCAAATCTTTGGGTAAAGAATAACCAAGTGTGAGAGTCTGCATTCTCAGGTAAGAAGCGCCCTGTACATATTGCGAATGTGATTCATTGGCTGCTTCGGTTCCTTCTCCCTTACTGGTTGTATAGAGCGGATATATTCCATTAGGATTGGTCTCAGGATGCCATGAATTGTCCCGTCTATCCTTAGAATAATTACTTTGCAACGCGGCAAAATGTGTGTAATACATATAATGTCTAAAGATTTCATTTCCTACAGAAAAATAGAGATAGGTGCTCAGGTCAAAATTTTTGTATCCAAGACTCACATGCAATCCTCCTGTAAAATCGGGATGAGGATTACCGATAATTTTCCTGTCCTCTGCATTAATCCTTCCGTCATTATTCACATCTTCAAACTTATAACGCCCGATCCAATCATCCGGACTCAGGTCCGCGGCATCGACAACAGCATAAGGAAGGATAGATTCTCCTTTTGAATTCTTATAATTCAAAACATCATTGGCATCTTTATAGATTCCTACAATATTAAATCCGTAAAACATACCTATGGGCTGCCCCTCCGTTGTAATATTGATCTGACTCAAGCGAGTACTGTTAAACAGATCGGATGAACCCAAGCGGACTACTTTATTTTTATAAGTAGATATATTTCCGGTCAGATTATAACGAAAATCACCAATCCTGTCACGCCATGAAATACTGAGATCAACACCTTTATTCTCCATATCACCAATGTTAATAGACGGCTTGGTGGCATTACCGGCTAAAGCGGACCAGTTAGCCGGCACCAGCATATCGCTTGTTTTCTTAATATAGTAATCAAACGAAAGATTCAACCTGTTTTTTAACATTGTTGCATCGAACCCGATATTGAATGTTTCAATTGTTTCCCACTTTGCATTGGGGTCACCCAGGTTTGAGATAGCATACCCCGGTGACGTGGATGTATCACCTCCCGTAATACTATACATATACGCATTTCCTGTAGCATACTGAAATGCATAATTATAAGCGCCAATATTCGAATTGCCGGAAGTACCGTAACCCACACGTAATTTTAAGTCATCCAGCCATGTCGATCTCGGCCGAGCCAGGAAAGGTTCTTCCGAAATACGCCATCCCAACGAGAGTGACGGGAATGTTGCCCATCGGTTATCTTTACTGAACTTGGAAGAGGCATCATGCCTGGCTGTAAGCGTAGCCAGATATTTTCCCTGATAAGAGTAGTCAATTCTACCAAAAATACCGAACATAGTGGTTAAATTGCCCATATAGCCGGAATTGGACAGGTTGGAGGAAGAGCCATTGTCGAGTATCCATGTATTCGGTTCGTTTTCAAATAAATAATTGATACGGGCAGCCTCCATTGTACGCCCTAAATCCTCTTTCATGGCTTCAGTCCCTAATAATACTGTTACATTATGGTCTTCATTAAAAGTTGTGGTATAAGTAGCCGTATTTGTCCATTGCCAATCAAGATCCCAACTGGCATTCTCTGTCAAAGAGTTGGTCGCGGAACCTTCTTTATTTGTAGCAATCGTTTTAGGGCTGAAGGTCAGATTCCAACGCCCCCCTAATCGGGCACTGAATTGTGTCCTGATCGATAATCCCTCAATCGGTTTTAACTCCGCAAACAAAGCCGCTTGTCCTCTGAATCCCCGACTCCAGTTATTTTTAGCAATTTGCACGCCCTGATAGGCCGTATTCGCACGTCCTCCTTCAGGTGCCTGCGACCCTGCAAAATCTCCCCCAATATTATATACGGGCACCCAAGGTTGTATCGTATATGTACGTGCAAAAATATTATCATCACCCTGTGTGCCTCGCTCTCCACCGGATTCTACAACAGCCACATTGGTATTTTGTCCTATGGAAAAGTATTTGTTGGGGTTAAACGTAGTATTGACACGCAAAGAATAACGATCGAAGTAGGACGATTTAATAGTTCCTTCCCTTCCGGTATAACCAAAGGACATGGAATAGGCCCCCCTATTGCCTCCTCCCACTACAGAAACCTGATGCTCTTGTACCAGACCATCCTGTACAACCATATTATACCAGTCCGTTCCTCTCCTCGCGGCCTCTTCGGAATATCCGTCTTCCAACATCTGGTAATAAGCTGACCGGGACCAAGAGTTTGCCCCATCATTTTTATAGGATGCCTCCCAGGCCTCAATGCTTCCGAATTGGGCAATCACCTGCTCTTTGGAGAGACCGGCAGGTTTAATGGAATAAGGCATCGTTAGCTGGTCATTTGCATCGAGGGAGCCAAATTGAGTGTGCGATAGTCCTGTTGTAACATTTCGAAGGTCACGCAGATTAACTAATCCCTGAGCTTGAAACTCCATTGCTTCCCATGCATTCAACAAATCATAACCATTATTGGCCATCTTTGCAACACCTACGTAACCATCATATGATACGCGTATCCGGTCCCTTGCCCCCTGTTTTGTTGTGATGATAATTACACCGTTCGCTCCTTGTGCTCCGTAAATGGCTGTAGCAGATGCATCTTTCAGGACTTGCAATGATTCGATATCATTCGGGTTCACCGCATCTATGCTGACATTTGAGACTCCGTCAACGACAATAAGCGGGTCGGAGCCATTGACCGATCCAACACCCCGTATCCTGATAGTTGTCTCTGAACCGGGAGCGCCGGTGGTAGAAACATACACCCCCGAAGCCTTCCCTTGTAACGCTTCTGCAAAGGTAGCCACCGGGGTTTCTGTCAGTTGTTCGGTCGAAACAACGGCTACTGATCCGGTGATATCTTTTTTGGCCTGCGTACCATACCCTACAACAACCACTTCTTCCAATATTTCCATATCCTCTGTCAATACAATCCGTACGTTGGAGCTTACCGGCACTTCCTGTGTAATCATCCCTACATACGATATGACCAGTGTATTAGATCCGGCTGGCACTGTCAATGTAAAACTCCCATCGATATCCGTAACTGTACCCTGGGACGTACCTTTCACCTGAATAGATGCTCCGATAACCGGATCATCCGATTCATCCACTACCCTACCCGCCACACGGGTTTGTGCAGCAGCAATTCCCATTCCTGCTATAAGGAATAAGATTAAAAACATCATTAGATTCTTTTTCATTTGCTTAGATTGATAACATACTTTAATTTCAATAATATATTTCCTGATTATAGAGATTTATTTTAACCTGGTTACTTGTGTTCCATCAATAAAACCTTGTTCAGTTACAGAGAATTGAGCTTTGTCTGCCTGCTCCAGACGAGATGCCGCAGCCCGAAGGGAACTTGCTTTAATAATTTTAGAAGGTATTACCACAGTTTCTCCCACCTTGATTGCCATCAATGTGGCAGGTATCGATATTTTAGTGACGGGCTTTATGGTATTTACCTGTTTATTCATATCTTTACGGGATATTTAGATTTATTGCATTGTAGCAAGCGATATATTGACAATGCAAATATACTTCATATAATCAGTAAAAACAAAAATATTACGCAATAATAGCGTAAATTATATTCATTCTAAATAATAAAACTTGCCAAATTATTGAAAAACAGAAAAAAATATGGAATTCATAGATAGATTAAAGTTATTTATAAAATTTCAGGGACTGGGTCAAACCAAATTTGAAGAGTTAGCTGGTTTCTCACGTGGATACATTAGTAAGGTGAAAACTTCGATTGGAGCAGATAAACTGTCTAATATCGTAGAAGTCTTCCCTGACCTCAACCTTGATTGGCTTATTACGGGAAAAGGAGAAATGATATCTTCTTCCATCAAATCAGATCCGGCCGAACAAAGCATCGACGTGGTGGAAGAAGATGCTGTCGAGTATAAGAATAAATATCTTGAAGTACTGGAGGAGAACAGATCATTGCGAATAGAAATAGAAAAACTCCGCAAGATCATAAAACTAAAAGAGGAAAAATAATCCGCTACAGCCTACTTTTTTCGTCCGCTACAGTTGCACCATTGAAAATACGTCAAACGCACCATTTATCTTCGATAAAATTATGTGTTTCATATTTTTATGCTATTTTTGTCGACAGATAATAAAACAATTGAAATTATTCCCGTCTGGAAATGGCTTCTGAATTTATAATAAATGAATCACTCTTGATCTTATTCCCGATCCTGTATTCTTTGGGCGTTTGATTAAACTTTCTGGTAAAGGCTTTGTAGAAATGAGAACGGTTATTGAATCCTGAACGATACATAACTTCCTGAATAGTAAGCGTAGTAGTTCGAATCAGTTTGGATGCATGGTTAAGGCGTTGCTCTTTAATGAAGTCATTGGGAGGTATCTGCCCTAATTCCTTGAATTTACGGTATAGATTACGGATACTGACCTGCATAGCACTTGCCAATTCTTCCGGAGAAAATTCAGGATTATCAATATTCTCATCTATAGTATGGATTACAGTCTCGATAAATGCTTTATTTTCCACTTCTAACAATTGACCTTGTGAATACTCAAAAGCACTTGCCGATGAGTTATAATATTCTTCCAGTCTCTTCTTATTAATTATCAGGTGTCGCACTACCGCTTTCAGGTAATCGGCATTGAATGGCTTCGGTATATAAATATCGGCTCCCGATTCTATCCCTTCTATAGTCTCCTCATTGGCATTCTTAGCCGAAAGTATTACCAATGGAATATGCATGGTATGCTTATTTTCCTTTATTTCCCGGGTTAAGGTGATGCCATCCATATTAGGCATCATAATGTCGGTAATAATCAGATCAGGCGCTTTTTTCTTTAGCATATCCAGTCCTTTTTGACCATCTTCGGCAACAGTAATGCTATATTCTTCCGAGAGAATATCCTTTAGGAACCACCTCATTTCCGGATTGTCATCAATGACGAGAATATTTTTTTTATTGAGATCTGAAACAGGTACCCACACTTCAATCTTATTATCAATAATTTCCGGTTCATCTAACCTAACAGACTTCGGGTGCAGAGATTTCAGAGCGAACGTATCCGGTTCTTTTTCTGCTGTCTGACCGGTTTCCAAATAGGGTAATGTAACAATGAAGCATGCAAATCGATTGACTTCACTCTCCACACGAATATTTCCTCCTAACAACTCGGTATAACTGTGACAAATGGAAAGCCCTAATCCGTTGCGGGATGATAATCCGTTTATGTTATTTTCCTTGATATTATCCAGTACACTATAACGATTGAAGATAAGCGGTATGTCACTCTTTTCTATTCCTTTACCGGTGTTGTATACTTTCAGGGTTATTTCCTGTTCATTTGCATCAAGTGAAACAATAATCTTTCCTTGGGCAGGAGTATATTTGAAAGCATTGGATATCAAATTGCTAAGAATTTTACCATAGGCATTACTGTCAGTATTCCATTGGACATCCGACTCAATATCGGATTGAAAGTAAATATTGTTTTGTTCAGCCAGATCATTAAATGCAGTAACAATATCTGTTGTAATACTACTAATATCGGCAGGTACTATATGACAAGCCTTGTGCCCTGTTTCCAGCCTTCTGAAATCAATAATCTCCTGAATAAGAGCATTGAGACGTTCGGCGTTGGACTTAATAATACCGGCATATTTTTTTGTAGCACTGTCGTTCTTCTCGTTGGCAAGGATACGCTCGCATGGTCCATAAATCAGTGTGAGTGGTGTAGAAAACTCATGCGTGATATTGGTAAAGAAGCGTAGTTTTCCTTCATACATTTCTTCTTTATATTTCTCTTTCAGCTTTCGGTCAGTTTCCTTTTTTCGGTGCTTATATCTTTTCCGGAGAACATAGAAAATCAGGAGAACCACGCCTAAGATCAATAGAACATAAGTTATTCTGGCATAAACGGTTTGATACCATGGCGGTAAAATAACAATCCGGATACTTCCCGTTTGATCCTCCAGATTCCCGGTCCCATCATTATATTTAACCTGCAACATGTAGTCCCCGGGTGGAATATTAGTAAACTGTGCTTCATTGGAACGGGTGTCCATCCATACATTATTAAAGTTCTTAAGACGATAAGAGTAACTACTGTTGGCTCCGTTAATGAAATCCATTGCTACGAATGATATAGAGAAAAAGTTTTGCCGGTATTTGAGCCTGATATACCGTTCGTCTCCATCGGTTACTTTAAAATCGGCTATATTATAATCTTTATTAAATAATCGCAACCGGGAGAAATTGATGTTTGGGATAAATCGCTTCCTCTCCACATCTTCCTGTCTTATCCATACCAGACCATCAACTCCACCGAAAAAACTGACAGATGTAGGCGTATCCGTATAGTAGGCGTTATCACTGAATTCAATAACTTTGAGTCCCGTTTTATGATTGAAGTTACGGAAAGTTTCAATAGCTGGATCGAACAGAATAATACCCGTATTGCTGCTTAGCCACAATTTTCCGTCGGGGGCCCCGAGGATGCCATGTATTGTATTGTTTGACAGGCCGTCATTTTCATTGTAATTTTTGTAATCATAGTTTCCGCCGGGATACATATTGAAACGTATCAGGCCGTAACTGGTACCCAGCCATAATGTCCTCTCGCCATTCTGAAAAATACAAAGAATATCATTCATGGGAGCAATTCCGTGTTCATCAAAGGAGATAATCCTATAATTCTCCGTTACTGGATTGAATTGAATAATGCCGTTACCGCGCATTCCAATCCAGATACAACTGTCACTCTCCATGGAAAGAGAGTATATCTGATTGAAAGGCTGGTTGTTTTTAAGCTCAAACGTAAATCTCTTTGTCTCTTTTACCATGAGTTGGTGGCCTGATTTTTTTATCTTGACCTTCATCAATGAATTTCCGGAGCCCACCCAAAGAGTGGAGTCATTGCCCTCAAAGAGTGAATGTACAAAGGTAATTTGCTTGGAGGTCTCATTAATTAGCCGATGCATCTTCTTATCATGGTAAGAAAAATAATTGATCCCGGGGCCATCTGACCCAATCCACAAAACATCATGCCACTCACTTTGCACCAATGCAAAAACATTGTCGTTTACAAGACCACTCGTTGTGGTATAATGCAAAATGTCGTTGCCGGTATATTCTTTTACGGTATTATAGTTATGTAAACAAATTACTCCGTTATCCTTTGTTCCTAACCACAGGTTATTCTGGTTATCAGTAGATATGGCCCTTACCGGACGTTGTTTTTTGATGGGTAATTCGGGCAAAGTGAGATTTCTGAATATATAATCCTCTTTTATCCATGCGTAAACTCCCTGTCCATCCGTCCCGATCCAGATAATATCCTGCTCTTCGTCTTTCCATAGCGAGAATACGCCACAGTTGACATCGATCTTTTCTTCAATGTAGTCGTTTTGCGATTGAAGGCGCACTAAACCATTTGTGCGAAAAGCTACCAGAATATCTGTATTATCATAGATGATTGAAGAAATAAAACCATTTTCTTTTACAATGGGACTTATATCCCTTATAAACACCGTTTGGCGCGGATTGATACTATAAAGCCTTCCCTCTACATCAACAAACAGGAATCGTCCGCGACTTCTCGACATAAATTCTATGGCATACGGATGAGAATAATCTTTGTGCCGGGTTATATGCGGCTGTCTCTCAGGATCAAATGAAACAGTATATTTTTCGAGCGTTCCATTATGGTTAATCCAAATTGTATCATTAGCATCGATAAGCATCGAGGTTACATTCCGGCAAGTAATATCCTTGTTAATGGGTAAACCGATAAATCTCTTTTCCTCCTTATTATACATGGATAATAATCCCTGATGTCCCAATACATAAATGTTATCATAATTATCCTTTATTACATGGGAATCTTCCTTGAATTCAGGGTAGTATTCTTCGACGATATTATTTTCTTTTGACAGTTTATTTAGTCCCCATTTGGTGCTCACCCAAATATATTTATTATCTGTTTCAACAAGATTCCTTATTACGTTACTCGATAAACTGTATTGATTATTGATATCGGGCTTGTAAACCCGGATGTTTCTCCCGTCGTATGTATTTAGTCCATCGAACGTTCCTATCCAGAGATATCTTTCGTGATCCTGAAACAAACAGTAAACAGAACTGTTCGACAATCCGTCCCAACTGCTTATTTGCCTCAGATTATGAGCCGCACCATATACCTGAATATAACAGCATAGGAAAAAGAGCAAAATTATTTGTGTGTGAGTTTTCATCTGATCAATCTACATTTCCATTAAGGCGTATAGAATATTTGCCACATAAATAGTTCTTATGACGGTCATATATTGCAAAGATAGTATATTTTCAGGTTTATACTGAAAGCCATTATGTTAAATGGCCGGACAGAATGTATACATACGTGACAAAAGTGTATACTTGCCTGCATTACTTGCAAATAAACATTTCTGGCAGGAATGGACAACTTAAATTACAGGATATGCAGCTATATTTGTCGCCGGCAAATAATTGCCCGTTTTTTTTAATTTTAAACAAATATGCAGAAAACAATCAAAAAAAGAAATTCACGTATACCGGAAAAACACCGGTTGAAGAATTCCCGTCCGTCATGGGAAAGAACGTTCCTTACAATGGTACTCTTATCTTTAGGGTCAATCACCTCTTACGTGTGTGCAACCGGAATTTCTTCACCGGAAATAAAGGAATTCCAGATCACACAACAACGGTCTGTCAAAATAACCGGGATCGTGAAAGATGCAGCCGGGGAGCCTGTTATAGGCGCCTCGGTTATGGAAAAAGGCACAACGAATGGAACGGTTACCGATTTAGATGGCCGTTTTACGTTGAATAGTAATTCTGAAGAAGTTACATTGGAAGTCTCCTATGTGGGTTACATAACCGTAACGGTCCAAGCCACACCCAAACAGCCGGTTAACATTACCATTGAGGAAGACAATGAATTGCTCGACGAAGTAGTGGTGGTAGGTTATGGAACGCAGAAACGGACAACCATGACAGCGGCCGTGAGCAGTATCAAGGGAGATATAATAGCAGAACTGCCCACTCCACGTCTTTCTACCGGTATTGGAGGAAAAGTTTCAGGAGTTATCACCTTCCAGGAGAGTGCAGCGCCGGGTGCGGATGCGGCCACCATGTATGTCCGGGGTAATGCCAATCCTCTGGTACTTGTGGATGGTATTGAGCGCCCGGGCGACCGCGTTAACATGCAGGACGTTGAATCTATTTCCGTGTTGAAAGATGCCTCCGCAGTGGCACCTTACGGTCTGAAAGGAGCCAATGGCGTTATTCTGATCACAACTAAACGCGGAGCTGCCGGAACTTTTTCCTTGTCTTATAATGGTGAATCGAGTTGGCAAAAACCGATGAATACCCCACAATTTATGGGCTCGGCAGATTACTTCGAGTTCCGGAACAAAGCTTATGAAATGGACGGGCTCACCGATCAAATGATGCCGGCCGAAGAAATCGCCTTATATAGGAACGGTGCCGATCCCGACCGTTATCCAAATACCGATTGGGTAAAAAACTATATGGATACCTCCATGGCCACTACGCAGAACGTAACCATAACAGGCGGTTCCGAAAAAATCAGGGCGTATGCTTCATTGGGATATGTCAGCCAGGGCAGTATGTTTGATGGACAGGACTATAAACGTTATACATTTCGGGGTAATGTGGATATACAGGCAACACCTACGACCAAAGTTTCCATAGATAATTCATTTATGAAAGATATTCTCAGTAGGGATGGTTTGGGAGCCGACCAGATTATGGAACGTATTTATCGCGCCGTTCCGGAAGAAGTAGACAGATACAGCAACGGTTTATCGGGATTTCAGAGTTCATTGGGAATAAGTCTTTACGAAGCCATGCATAACAGGGGCTCTTATAAAGAAACAAACGACATTTCCACTTACGGCATTAGTGTGGAACAACAATTCCCTTTTCTGAAAGGATTATCGGGTAAAGCAGCATTCAATTATGACAAACAGCATAAAGATGCAAAAGACTGGATATTACCTCTGGTTTACTATAATCTGACTCCGGAAGGAGAATATGAAAAGGTAGATCAATCCACAACCGTAAAACCCTCTTTATCTCAAGAATACAAACGCTGGGACTGGTATACTTTCAACGGATCATTATCTTATACAAACGATTTCGGAAGACATCATATCGATGGCCTTGCTCTTTTTGAAGCAAGATGGACGGATTATATGGTTACGAATACCGGTAAATCGGAAAGTGATTTCCTTATCCCCGAGTTAAACACAGGGACCACTGACCGTACTAAATGGACTCTGGGAGGAACATCTTCCCAGGAAAGACAGTATGGTGTCGTAGGTCGTATAAATTATAATTTTAGCCAAAAGTATTTGCTTGAATTAGCGGGGCGCTATGATGGAAGTTATAAATATGCTCCAAGTAAAAGGACAGCCTTTTTTCCTTCGGTTTCTGTTGGTTGGAGAATCTCAGAAGAACCGTTTATGAATTTCTCACGGAATATTGTGGATAATCTGAAGTTAAGGGTTTCTTATGGGAAATCCGGAAATCCGGTCGGTGCGGCTTATTCTTATATGTCGACCTATAACATTGGCAATAGTTATGCCTGGGGATTGGAGGGGGTCCGTGAGCAAGGACTGTATTCAACTATAGAGTCAAATCCTAACCTTACCTGGGAAACCGTACGGAAAACAGATATCGGTTTTGAATTGAATATGTGGAAAGGGTTACTGGGATTAGAATTCGATTATTTTTATGAAAAACGCAAAGACAAAATTTTAGCGCCCAATGCCGAGGTACCTTCAGAATACGGGATTAAACTCGCCGATGAGAATGCCGGTATAGATTCTCGCCAGGGAGTGGATTTCACCATTACAAACTTCTTAAAACCTACTAAGGATCTGAATATTCAAAATTCGCTGGTATTTACTTATTCTCACCATCAAATTATTGAGGACCACGAAAACCAAGGTACGTTGTATAACCCACGCAGGCGTCAAACCGGACTCGCCTCCGGTCAGATCTGGGGATATCAGGCACTTGGCCTGTTCAAGGATGAAGAGGAAATTAAAAACTGGGCATTTCAGGATGCGGCAACAAAACCGGGTGACATAAAATATAAAGATATCAACGGTGATGGTAAGATCGATTCGGAAGATATCGTTCGCATAGGACGCTCAATGATTCCGGAGATCATGTGGGGATATAACTTACGTGCCGAATGGAAAGGATTTGACTTGGGCTTGTTCTTCCAGGGGACATGGAATTCCAATTACTACCTCGGTTCGGCCGATCGCGGGGTACGCCGGCCATTCGCAGACGGAAAAGCCCGTGTGGAACACTACAATTCATGGACTACAGATAATCCCAATCCCAATGCGCCTTTCCCACGATTGCGTTCCTCCAATTTCTCGAAAAATTATGAAGCCTCCGATTTCTGGGTAATCAATTCATCTTATATAAAATTGAAATCCGTTGATCTGGGCTATACCGTAAAACCGCAATGGTCAGAGAAGTTAGGAATGAGCAAATTAAGAGTATATGCAAACTTTTATAATGTGTGGACTATTTTCTCTAAAGCTTCGAAGGATTTCGACCCGGAAGCACAAAAGTTCACAGCTTATCCTCAGCAATTTATTTCTACAATAGGCTTATCGGCTACTTTCTAAACATTGAAGATGATGAAAAAAAGATATTTAATATTATTAGTTTCGAGTGCATTAATTGCATTCAATTCGTGCGACGATTTCCTGGATACCACTCCCAATGACCGTATTTCCGATAGTGGAATCTGGAACAGTCCTTCCAGCATCAAGATGTATATCAATGATGTATATCAAAGTATAAACGGGCCTCTTTATGTTTGGTCGAGCCGTGCAGGCCGTGACAATATTGGTGGAGCGCCGGCAATATTCGACAATTTTATGACAGGTGACCTCTGGTACAATGGAGGAAATCTTTATAATTATTCGCAGTGGGGGAAGTCTACGAACCTTAACGCATTGATCCGGTGGGAAGATTGTTATACGAATATTCGTAAAATTAATAATGCCATCACTGAATTGAACAAATCTACTGTGCTGGATGAAAATGTAAAAGAACGTTATTTGGGAGACATGTATTTCTGGCGGGGAATGTTGTATTATGAACTTTTCCGCTTTTACGGACAGGTTCCTATTATTGACCATGCCCAGAACCGACATGAAGAAGAAATATTCAACCCACGGGATAAAGAAACAGATGTGGTAGATTTTTTTGTGTCTGACTTTGAAAAGGCGATAGAGTATTTACCTGTTGATATCCCTGATGAAGAATTGGGTCGCGCTACAAAAGGTGCTGCCATAGGAATGCTTTCCACCGCTTACCTCTATCTGGCGGGTGTGATGCCCGATGTGATCGGTGACCAGGCCAAAGAGTATTACAAAAAATCCTACGAACTGGCAGATGTCTTTATTTCCGGGGAATTGAATGGGAAATACGGTCTTTTCAGGGAAAATGACACAGACAAAGCCGAAGCCTACCATTCTTTATTCACTGCCGCCAATGAATATAATAAGGAAGTTATTTTCGATATACAATATATTGCTGACGGATTGGACGTTGGCGGTACCGGGCGTCGTGGACATGACCTGATGGGGGTTTCACACCCGGGCAGTTACGGCCAGAATACGGATGGTTCTTACGGCGGATGGGGCCGCAACACCCCTACGCAGAACTTGGTGGATGAATTCCGCATGGCCGATGGTTCGGATTTCGACTGGAACAATCCTGAACATGCAGCCAATCCCTATGCAAACCGGGAACCCCGCTTTTATGCTTCCATCCTTTATAACGGCGTTCAATGGAGGGGAAGTACACTCTACTCATCGACGAACTTGTTTGTATATGATGCCGAAAGTGATTCATACACCTTGACAGCCAATCCGATTAAAAGAGGTACTAACTCCTATACCATGACCGGTTATTATCTGAAAAAACTGATCGATCCTTCGAAACGCGGCGGAACACCCAATAGATACGCTCCCTTCGAAGGTTCAGACCAAAATCTCATTGTACTCCGTTATGCAGAAATATTGCTGACTTACGCTGAAGCCAGGAACGAGTACTCAGGCCCGGACGCGAGCGTTTATTCCGCCCTGAATAAAGTACGTAACCGTGGCGGCCTGGAAAACGTATCAGGCTTATCACAGGACGAATTAAGGGAACTGATCCGCAGGGAACGCCACATCGAACTTTGTTTTGAAAACAAGCGCTATTTCGATATCATGCGTTGGCGAAAAGGTCCTGAAATCATCGGAAAAGATGTATATGGAATGGATATAACCTATGAACTGGTGAATGGAAAACCCGTTCCGAAGTATCAGAAGGTATTGCTCGTACAAAAAGAGGGCTCTTTTCAGGACCCGAAACATTATCTGATGCCTGTACCCGATGGAGTGACCGGAAGGAATCCGAACTTGCTCCCCAATAACCCGGGCTGGTAATAACGTAACCAATTAAAAATACAAAGATATGAAGCAAATAATATTCATCGTAATTTCTATCATTCTCTTTTCTGTAACAGGATGTACGGAAGACGTAGATATACAGATTCCGGAGAACTTTGAAAAAGCCGAAATAACGGGAGTCACCGTTTATAATGAGAATCTGGTTGCCATAGGTGCAAAAGTGACTATCAACAGTGAAGCCGGATCGGTCAATATAGTGTTAAATACCCAACAGGATATTACCCGGTTGAAAGTAACCCTGACTATTTCTTCCGGAGCTACGATAATCAAACCATTGGGAACAATGGTGCAAGATTATTCATCTCCTAAAATGGTAACGATACAATCACCTGGCAGTAAAGTAGAGAAAGAATGGTTAATTGAAGTGGTAAACCCGTAAATAAAATAGTTATGATTATTCGTATTAAAAATGTATGTCTGTTATGCACATTCATGTTAGCGATAGCATGTTCATCGCCCGGAGAAGTTACAATAAAGAAATATGAAATAAAGAATGATGGAAAATCACTTACCACGGAAGCTTTACAGAAAGCCTTAGATGAGTGTGCCGTTAATGGAGGCGGGATTGTTTCCCTGCCGGCAGGTACTTACCTGACGGGCACACTTATACTGCGTAAAGGGGTAACGTTGAATCTGGAAAAAGACGCTATGATATTGGGTAGCCAAAACATAGCGGATTATCCCGATAAGGGGCGACGGAAAGCGCTGATTTTTGCCGAGAATACAACGGACATCGGTATTACCGGCGAAGGCGAAATTAACGGTAGTGGAGCTGCCTTTAACCAGGGGAATAGTGCCCCTAACCGGCCCACCCTCGTTCTCTTTTTCGACTGCAAGAACGTGAATGTAAAGGGAGTAAAAATGATCAACTCGGCTTTCTGGACATTTCGGTTTGTACGTTGCGACGGAGTGGACATCAAAGATGTAGACGTGGAAGGACATGCCAACTGGAACAATGATGGCTTTGATATTGAGAGCCGTAACGTAACCATCACAAATTGCACATTCGACACCGACGATGATGCTATTTGTTTTAAAAGCGAAGACCCGAATTATGTAGTGGAAAATGTCACGGTGACGAACTGTAAAGCTGCGTCAAACTGTAACTTTATCAAGTTCGGGACAGCAAGTGCGGGAGGTTTCAAAAATATACAGGTAACGAATTGTACGCTTTCAAAATGTAGCAAATCACTTTTACGGGACTGGCCTGAGCGTGTTCCCGGTGTAACCGACGAGATCACAGGTATTGCGGGAATTGCGCTGGAAGTAGTGGACGGCGGGTTTATGGAAAATGTCACCATATCCGACATTACCATGACGGATGTACAAACTCCCATTTTCATACGCCTGGGAAGACGGAAAGTATCGGACAACTCCTACCTGAAAGACATCTTGATAAAGAATATAACAGCAGAATCCGTCAGCTATGTAGCAAGCTCCATAACCGGCGTTCCGGGTTTAAGGGTCAGCAATGTAGAAATACGCGACATCGATTTTAAACTGAAAGCCGGCGGCAAGGCGTCAGATACCGAAGTGGAGGTGCCTGAAGTAGAAAACCAGTATCCTGAAAACAGGATGTTCGGTGTAATGCTTCCTGCGTACGGATTCTATATACGACATGCGGACAATATCCTGTTTGATAATATAAACCTCTCATATATGGGTGGACGTGAAGAACGACATGCGGTTTTTGCCGATGATGTAACGAATGTAACAATAAACAAATCAACACTGCAAGCCCCGGAAGGAGGCAAAGCAGTTGTCTATTCACCCAATTCTGAAATAAAAGTCATCAACTAATAATGATAAAGCGTAAAAATATTCCCAGTGTAACTTTGTTGTTCCTCCTCATAGCCGTGCAGGCTATGGGAGGGCAACCTCTCAATCAGGCAAGAAATAACCATCGTATTTATCTGGATTCACGTCAGGAACACTCGGGCGATTATCTCTGGAAAATGATAAAAGCAGGGGACGTAAAAGATAAACCGGAACAACTATCCCAACCCGGGTACAATACCGCTGCATGGCTACCTGCCATCGTTCCCGGAACGGCACTAAATTCATTAGTTTACAATAATTTATATCCAGAACCTTATCACGGGTTAAATAACAAAATAGAATCCGGATTAATACCGGATATCTCCGAAACCGGAAGGGATTTTTATACCTATTGGTTCCGTATGGAATTCGATATCCCCGCTTCATACGGTGGGCAAACCATCTGGCTGGAACCCGAGGGCATTAATTACCGTGCCGAAGTATGGGTAAACGGTAATTTACTGAGTACTGTTAACGGAATGTTTACCAACCAGTACATAGACATTACCGAATGGGCAAAGATTGGCGGGAAAAATGCACTGGCAATTAAAGTATATCCGGTAGACATGCCGGGCGAACCCAAGCCTAAGAAATGGGGTGCACCCGGGGAATTCCAGAACGGGGGCAATGGCAACATTGGCCTTAACACCACCATGTTGATGACGGTAGGTTGGGATTTTACGTTTATGGATGGTATACGTGACCGCAACACCGGTATATGGAAAAGTATCTCCCTGTATACCACCGGCAAAGTGGCCCTGAGGCATCCTTTCGTGAAGTCGGGACTAAACAGGCCGCATTATGACATTGCCCGCGAAACCATATCCGTGGAAGTGGCCAACTCTTCCACATCGATCGATACAATAACTTGTGTAGTGAAAGGGGAAATACTCGGGGAAGATATTCACTTTGAAAAATCAATACGTGTTTTGCGTGGGGAAGAGTTGACTTTATCTTTCACTCCAGAAGAATTCCCACAGCTAATCATCGGTAATCCCCGTTTATGGTGGCCGGTCAACAAGGGGCCTCAGAATCTGTACGAGGTAAAACTCACCGCTTATGTAGACGGCATGGAATGCGACGCGCTACAAACCCGGTTCGGAATTCGGGAGATAACTTCCGACCAGAATACCCCCGATAATTCACGTGTATTCTACGTGAACGGGAAGCGCCTGTTTATCCGTGGTACCAACTGGATCCCCGAGGCCATGCTTCGCAACAACGACGAGCGCACCTATGCCGAACTGCGTTATACCCGACAGAGCGGGATAAACCTGGTCCGGTTCTGGGGAGGCGGGATTGCGGAGTCGGACTATTTTTACCAACTCTGTGATGAACTGGGATTACTGGTGTGGCAGGAGTTCTGGATGACGGGTGACACCCGCCACCCACAGGACAAGGCTCTATACCTGGCCAATGTGGCCTCCACCGTCAAACGTATCCGCAACCATCCCTGTATAGCCTACTATGTTGCCTCGAACGAGAGTTCCGAAGTTACCGGGACACGCGAGTTATTAATAGCCCTGGACAGCACACGGGGTTATCAAATGCAGTCAGAGTGTGCCGGGGTACATGACGGGTCGCCTTACAAGCAGGTCAACCCGATGCAGCATTACGAAAACACGGCTTCACCCCGCGGCAGCCGTATAGACGGGTTCAACCCCGAATACGGCGCACCGACACTGCCTACGGTAGAGTGCCTGCGTGAGATGATGGATGAAAAAGACCTCTGGCCCATCAACAAGGAGGTTTGGGATTACCTGGACGGGAATGGATTCCATCTGATGACCAGCATGTATAAAGACCTGGTAAATAATTACGGGGCATCTTCTTCCATCGACGAATTTGCAGAGAAAGCGCAGTTCCTGGGAGCCATGAACTCCAAAAGTATCTGGGAAGTATGGAATTATAACAAGTTGGATTACGGCGACCGGTTCGCTTCCGGCTTATTATTCTGGTACCACAACAGTCCGGTTAGGCAGGTGTCTTCCAACATGTGGGACTGGTCGCTCGAGCCGACCGCCTCCTTATATTATACGGCCAACTCATTGCAACCGTTGCATCCGCAGTTTGATTATTTGAAAAATACCGTCAGCGTAGTCAACGATTATTACCAGGCATACGCTGGATACACCGTAACTGCTGATGTATATGACCTGAATTCCCGTAAAGTATGGAGTAAATCAGCCAAAGTCGATTTGCCGGAAGACGGGGTTGCCAACGATGTATTTACCATCGATTTCCCAGAAAACATTACTCAGGTGCATTTCATTAAACTGATATTGAAAGATGAGAAAAACAGGGAGATTTCTTCTAACTTCTACTGGCGATCCAATGACAAGTATCAAGGCAAGGAAACACTTACAGGACCTGCCTCTTCAGGTTTCGAGGACCTTGCAAAATTAGGTAAAGCCAAACTGAGGACTACCTATAAAACAAGAAAAGAAGCAAATAAGTATTTTATAGACATCACCATTAAAAATACGGCTGCGTCAATTGCATTCTTCAACCAACTGCAGTTCCTCGATGGAAAATCATCCCCTGTCCGCCCTTCCTTCTATACCGACAACTTTTTCTCCTTATTGCCGGGTGAAAGTAAATCGGTAACAATAGAAACCAATGAAAAGAACATCCATGAGGCTAATGAACCGAAACTGGTAGTGAGAGGATGGAATATTGAGACCCAAACCTATAAGCTTACCAAATAAACTGGCAATGAAACTAAAATATATATTATTGTTTATATGATGCTAATGATACCGGCATTCGCGACAATAAAGGCTGATACAATCGCTATCCTGCCACTGTACCCGGTGTCATCCACACCGATTTAATCGATAATAAACTGGTCGAAGACCCGTTTTTCCGATTCAACGAGCGAGGTGTGCAATGGATTGATAAAGAAGACCGGGTATGTGATACTTATGAATAGGTATCCCTGACATTGTGAAGACCGGAAGTTTTTATCAAGTCAAATTATTCCTTTCTGATTGTACAATATATTTTTCATACTATATTTGCAATTTGCAAGTACTCAATACAAAGAAATCATGAGAAAATATTTTTTACCGCTTTTATTATTCATTTTCTCTCCATTAATCCTGTTTGGACAAATTACTTATCATGATGCCTCACAATTTCCCTTATTGGGAAAGGCAACTACTCATACCGCTACACGTTATGAACGGTTACCCGATTCATTAGAACAGATAAGCCGTAAACCTGTATGGGAATTGGGAAAATGTTCCGCGGGACTGGCCATACGCTTTCGGTCCAATTCTACCACCATTGCTGCAAAATGGGAGGTACTTTACGACCGGAACATGAATCACATGACTCCCACAGGCATCAAAGGACTTGATTTATATGCATTGGTTGATGATACGTGGAGGTTTGTAAATAGCGGTCGCCCCCAAGGTAAAACCAATGAAGCAACCATTATAACAAATATGGAAGCTATGGAACGCGAGTATATGCTTTATCTTCCCCTTTACGATGGCATAACAGGGATATCTATCGGCATAGACTCCAATGCATCTGTATCATTGCCCGCCGTTGACTTACCGATACGTAAGAAACCGGTTGTTTGTTATGGCACAAGTATTTTACAAGGTGGCTGTGCCAGTCGCCCGGGAATGGCGCATAGCAATATTCTGTCCCGTTGGTTGAACAGGGAATTTATCAACCTGGGATTCAGCGGTAATGCGTTATTAGATTACGAAATAGCAGAGGTAATCGCAGAAGTAGATGCGTCGCTATATATTTTTGATTTTGTACCCAATGCAACCGTACAGCAAATGCAGGAGAAAGCGGCACACTTTTTCGATATCATTCGTACCCGACGTCCGGATACCCCTATACTTTTTGTAGAAGACCCAATTTTCACGCATACTTTTTTTGACCAACGGGTTTATAAAGAGGTGAATTCAAAAAATAAAACCATTCACGAAATCTTCCAGACTTTAAAGGCTCATGGCGAAAAGAATATCTATTTCCTTTCATCTAAGGATATGTTAGGTGATGACGGAGAAGCAACGGTAGATGGCATCCATTTTACCGATGTCGGATTTATGCGATATTCGGAACTACTTTATCCGGTGATACAAAAATTACTGAACCAATAATTTTTCAATATCGCATCACCACATTCCTAAACATATACATATTGTCACTGGTTCTTAATGGTTTTCCACTTGCGGTCTTGATATCCTTGAGGATGACTTCTTTGGTAGTAATATATGGAAATTTCTCGACATAGGTATCATCGGTCATTTGTCGGTTGAAATTTGAAAAAACAGCTGCCCCATTATAATCCCCGGGATGGTCGGCGTCAATAATCTTCAAGTTCTCGATCGTGATCCGCTCAGGCATATAACATGTGTATCCAAAATCGTGCTGGCCGGAATTGGATCCCCCTATCAGGGCTATATTGCCTCTTTCCACACCGGTTGGCACAAAAATACAATCCTTGATGATAAATTCACCCTGCCAGGTGCTCCCGTAATCGGAACGTAAATTGACAAGACTGCCACTCTGTATAGTGGAATTTTCGATTGTAAAAACGCCACTGCCGATAGCATTTATCCCCTGGTGCCCCAGCGTGGAGTTACGGATCGTGGCATTTGCCACTCCCATGTGGGCATCGAAACGGGAAAAGATGCAGTTGTCATATACGAGGTTCTTACAGTAATTGGATCCCAGAATCCCCCAATAGGTACGGTCGTGAATATCGTTGGTCTGGCTACAGTTCTCGAAGGTAATGTTCGATGCCCGGTTGACATTGATATCATAGCTTCCCATGGAGACCGGAACACCTGCCGCTCCAATGGTTTGATACGTCTTATGACCGGTGAAAATGGTATTCCTGACGATCACGTTGGCGCAGTTGGTAATAGAGATAAAACCGGTATAAGGCGCTCCTGTCTCCCCTTCACCGGTAACATGGTGCTCCAATCCATCGACAATGACATTCGACCGCTTGATCGTTATCCCGCGACTGTAATATCTGTAATTCGACTCATCACTGTTTGCAATAGTGGTAAAACGGCCCCCGGAAATGGTAAGAACCTTGTCATCCATCGGCAGACAACTGATCTCTGTGATCTGGTCGAAATCCCAGATGATGGGTGTATTTTTATCCACATTACCGTCCTTGTCCACAATAAATATATCTGTTTGCGGAGATCCGTTATTTTGATTGGGGCCATAACGGATATAACGCTTGACATTGGAATCAGTAACGGTCACAATACAAGAGAAAGGCAGTGAAACGGCTATCTTTTCCTGCCCCTTTTTCAACGTATGGATATTGTCAAGCGTAAATGGTTCCTGGCTTGAATGAATGGAGAAAACAGGTGTATTCCTGTCTTCCACGTCGGCATCGTCAATGATAAAGGCAGCATTTCCAAAATCGGTATCAGTCTGTACATCAACCGTCACACTTTTTCCTCCAATATAATAAGCAGCACCCTCACCGGCTTTAACCGTCAGACCATGTTCATTGGCGAATGCGTGTGTCGCCGCAATGGCATCCACATCATCGGTTTTTCCATTACCCGCGGCACCAAAATCACTATACTGTACCCATCCTCTCGAAATAAAGTCCTGTGCAGCCAACCCGCTCACGCCACCTATAACCGCTAAAAAGATAAAGAAAAGCCTGATATGTTTCATGCTGATATTTTATTTATTACAAATATAGCGAAATCTTTTCCGAGGCACATCCTATATTCTATAAATATAACCATATGCATAGCAAAGCCATACAGAAGGCTTGTGAAAGTTACCGGATAACACCTGATATCAAGGAGGTGTTGAAAGGAATGAAGATCAAGTAAAACTCAGATATTTTCGGGAATACTGAAATCTTTATCGGCAAAAAGTGCAGCCAGGCCTGAAATCTGTTTAAGCCGGAGCAGTTCGTCTTTGTCCATCCCTATGTTTTTCATGATCCAGGTATCGCTCATCCCCGCTTTTTTAAGTTCAGACACAATATTGGTCATCAATTCAATGCTATGGGTGCCACGGGCACGGTTGTGCCTGATGGTCGATGCCATACGGTTGGAGAGATCTTTGTCGATCACCGTCACCGGTAAACAGCCCTTTTCCCGTTCATAGATGCGTTTCGAAGTCTTCATTATCAGGTAGCGGTGAAACCCGTCTACCAGCTCATACTTATCCTCCTCAGGAAAATAGTAACATACGCAGGGCATGGTATAACCATCCTCCCATATCGACAATTCAAGGAGCTCCATCTCCGGAGGAGCCACAACATTGGGATTATATGCATTGGCCTCTATCTTCTCTACCGGCACAGCTTTTACAGCATATACCGGGCTCATATATTTCTGTTCGTCTTTCATCAGCTATAAATTCCTTGGTAAAAATCCATCACTTTATTACGGAGATCCAGCTCCTTCTTCGTCATGGCAAATCCCATATATTTGCAAAGATGATCGTTCCTGAGGATGCAGATACACATCCGCTTAAACGTGGGGAGATACTTGAATCCGGGCACATCGAGATCATTCTGGTATTCCATCCTGACCGGACGTTTCTCAGTCTTATAATTTGTATAATCCAATACCTCTATATTAATCCCTATATTCTGCAATTGCTCTATTGTTTTTTCCGGAAGACATCCACCCCGTTTCCTCCAGAAGTTGATGCTCACCGAGAGTTTGTTGAGATAATTCTGCCGTATCTCTTCCGGCAGGGTAGCCAAAAGAAAGTGCATGTAACTTTCCCAGGTATGCCCTTCCGGAAGATTGATCTTTTTCTGTGCCACGGCGGTTGTATGCCCATAAAGGGACGTGAAGTTGATCCCGTTCACGCGGCATATCATTTTTCCCCACATATCGGGGTCGATGGCCCGGTAAAGATGCAGACTCTCCTGTGCCGCCAGAAGGAAAGGGCTGGCAACACGTTGTTTGTCCAACGGCACCCCGGCCTGATAATACAAGTCATATAACCGGTTGTAATCCCACCCGAAGCGACCGTTGGCCGTCCATACATCCGTTGTCAGCCAGTCATGGATCACATAGGCATTGTAAATATCTTTTGAGAGCTGTTTTGTCCATTTCAGGTTACGGTATATATGATGTTTCCGCTTGCCATAGATCGTTCGCCAACGGTGTGAACTCTCCTGGGTGCGGATCCCGACCATGCAGCAAGTCTTCCCGGCATCCTTCTGCAGATGATACCATTTGGCAAAAAGGATATAAAATTCGGAGTCCCACATACCGGGATGATAGAACGGAAAATCTTCTTTCTGATAGCTGCCCGGCGGCATATCCCTCACCCAGAAATCCTTACAATCCTCATCCCAGGGACGCCAGTAAGTCTGGTGCATGGAGGTGCAGGTAGTCACCTTGAAGGGTACACATACACGGTACACTTCCAGAATATCGGCATTTTCTTTCAGCACCCTATCGACATATGCGATAGTCTCGTTATACTGTATTTCATAATCCATAAAAAATACACCGATCTTCCTGTCAAGATTGTTCTCCCTTATATATTGTATACAAAGGTTCAACATCACACCGCTGTCCTTGCCTCCTGAAAAAGAGACGTAGATATTATCGAATTCATTGAATAATATCTTTATACGCAGCATGGCCAGTTCATATACGTTTTTCCTCATCACTGAATATCCTCATTTTCACATACCTTTTCCAACAGAGCACTACCGAAAATCCACTTTTCTCAAATTCAGGGACATGCCGTACCTGTGTAACTGACTCAATCTCAAAGTCAGATGAAACGACCTTGATAATCTCTTTCAACAATGCAGAAAAAACGGTCCTGTCATCTTCCGCCACATAATAATTATTGATCGTAGCCTTGCCTCCTTCCAGTTTAACCGGTATAAAACCAAGAGTGGTACCGTTATCCGTAGCCACAAACCACTCATAATCGGGAGAAGTCTTATAGGGGTAATTCAAATTGTAACGGATCACCTCCTCGTCCATTACAAGGTGTGCCACCAGCAAATAAAGCTGTTTATCGTTCCCTTTTAACCGAATGATATCCATATCTGATTGTTTGTCGATTGCTTAAAACATATTTTGCAAGGCCGCCCTGTCCCTGATAAATATATCGCGCCGGTCCACTTCAATAATGCCTTCCGCTGCCATCTCCATCATTACCTTTACCAGTGCGGGACGGGAAACACTGAAAAGACGGGCGATCTCTTCTTTGGGGGCATTTAACCGGAATGACTGTTCGCCGGCCGACTCTTTCAACAGGTAATAGGCCAGTTTTGCACGAATGGTACGTAGGGAAACAAGTCTTAACTTCTCGGAAAGGGACGACACCTTATTGGAGATATAGGAAAGAAAAGCCAGCATAAATGATTCATACTTCCTCATCAGGAAATAGACATTCTCTTTGGGAATAACCACTGCTACACAAGGCTCCTTGCATATTGCAGAAACGGGTGACCGGTTGTTGGTGGCAAACAGGAAACCGGGAGCCAACGGATTGGGGGCACTGATATGCGCCACCTTCATGAAATCACCTTTTTCATCCGCCATCTCCGTCACGACCTCCCCTCTGATCAGGATATAAAGAGACTCATAAAGAGCTCCCTGGGTAACGATTATATCGTCTCTCTGATAATTTTTTATTGAAAAGCGTACGTCCCTCATAAAGTCTTCACGCTGATCGTCCGGAACAGAACTGCATAAGGGACACTGAAAAATCATTCCGGTATGGTGGTTATCAAAATGTTGTCTTTCCATATTTTGTAAATTGAACGTTTTCGTTAAGCAATATGAGCAGAAGACAAGTTTACTTGGAATATGCCATTGCGAGAAAATGTCTAACTTTAGTGAACTATTTCGTTAAGCGAATACAGAGACAAAACTTGTTTTGGCTTTGTTGAGTGTAGAAATAGTCTAATGAAATTAAACCCCGAATATAGCTTTTTTTCTTCAATTGTCATAATTATTACACTTTTTTCGTTTTTTTCTTTATTACTTTGTTTTCGAATATCTTTAATAAGTGAGACCATGGGCAAACTTCAAAACATCTGGAATGAAATGCGGCCGCGGGGAGGATGGAGATACCCGGCTTTCATTATCAGTGGTGCCTTTGTAGGGCTCTTTATCTATACTTTCTTCGCATCACGGGCTTACAGCTATCTATCCAACGATCCCGCCACTTGTGTGAATTGCCATATCATGGGGCCTTACTACGCCACATGGATGCATAGTTCCCACGGACGAAACGCTACCTGCAACGATTGCCATGTGCCGCAGGACAGTAAAATAAAAGGATATTACTTCAAAGCGGTCGACGGGATGCGCCATTCAGCTATCTTCACTATACGGGGCGAGGCGCAAGCCATTCAAGCCATCGAAGCCAGTTCCCAGGTAATCATGGATAACTGTATCCGTTGTCACACCCAACTCAATACCGAGTTTGTAAAAACAGGGCGAATGGGTTTCAAAGATATGAAGGAAATGGGAGGAAGCGCTTGCTGGGATTGTCACAGGGACGTTCCGCATACTCGCAGCAGATCGCTCTCATCTACGCCCAATGCGCGGATACCAATGCCAAAAAGCAATGTACCGGATTGGTTGCAGAAGATGATTGACTAATCCCGATAACTTGTCCCGATTTATCGGGAAGTAGTGCCAATCGAAGTGCAGCGGAGATCCCGGCTTGACAGGATGTGGATAATAAAGAAGTGAAGATGTAAATAATTAATTGGTAATTAGCAATTTGTAATTAATAATTGGTAATTTCATATATTTATGAAGAGTAAAAACGATAACAAGATGAAACCGTGGGTAGGGTGGCTACTATTTTTCTTTACCCTGGGAGTGGTATTCCTGCTGGGAATGCTGGCGGCTTCCATCACTCAGCGAAGGGCCGAGATCGCAAGCGTAATGAACAACAGGAAGGTAGAAATCAAAGGTATTGAGCCAAGGAGTGAGATGTTTGCCGTGAATTATCCGCGTGAATATGAAACATGGAAACAGACTGCCGACACCACTTTTCAAAGCGAATTTAACGGGAGCAGCGCGGTGGATGTACTTGCACAACGCCCGGCGATGGTAATCCTTTGGGCTGGTTATGCTTTCGCCAAAGATTACAGTACACCGAGAGGACACATGAATGCGGTCAATGACGTACATCACACATTACGTACCGGCTCGCCGATGACACCCGAAGAGGGCCCCCAGCCGGCCACCTGCTGGACCTGTAAAAGTCCCGATGTACCCCGGTTGATGGATTCGGTGGGAATTGCGGAATTCTACAAGCAACCCTGGGCACACTGGGGGCACGAAGTGGTCAATCCGATCGGTTGCGCCGATTGCCATGATGCCGAGACGATGGATCTGAAAATCAGCCGCCCGGGTTTAATCGAAGGATTTCACAATATGGGAATGGATATCAGGGAAGCCTCCCACCAGGATATGCGTTCACTGGCCTGTGCGCAATGCCATGTGGAATACTATTTTACACCTGAAGGAAAGTACCTGATATTCCCGTGGCATAATGGCCTTACTATGGAGGGGGCGGAACAGTATTACGACAGTATCGGGTTTGCCGATTACACGCACGCGTTGAGCAAAGCGCCTATCATCAAAGCTCAACACCCCGATTATGAGATATTTAAAACGGGAATACACGCCCAACGGGGCGTATCTTGTGCCGATTGCCATATGCCTTATATTTCCGAAGGAGGTATAAAATATAGCGATCACCATATCATCAGCCCCCTTGCCAACATCAGCAACACCTGCCAGGTATGCCACCGGGAATCGGAAGAGGATCTCAGGAATGCCGTCTATGAACGGCAACGCAGTGCGAATCAGATCCGTAATCTGGTAGAGGAGGAACTCTCGAAAGCGCATCTCGAAGCCCAATTTGCCTGGGAAAAGGGAGCCTCTGAAAAGCAAATGCAAAATGCCCTCCAATTGATCCGACAGGCACAATGGCGGTGGGATTATGCAGTAGCTTCCCACGGGGGATCGTTCCACTCTCCTGTGGAATTCCAGCGCATCCTTTCCATGGGACTCGACCGTGCCCACAAGGCCCGTTTCGAGATATCCAAAATATTGGCTGATCTCGGCTTTACCGGGAATGTACCCCTGCCCGATATCTCCACGAAAGAGAAGGCGCAAGCTTATATCGGACTCGATATGAATAAGGAAAGGGCCAACAAGCAGAAATTCCAGGAGACTATCATTCCACAATGGCTTGAAACGGCAAGAGCCAATAATCGGCTCGTCAGTCTGAATTGATGAAGAAGATTTGGGAACACCCATGGGGGTATGCGGAAGGTTTTGTCGTCGCGGCAGGCGTTTTGTTGGCGGGAATACTCCTGCAGCTTGCCGCCGGGAATATCGAGACGGCCCTGTTTGCTTCACCCGTCAACACGATCATCGGAGCCCTGTTCATCGCAGGGCTTCCCGGTGTCCATTTTTTATTCGGGAAAAAACGGGTGACCAGATGGCTGTCCAGCGTATATGCCACCATTCCGGCATTGGCAACCCTTCTCCTGCTCGCCATGATCCTGGGGCTAATTCCCCAGTTTGCTGCCGGCACCCCCGCGGAACAGCTGCCGTCCCACCCCTTCACCTCCCTCGGCTGGTACCGGATGACCACTTCATGGCCGTTCGTCCTGCTTTGTTTTTACAACCTCACTATCCTGGGACTAACCATACTGAGGAGGAGCATCAGGAAGCAGACCTGGCGTGATATCGGCTTTTACCTGAACCACCTGGGCCTGTTCATCGCCCTTTTAGGAGGCATACTGGGCAGTGCCGACATGGAACGGCTCACCATGACCATACAGGAAGGACAGGTAGAATGGCGCGGAAGCCTGCAAACGGGGGAAATAAAGGAATTACCGTTGGCCATCCAATTGGATACCTTTATGATAGAGGAATATGAACCCAAACTGGTCATTGTCGAAAATGAAACCGGGAAGATGTTGCCCGCCTCGCGACCCGAAAGCTATATGTTTGAAGGAGTAGGAAAAACCACCCAATTAGCGGGAGTGACCCTCACAATTACTGATTATCTTCCACATGCTGCCATCTTCAGGGACTCCACTTTCATGAACGTCGTGCCCATGATGATGGAAGGAGCCACCACCGCCCTCAAAGTGAAAGTAAACAAACCGGGACTCGCACAACCTGTGGAAGGATGGGTCAGTAACGGGAGTTACCTCTTCCCCCATATCTTTCTGCAGATTGATGACGAAACCAGTGTCGCCATGCCGGTGCAGGAGGTAAAAAAATACAGTTCGCACGTAACGGTCTTTACCGAAAGCGGAATTACAAAAGAGGCGGTGATCGAGGTTAACAAACCCTTACAGGTAGAAGACTGGATGATATACCAGTACAGCTACGACGATACGAAAGGCAAATATTCCAACACATCCGTCTTTGAACTTGTACGTGATCCCTGGGTAAAAGGGGTATACACAGGCATTATTATGCTTTTAGCCGGAGCGCTCTTCCTGTTCATTGCCGGACCTAAAAAGAAAGCATCATGACCTGGGATTCATTTATATATTTCGCCATCATCTCCGTATTGCTTTGGAGCAGCGGTGCGGCCCTTGCCTATGTATGTAAACGCAAGCGATGGCCGGCATTGCTGACCGCTGCCGGTTTAATAGTTTTTTCCATCTTCATCGCCGGATTATGGATGTCACTGGAACGACCTCCGCTTCGTACCATGGGCGAAACACGGCTCTGGTATTCTTTCTTCCTCCCGGTAGCCGGACTGCTTACCTACCTGCGGTGGAATTACAAATGGATACTCTCTTTTACCACCGTACTCTCCACTGTTTTTATCATTGTCAATATCGTAAAACCCGATATCCATGACAAAGCACTGATGCCGGCACTGCAAAGTCCCTGGTTCGCCCCGCATGTGATCATCTATATGTTCTCCTATGCCATCCTGGGTGCTGCCACACTGGTCGCCATCTATTATCTGGTCAGGGAAAAGAAGATCAACAACAAAGCCAAACTGATGGAGATGACCGACAGTCTGGTCTACGCCGGTATTGCCTGTATTACACTGGGTATGCTGATAGGCGCTATCTGGGCGAAAATAGCATGGGGACATTATTGGAGCTGGGACCCGAAAGAAACATGGGCCGCCGCCACCTGGATAGGCTACCTGCTTTATATCCACTACCGGTTAAAGAAAAGTTCATCGGACAAAACCTCGATGATCCTCCTGATCATCGCATTCATCCTGTTACAGATATGCTGGTACGGTGTCAACTACCTCCCATCCGCACAACAAAGCATCCACACCTATTCTTCGTAGGATAACTCCGCTCCGCAGGTACATTTACTTTCCGCTGCTTAAAAACGAAGAATAATCCATTCTTTAATTTATGAGATATTTTTATGGTCATAACCATAAAAACTAAAATAAAATCACTATTCTTGAGGGTATAAGCCCAAAGAATATGATTACATGAACAACGCTATCCTCTGTTGTATATGAATTTCAATCCTTGTGAAATATATTCTTTAAACACGGTACGGTTCCAGCTTGAAACGTTATTCATTTGTATATGAAGCCATCTAATCGAATTAAGCTAAAGGAATAATCATGAAAAATCCAACGGATACAGAATTATACCATCTGCAATGGATGTTTTTTGAGAGTTGACTACCCAATTCCCGGAGAAATATATCAATGTGGACACTTCCCAAAATGTGGATAGGTCCAATATAATATGCCGGATTGCTTTCATCTATTAATCTTTCAAACAACCAATCGGCACAACAAAAACTCCATCGGTCCTCTTGTATGCATAAGTCCCGACACCTGTGAGAACCATTTTGAAAGCAGGTGCTTTCATCCTTGTGGTATCAATCTTATCACTCAATAACAGGAGATTCTTAGCCCCTTCCCCCACAAGATTATCACCGCCGAGTTTGATCTCAATCAAGCCGTAGGAGCCATTGCGAAGATGTATCACCGCATCGCATTCTAACCCGTACTTGTCACGGAAATGATATACTTTTCCGCCCAAAACATCCGCATATACGCGCAAATCACGCACGCATAATGTTTCAAAAAACAGGCCGAATGTATTCAGGTCATTTATCAGATCCATAGGGCCAAGGCCTAAAGCCGCACATGCAATCGATGGGTCAACGAAATAACGTGTGTCGGATGTCCGGATCATCCATATATAGCACACTCCCGGCCCGTTGTTCTGCTGTTGTAGTCTTACCGCAACCTTTGGGACCTTCTATCAATACTGCTCCCATAGCTTCCAACTTATCAATTAACATCTGATCTGCGATACGTTTCTTATAAATCCTTGCCATATTTACAAATTCATCTTAAATTCAAAATTAGCTGATTTTGTTTACATTACCTAATATAACGAGATTACATTTTGCTATTCGGCTAAAAATCACTTTGCTATTCGGCTAAAAAATGCATATTTTTGTGCCGGATTGAGAAGTTTCCGGATGACTGACGGGAGTGAATGCCAATAACTATTTGAATTCCATATCGATATCAATTATCATACAAAAAGATAATCTTTTTAAAAGATAACTACAACATGTAGGCGATTAAATTTAAATTTTGCTGATTAATAGCAACGTATTTGATGCGTGGGAACACCTTTAGCGCTAACGTTAATCACTAATGTTCAATTGAATCCGTTCAATTACGCTGCCATTCCTTACAATGACCTCTAACGGTTCGTCAGCTTGCTATATGCCGTTATTTGATCCTACGCTTAGTTGTATATTCGCGAGTTCTACTTGGAATTTTACTTTGGCTTTTAGTGCAGTAAATACTCTTAACAAAGTGTCTATTGTAACGTTTCCTGCGTTATTTTCAAGTCGGGAAATTTGAGCTTTTTGAACCCCGATGAGTTTGCCCAATTCTTCCTGTGTCAAGTTTCTTTCCTGACGGGTTTGTTTAATCGCTTTGCCGATTAAGTCCATTTGCAATTCATACTCAAAACGGTCTCGGTCGGGAGTTCCGATTTTACCTAAAAGTTCGTCTTGGACTTCGTCCAATGTGTATATTTTCATCTTTTCTTTACTTTATTGTTTACCTTTCTCTTCAAAATATTTTTTCATTGATTGTACGGCTTTATCAATTTCCTGTGCGGGAACTCTACTCCGCTTTTTGATAAATCCGTGAACGGCAACTACCAATGTTTCGGAGGAGGAAGTCTTGTCCCAAAAGGCAAGAAGCCTATATTGAAAGCCTTGATATAAAGTCCTTAATTCCCAAATATCATCTGTCAATTTTTTTAAAAGTTCGGGGTCGTTTTCCAATTGCGATTTACGAATATTGTACAATATTTTTTCGTAATGCTTTTGCTCCAAACTTTTCAAAAACGAACGAGCCTCTTCCAAAAATATAATCTCAAATCGTTTGTTCATTTTCTTATTCGTTACTGCAAAGATACAAAAAAGTTTCATTGAAACGAAACTTTTTTGTATCTTTTTTTAATCAGTTTGTGCCTTTTATCGTATTTTCGTCGAACAATCAAACAAAGCAGGTATCTTTCCCATTATTCCATGATTAAATCTCGCTTAGCAATATTATGTCCGGGGAATATGGTGAGAATGCCGTATGTATTTAAATGATCTTTATTGAACATGATTACCTTAATACCCAATTCATCAATTGCAGAAAAAAGAGCGTCCTTATTCTTAATTTTCGATTTGAATACAAGTTTACCTGTTTTCAATAGCAATAATACTTCTTGAATAACTACAGAACTAACCAACAAACTATTTCGCATAATCCGACAAAATATTTCTAATATCAAAATATAGATTATTCTTATCACTATCAATTAGAAATATCAGCGTATTAGTATCCAAATAGTATTGCATATTCTATTTTAATACAGCCCGCATATCATAACTTTCAACAATAGACTTGCCACTTCTCAACCATTCACCTGCTTTAGAAAGCTTCTTTTCTCCTTTATCATCCCTGGATTTTTCCTTTTCTTCAGTTTTCTCTTCTATCGGCTTATAATCTGAAGATATGGAGTTGTTTATGGGCGTCAAGAGGTATTCTTGTTGCGATTCGTTCAATATTTCATTTTCGAATGTGACAAGTTCCGGAAAGCCTTTGAGATATTCAAGAATTTGCTTTCCTTCAATCGTGCTGGTATCTATATTTACTGTAATCTTCATATAATGAGCCTCCTTTCCGATACAAACTTACGCAATTCCAATCAGAATCAAAAATATTTTCCAGACACTTGCATAAAATAACAATTGATATTCCTTCAAAAAAATTCATTTGTTTGATTGGGTTTTAACTTTAACTTATATAAAAAAGGATTAAATTTGCGGAACAAACAACAACTAAAGCTGACACAATCATGGAGCGTATATTTCATATAACTTTCATTTGCTTCGGATTAAGCTATTTGTTAGCTTGTAATAACCCACAGCCGGAGGCCTCCGATTTACTGGAAGAAGCGGAGCGGCTCATTGAGGTTTACCCGGACAGCGCCATGCTTCTTATCGATTCCCTTTTTTATCCGGAAAAGAGCCTGAATCACGAAAATTATATGCGTTTTTTGGTAAGGCAGGTACAGGCAAAATATAAGGTCAACCGCCCCATAGTCGAGGATACGTTGATTTTTCAGGCAAGAGATCACTACTCAACCGGCAGTAAAGACCCTCAACTTACAACTTTAGCCTGGTTCTATAGTGGTTGCGTACATCGAAAGCGCCGTGAGTATAAACAGGCGATGGATCATTTTCAGTCTGCAGCGGAATACGCTAAAAAAGCGAATGATACCAATCTTCAAGGATTAGTTCAATACAATATTGGAAGTCTACTTACAGAACAAGGATTACACCAGCAAGCACTTGACCAATATAAAATAGCAGCACAGTTTTATCACTCAATACCAAACAAAAAAACCCAGTGTTTCAGTGCTATCGGTAGAATGTACTCCCTACTTCAACAACCAGACAGTGCATTCAAGTATTTCCATGAAGGATTAGAAATTGCCCAATCTACTGGCAGAAATGATTTACAAAGCTTATTAGCACAGAACTTAAGTGTGGCATATACAAATGAGAAACAATACGATAATGCGGAATTATATCTCCAGAAAGCTTTCAGTTTAAATAATGATAGTTCTAGATTATCCCGTTATTACCTTAATTTTGCCAAATTATACTCCGGTATGGGACGACCAGACTCTGCACTTTTGTACTCTGAAAAACTAAAACAGTGTATTGACAGTTGTAAGATAACAGATAATAATCTTAAAGCGAGTATATATCACTTCCTTGCCTCCAGCGAAAAAGCAAATGGCAACTTTAACTCGGCATTCGACTATCAAGACAAGTATACAAATGTAGTGGAAGATATTACCAAGGAAAGGCTACAGCAATCTGTTTATGAAGTACAACAGAAATACAATTTTGAATTACAGCAAAAACAATTTGACGACAAATTCACAAAAGCAGAGCGATTTATCACCCTTCTTATAATTGTAATTTTGATGGGAGCCTTGACATTTTCTTTATATACCTTTAAACAAAGAAAGAAACATATCCTGGCACTACAAAAGATCAATATTCTTCGTAATATGGCGGATGACTTAAAAAGGTTACATAGTAATTATGAGTCCGATACGGACAGAAAAATACGCCGTTTAATGATGGATAAATTCGACACCGTTAAAAAGGTGGCACTGCTGAATAACTCGATTAAAGAAGATGACTCTCCTCAGAAGGTGTTAGATAAGTTGAACGAGATTGTGTATGGTAAAAATTTTGAAGAGGAATGGTTGGCAATTTTCCGGGTTTTTAATGAAATCAATCCGGGTGTCTCTGAAGATATTCAGCACCAATATGCTAAGTTTTCAAATAACGAGTTCAGAATATTTATACTGAGTTACGCAAAATTCAGTCCTAATGAAATCGCTGTCGTTTTAAATCTCACCTACAATACTGTTTTGACTTTACGGAGTTCCATCCGAAAAAAAATAAAAATGAACGGTTCCAGACCGCACGATCTACTATACCTATAAACATAACTTTCCCTTTTAATCCGATAAAGATTCAAATTTCACTTCAAATATATTTCTTAATGCCATCTCAATGCCAATCTACCTATAATACTAAATAACAGTATTATAGGCAAACATTATCATTAAATATTCTAAAGCCCATTGCCTACACAAAAAGGAAATTCTACTTTTCGGACATCATAATTCAAAACATTTGCACTATGAAAAGTCGATTACTTTTACTTACTCTTTTATCGTGTATGTCGATGCTAAGCGCGATAACAGTTCAAAACACGGAAGATAGCAATCCAATATAGAGGAAAATTAAAGTTAGAAAATTTACCAGAATGTTATAGTTGTACTTACAACAAGAAATGCTGTCTTAGAAACTGTAGAATTAAACCTGTATTCGATGGTATGAGTTTTTATGATCCTGTGTCATACTGTTTTAAAAATCAAATAATTAATAGCTAATATAAGCCTTCAAACTTTATCCGAACTATATAAAAAGTAGTGCAAATACGAAAAATAAAAAATAAAATTATGAAGACAAAAATTATATCAACAATCCTATTACTCAACGTTTTCGTATTTACTATGAAAGCAACAACTTCAGTACAAGGAAGAATTATTGAAGAATCAACTAATTTACCCATGGAGTATACCAATATATTGTTATTATCTATACCTGACTCCGCTTTTGTTACCGGCACTACCAGTGATGAAAATGGATTGTTTCAATTCAATAATTTAAACAATGGAAAGTATGTACTGAAAATATCTTATATAGGGTTCGAACCTAAGCTTATTCCTATAGTCATATCATCTGAACCTCTTGAATTAGGAAGTATAAAATTAGAAGAATCAAATATATTGAGTGAGGTGATCATTACATCTAAAATCCCTCCATTTCAATCTGGAGTAAATGGAGGAATAGTAGCCAATGTATCAACAACTCTGTTAAGCAGTGTGGGAACAGCAAGTGATGTATTACAGCGGATGCCGGGCATTGTCTCCGAAAACGGAAAAATAACGGTATTCGGCAAAGGAGCACCTATAGTGTATATCAACAACCGCAAAGTGCAGGATGCCTCGGAATTGGAGCGTATTGAATCGACGGAAATATCCACCGTTGAACTGATCACCAATCCCGGTGCAAAGTATGACGCCGAAGGGCGCGCGGTGTTGCTGATAAAAACCAAGAGCCGGATAAATGGTTTTTCAGGTCAAATAACAGAGCGTCTCAGGATAGGGAAATATTTAGGCGACAATGAAAACATCAGCGCCGCCTATACCACGGGCGGGCTGAACCTGTTTGCAACCTATTACCATAACCATAGTAAGAGGGAATCGACCGAAAATCATTATTTCATATTAGAGAATGAGGAGGGCGTATGGAAGTACAATACACTATTGCCCGACTATGTATATTCCAACAATTCACAGCTAATTTCCGCCGGGTTTGATTATTCCCTGGACGACCGGCACTCCATCGGTGGACAATATCAATTTGATACAGGTGACTATAAGGATACCACGCCAATCCATACCACCACGGATTTGAATGATGACCGGTACGAAACTTCACAGGCGAAGTCTTTTTCGAAAAATGAAAGCTATCAACATTTGGTGAATGCGTTCTATAATGGAGATTTCAGCAATAAGTTTTCACTCCGTTTAGATTTTGACTATTTGAAAAATCATGATGAGGCAAAACAGCAGTCAAACGAAACCATTAATAATGAAGAGACAAGAATAGTGGATATTTTCAATCAGACCGACTATGACCTGTATGCGGGTAAATTGACGAACAGTTGGAAATCGGGAGCCGGGCTTGTTGAATTTGGTGCGGAATACAATTACATCTCCGGCGATGGTTTTGTGCGCAGCAACGGCAGTACGGACAATACAGAATTTACCAACAAGGAGCAAAAAACGTCCGGTTTTGCAAGCTATTCGCACACGTTAGGGAACGCAAACGTGGTTGCGGGTTTACGCTACGAATTTACCTCGGAACAGTTTACCGAAGGCGAAGAAAAGACAGAGATCATTGACCGCTCATACAGTGACTGGTATCCAAACCTTTCAGTTTCGGGTATGTTGGGAGATGTGAATTTGAGCTTTGCATTCAATAAAAGGACACGACGCCCCAGTTTCTCTCAACTTAACGGCAACGTCGTTTACGTTAACCGCTTTGTTTTCCAAAGAGGCGACCCTTATTTAAAGAAATCCAACATTTATGACTTGAACCTGCAAGCAACGCTGAAAGCTTTTTACCTAAGCTTAGGTTATGCACATACAAAAAATCCCGTTCTATCATTTTTTCGGGAACAGGAAAACAACGCTAATTCAATTCTACTCACGTACGCCAATTTTCCGAAATACCAGGAGTTATATACTACTTTCAACTGGAATACAAAAATTGCCTTTTGGCAACCCAACTATTCAATCAATGTAACCAAGCCGTTCTTTTCAGCGAATTACGACGGACAAATGATCGATTACGACAAGTTCAACTATACTTTCCGGGCATATAACGATTTTACGTTACCCTTAGGATGGGTGCTCTCATGCAATTTTCTCCATTGGAGCGACCGTCAGGACGCCTTTTTCGAAACCAAGGGCTACCAGCGCCTTGACTTGGGGCTTCGCAAATCGGTTTTTGACAATTCACTGCGCATGAACCTGATGGTATATGATATCTTCAACGGAGTGAAAGATGAAAACAGCATGAGAATGAATAATTTACAATGGGATGCGGATAAAAAGAATGAGACCCGTTATGCCACGCTATCCGTTACATATATGTTCAACAACTACAGGAAAAAGTACCGTGGCAGCAGTGCGGCACAGGACGACATCAACCGTTTTTAAATAATTTATCCATGCAATACAACGGAAATGAATTCAACAAATCGATAACATCATTTATCCCCATAATGCCCGGCAGCACTTATCATCACTACAGTTATAATATCTTCGTAAATTTCATAGATTAGCCGATGCTCCCTGGTGATCCGTCTCGACCATTGTCCTTTTCTATCCCCCTTTTAAGGCTTCTGGCTTACCAGTGCCTGTAGTTGGATGCTGTTGTATTTCGTCTATTAGGGAGTTGATTTTTGTAAGAATTGATTTATGTCCTGCTTTTTTATGTGTTTTCACATCTTCAATAAACTGCTCGGTATATTCTAAAATATATTCTTTACCTTCATCTTTCATAAGCTAAACAGTCTTTTCCTTTCATCATCAGACAACCGTTTTGTTTTACCTGCACGGGCATTATCAATGTGATCGATATTTCTCTTGTCCGCAAAAAACAAGTCCCCTGACGGGCTTATATCAAATGGATTTACCCTATACTCTTCAGGTATGTTCATAAACTCATTAATCCAGGCCTCATTGACAAATTTGTCATCAGGGTTATCGGTCACAATAAGATTGACGTATTTCTTTCCTCGTTTAACCGCGACCCTTTCTTTCTCTGCCAGTTCAAAGTATGTCTTTGTCTCTCTGACTATCTCTCTTGTTGTAATCACTTTCATATTTTTTATTATTAGTACACACAAATGTACATACATTTTTTAATTTACAAAACTAAAAATGAATTTATTTTGGTGTCTCGAAAGTGCAGGATCTTCCTCCGAAGTTCCGATATCTAAATGGAGAATGACACCAAATACCAGATCGAGTTGCCAAGGAGTACAAGAAAACACACAAATATGGGACTTGAAAGTTTTATCTATTACCTTCACGAGAATTTCCTAAAAAACAGCTGTTTCATTTTCAAAATAGTTACTTTTGCTATGAATTCCCATCATTCAATATAAAACGGAGTTCAAAACAGCGTCTTTTGTGTATTTTTGATACTTAAAACGTGGTAAAACAATCATAAGGTTATTTTTTATCGAAAAATATAACTTTTTTACCGTTTTCATTTGGATTGTCAAACAAATTGATTATTTTTGCAGCATATTTATTTCACAACAAAAAAACACGGGTGTAAAGAGCCCCGGTTATCAAACTTACATTCATTATGTCAACATTACGTTTTAAAGCAGTAGAAGAAGCATCGAAGAGAACACCCGTAGAAGTGGCTCCTCCGGCACACCTTCCTTCCGAGTATTATGGCAAATATGTGTTCAACCGGACACAGATGTCCAAATACCTCTCCAAAGAGACGATGAATATCGTTTTGGAAGCGATCGACCGGGGCACCACCCTACACCGGGGAATTGCCGATCACGTGGCGGCCGGCATGAAAATGTGGGCCATGGAGATGGGCGCCACCCATTACACCCACTGGTTCCAACCGCTTACCGAAGGTACTGCCGAGAAACATGACTCTTTTATCGACTATATAGACGGTCCTAACGGCGGAATCATCGAGAGGTTTTCCGGCAAGTTGCTGGCACAGCAGGAACCCGACGCGTCGAGTTTCCCCAGCGGCGGTATCCGCAATACCTTCGAAGCGAGGGGATATACCGCATGGGATCCTTCTTCACCCGCTTTTATTATCGACGATACTTTGTGTATCCCTACCGTTTTTATTTCCTATACGGGAGAAGCGCTGGATTACAAGACACCATTGTTGAAATCGCTTTCGGCGGTGGATAAGGCGGCTGTGGAGGTTTGTAAACTGTTTACCCCCGATGTGAAAAAGGTCTATTCGTACCTCGGATGGGAACAGGAAAATTTCCTGGTGGACCAGGCGCTTTACGCCGCCAGAACGGACCTGATACTTACAGAACGCAAGCTCATGGGGCATTATAGCGCCAAGAACCAGCAGTTGGAAGACCATTACTTCGGGGCGATTCCCCCACGTGTGGCGTCCTTTATGCGTGAGGTAGAGCTGGAAGCTTATAAATACGGCATCCCCTTAAAGACCCGCCACAACGAGGTGGCACCCAACCAGTTCGAGTTGGCGCCCATTTATGGCGAAACCAACCTGGCCGTCGACCAGAACCTGCTCATCATGACACTGATGCACAGGATTGCCGCCAAACATAATTTTAAACTGCTGTTGCACGAGAAACCGTTTGCCGGTATAAACGGATCGGGCAAACACAACAACTGGTCACTGGGTACAGATACCGGCATCGGGCTGTTCACCCCGGGCAAGACGGCGAATGAGAACCTGCTGTTCGTCACTTTCCTTGTGAACACGCTGATGGCAGTATACAAACATAATGCGTTGTTGAAAGCCTCCATCATGTCGGCGACCAACGCACACAGACTGGGAGCAAACGAAGCGCCGCCCGCCATCATCTCCATCTTCCTGGGGACAGAGATCACGGCCGTGCTCGACAAACTCGAACAGAGTTCCGAAGATGACGATATCACCGTGGACGAACTGAAGCAGATGAAGTTGGGTATCGCCCATATTCCCGAAGTACTGATAGACAACACCGACAGGAACCGCACATCGCCGTTCGCTTTCACCGGCAACAGGTTCGAATACAGGGCCGTGGGATCATTGGCCAACTGCTCATCGGCAATGACTGCGCTGAATTCGGCGATGGCTGCCCAATTGATCGACTTCAAGAAGGAGATCGATGCGAAAATGAAAAAGGGAATGAAAAAAGAACAGGCCATCTTCGACACGCTCCGCCTCTACATTAAGGAGTCGAAACCCATCCGTTTCAACGGTAACGGCTACAGCGAAGAGTGGAAAGAAGAGGCAAAAAAACGCGGACTCGACTGCGAAACCAGCGTTCCCGTGATCTATGACAGATATACATCGAAAGAGTCGGTGGAGATGTTCGAAAGCATCGGCGTACTGAACGAAAAAGAGCTGCATGCCCGCAACGAGGTGAAATGGGAGACCTACACCAAGAAGCTCCAGATAGAAGCACGTGTACTGGGCGACCTATGTATGAACCATATCATTCCGGTCGCCACGGAATACCAGTCGATGCTGCTCGACAATATTTATAAAATGCATGCCGTCTTCGACAAGGAAAAGGCCGACAGGCTGTCGAAGGAAGATGCTGCGCTCATTGAGGAGATCGCAGACCATATCTCGGCAATAAAAACGAATGTAGACGATATGGTGGAAGCCCGGAAAGCGGCCAATAAATTAGAGGATGCCCGCGAGAAAGCCGTCGCTTACCACGACAAGGTGGAGGTCTATTTCAATGTGATCCGCTATCATGTGGACAAACTGGAACTGATCGTGGATAACCAGATGTGGACCCTGCCGAAATATAGAGAACTGTTATTCATAAGTTAAGCCTCACAACTTCAAATGTAATTTTCACATTTATTTGAATAGCAGGTAAGTGATTATCTGCTATTTTTTTGGCTCTAAACAAAAACGACATAAAATGGGACAAGAAAATATATTCCGGGATCTCCGGCAATTCGAAAAAGAGTCGCTCTACTCCTTTCAGAACGAGCATGATGCCTGCGGTGTCGGCCTGGCAATGACATTGACGGGCGAGAAATCGCACGACATTGTGGAGAAGGGACTGCAAGTGCTGGAGAATATGGTGCACCGGGGCGCGGAAAGCGCCGACAACATCACCGGCGATGGTGCGGGAATACTGGTACAGATACCGCATGAGTTCATCCTTTTGCAGGGGATTGCGGTGCCGGCGGAAGGGCGGTACGGTACGGGAATCGTATTCCTGCCGCGGGAAGAGGAGAAAAGGGAATATTGCCTTTCCCTCATCAAGGAAAAAGCGTATGAAGAGGATCTTTCGCTCTTCCATGTCCGTGATGTGCCGGTCAACAGCGGTTGCCTGGGCGAGATCGCACTCGCCAACGAACCGGTAATCAAGCAATTGTTCGTTACCGGACATTTTCCTCCCGACGAACTGGAAAGAAAACTCTATATCCTGCGGAAAAAGGTGGAAAAGAGCATCTATGGTTCCGAAATAGCGGAAGAGCGCAGTTTTTATATAGTAAGCCTCTCCACCCGGCAGATGATCTACAAAGGGATGTTGTCGTCGATACAACTCCGCCAATATTTCCCGGATCTCACCAACCCCAATTTTACCAGCCGTGTGGCGTTAGTGCATTCCCGGTTCAGCACCAACACCTTCCCTACATGGGATCTGGCGCAACCGTTCCGGATGCTGGCGCACAACGGCGAAATCAACACTATCCGCGGTAACCGCCAATGGATGCAAAGCCGGGAGAGCGTATTGCAGTCGGATTTTTTTCCTGATATTACAGCACTCTATCCTGTGGTCCAGCCCGACATGAGCGACAGCGCCTCCGTCGATAACGTGTTGGAATTCCTGGTAATGTCGGGCAAGACACTCCCGCATGCCATGGCGATGCTGGTTCCCGAAAGCTTCAATGAGAAGAACCCCATTCCAGACGGTGTAAAAGCGTTCTACGAGTACCACAGCATGCTGATGGAACCGTGGGACGGCCCGGCCACGCTGATCTTCAGCGACGGACGTTATGCGGGTGGCATGCTCGACCGCAACGGATTGCGTCCGGCACGATACACCATCACCCACAGCGGCATGATGATCATGGCATCGGAGACGGGAACCCTCGCCTTCAAACCGTCCGACATCAAACAGATGGGACGCCTCAAACCAGGAAAGATGATGATGGTCGACACGCTGACCGGCACCATCTATTCTGATGCGGAATTAAAAGACACGCTGGCAAAAGCATTCCCATACCGTGATTGGTTGAGCAGGAACTGCCTGAAACTGGATGACATCTCTTCGGGACGAAGCGTGAACAACGATGTAGCCCACTATGAAACCCTGCTGAAAGCATTCGGCTATTCGGTGGAGGATATCAACGTACTGATCAAACCGATGGCATTGGAAGGGAAGGAACCCGTTTCGTCCATGGGGAACGATGTGACGCTGGCGGCGCTGTCTGACAAGCCGCAACGGCTGTTCAACTATTTCCGACAGCAATTCGCACAGGTAACCAACCCCCCTATCGACCCGATCCGGGAAGAACTGGTAATGTCTTTGACTGGTTATTTAGGTGCCGTACACCAAAATCTCCTCAAAGACATTCCTGCTTTATCGGGTATCGTGAAAGTCAAAAGCCCGATCCTGACCAACACACAGTTCGACATCCTGCTGAACCTGCGGTACAAAGGATTCTCCTCCGCCATCATCCCCATGCTGTTCGACCCGGAAAGCGGCGCCGAAGGGATGCGGAGAGCGCTGGAACAGATGTGCGCTTCCGTGGAGAAAGCGATCGACGACGGTAAAAATTACATTGTATTGAGCGACAGGGGCGTGGATGCGGAACATGCACCTATCCCCTCCTTATTGGCCACTTCGGCCGTACACCACTATCTGGTGGAAAAACGCAAAAGGATGCAGATTGATATCGTGGTGGAGAGCGCGGAGCCGCGGGAAGTGATGCATTTCGCCCTGTTATTCGGCTTTGGCGCCAACGCCATCAACCCTTACATGGTCTTTGCGATCCTTGCGGAGAAGATAAAATCGGGAGAGATCGCACTCGACCTCGCCACGGCAAAGAAAAACTATATCAAATCAGTCAACAAGGGATTGCTTAAAGTGCTCTCTAAAATGGGAAATTCCACCCTGAGGAGTTACAGAGGCGCGCATATCTTCGAAGCCATCGGCATCTCATCCTCCCTTTTGAATAGTTACTTCAAAGGTACTTCTTCAAAAATCGAAGGGATCGATATGGAAGATGTCGCCCAGGAAGTGCTGCAACCGTTTTTCGAAGCATTTTACAACGACGACAGTGAACCGTTCCATCTCCAGAACCTGGGGAATTATGCCTACAGGAACGACGGGGTGTACCACGCCTGGAACCCGGAAACTATCGCCCGGCTGCAAATAGCCACCCGCACGAACAATTATGCGGTATTCAAGGAATATACCGCGTTGGTAGACAACAAGGAAAAACCGGCTTTTATCCGTGATCTGCTGGATTATAAGCGCAACCCTATCGATATCTCCGAAGTGGAACCGGCAGAAAACATCATGAAACGATTCTGTACTGGCGCCATGTCCTACGGCTCCATCAGCAAGGAGGCGCATGAAGCGATGGCCATCGCGATGAACATCATCGGCGGACGCAGCAATACCGGTGAAGGAGGCGAGGACCCGGAACGGTTCCACCCGCAGGCCGACGGTCTGTCACGACGGAGTGCCATCAAACAGATCGCTTCCGGCCGGTTCGGGGTCACCACTGAATATCTCGTCAATGCCGATGAACTGCAAATTAAAATCGCACAGGGGGCAAAACCGGGTGAAGGGGGACAGTTACCCGGATTCAAAGTAGATGAGATCATTGCCCGTACGCGACACTCCATCCCGGGCATCACCCTGATCTCTCCCCCGCCCCATCACGATATTTACTCCATTGAAGACCTGGCGCAGCTTATCTTCGACCTCAAGAACGTGAACCCGGACGCCAAGATCAGCGTGAAATTAGTATCAGAGAGCGGTGTTGGCACGATCGCCGCCGGCGTGGCGAAAGCCAAAGCCGACCTGATCGTGATCAGCGGTGCCGAAGGAGGTACCGGTGCCAGTCCTTCCAGTTCTATCAAACATGCGGGACTGCCGTTAGAGATAGGTCTGGCGGAAACGCAACAGACACTGGTGGCGAATAACCTGCGTGGGGTGGTCACCTTGCAGACCGACGGCCAACTGAAAACCGGCCGCGACATCGTAATGGCAGCATTGCTCGGTGCCGAAGAGTTCGGCTTTGCCACCAGCGCGCTGATCGTACTGGGATGCGTGATGATGCGCAAATGCCACCTCAATACCTGCCCGGTGGGTGTCGCCACCCAAAACGAAGAACTGCGGCGCCGGTTCGTGGGTCGCCATGAATACCTCGTCAATTTCTTCCGTTTCCTGGCCGAGGATACACGCGAAAAACTGGCGGAAATGGGATTCAAGTCGCTCAATGAAGTGACCGGCCGGGCCGATTTGCTCAATCGCAAACATTATCCGGAACTGCCTAAGACCGAAAAAGTGGACCTGGCAAAGATCACCTATTTCCCGAAAGAAGCCGGCATGCTTCCTCTGAGGAGGATAACTACCCAGCACCACAAGATCGATGACGTGCTGGACCGCATGTTGATCTCCGAAGCCCTTCCGGCCATCGAGCACCAACAGTCGGTCGGCATCAAGGCAGCCATAAAAAATACCGACAGGGCGGTGGGTGCCATGCTTTCGGGCGCCATTGCGACGCGGTACGGGCAAAAAGGACTGCCGGAACACACCATCTCGGCCTATTTTGAAGGATCGGCCGGACAGAGTTTCGGTGCATTCCTGTCCGGCGGGGTTACTTTCTACCTCCATGGCGACTGTAACGATTACTTGGGCAAAGGATTGTCCGGGGGACGTGTCATCGTCGCACCGGCCAAAGGCAGCAACTTCAAGTCGGAAGAAAATATTATCTGTGGTAACACATCGCTTTACGGAGCCACCTCGGGTGAGGTATTTATCAGTGGTATCGCAGGTGAGCGTTTCTGCGTAAGGAACTCGGGCGCCACTGCGGTGGTGGAAGGCGCCGGCGACCATTGCTGCGAATACATGACCGGCGGATGTACGGTCGTTTTGGGCAGCACCGGAAGGAATTTCGCGGCCGGGATGAGCGGCGGCGTGGCCTATGTGCTGGACGAAAAAGGCGATTTTGATTTTTACTGCAATATGGAAATGGTGGAACTGACGCTGCTGGAAGAGATGTCCGACGTCAGGGAATTGAAAAACCTCATCTCCAAACACGCTCAATACACCAATAGCGAGATAGCCAAACGGATCCTCGACAATTGGGATTTTTACGTGACTCAATTTATCAAAGTAGTGCCTATTGAATACAAGAAAGTGCTACAAGAGAGGAAGATGGCGGCGTTGAACGAAAAGATCGCCGTAGTCGAAAGAGATTATTAACAGACAACATTATGGGAAATCCAAAAGCATTCATGACGATACCCCGGAAAGATGCCGGCTATCGTCCCGTAAGCGACAGAATATATGACTACAGCGAGGTAGAACAGACACTCAACAGGGAGGACCGCAAGTTGCAGGCATCACGGTGTATGGACTGCGGCATCCCCTTCTGCCACTGGTCATGCCCGTTGGGTAACAAAATGCCCGAATGGCAGGATCATATCTACAAAGGCGAATGGAAAAAAGGCGTCGATGTATTGATGGAGACCAATAATTTTCCTGAATTTACAGGACGCGTCTGCCCCGCCCCCTGCGAAAAATCGTGCGTGCTGGCACTGCACGAAGCACCGGTCACCATCCGGGAGAACGAGGCATCGGTCACCGAAGTAGCGTTCAGGGAAGGTATGATCAAAGCCCATCCGCCGAAGCGAAGGACAGGCAAGAAAGTAGCCGTTATCGGCTCCGGGCCGGCAGGATTGGCAGCCGCCCAGCAGTTGAACCGGAAAGGACATTCTGTCACCGTCTTCGAGAAAGACCACACCCCCGGCGGACTGCTTCGGTACGGCATCCCGAATTTCAAACTGGCCAAACAGGTGATTGACCGGCGACTGGCGCTGTTAATTGAAGAAGGAATCGAATTCAGGACCAATACAACGGTAGGAAAAGATATCTCCGGAGCGCAGATCATGGGAGAATTCGACGCCATCTGCCTGGCAGTCGGTGCCGGAAAACCGAGGGATATCACCCCGGAAGGACGCAACCTGAAAGGAATCCACTTTGCCATGGATTTCCTTTCTCAACAGATCCGTATCCTGCAGAAGGAAGAACCCGAAACCGCATCCACAATATCGGCAAGAGGAAAGCATGTGCTGGTGATCGGTGGAGGCGATACCGGTTCCGATTGCGTGGGTACATCGATACGGCAAGGCGCTCTGAGCGTGACGCAGATCGAAATCATGCCCAAACCGCCCAAGGGACATAATCCCGCTACTCCATGGCCAAGTCCCTACCCGCAGGTGTTAAAAACCTCATCATCCCACGAAGAGGGTTGCGAACGCCGATGGTTACTGAATACATTGAAATTCAGCGGAGAAAACGGACAGGTGAAAGAGGCACTGGTGGAAGAGGTGAGTTGGGAAAAAGACGGGAACGGCCGTTTCAGCATGGTATCCACAGGGAAGAAAGAGGGGCTGAAAGCCGATCTGGTACTGCTGGCACTTGGCTTTGTCCATCCCGTACAGGAAGGATTACTGAATGAATTGGGTGTCAATTACGATGTCCGGGGCAATGTGGCGGTCGACAAACAGCACCGGAGCTCTGTGAATAAAGTTTTCGCCACCGGTGATGCTGTCATGGGCGCCAGCCTTGTGGTGAAAGCCATCGCCTCGGGCAGGAAAACAGCGGAAAATATCCATAAAATGCTTATGCCTCAGGAGAACGGTCTCGTATATGCCTCAATGGCATCATCCCTTTTATCAAAATAAAAACAGAGAACGAATATGTGTGGAATAGTGTGTACATTCAATATAAAGAGACCCGAAGAGCAATTACGTCCCCAACTGCTGAAGATGTCACGAAGATTGCGTCACCGCGGGCCCGACTGGTCGGGTATCTTCTCCTCCGACAAAGCAGTCATGGCGCATGAACGCCTCTCGATCATCGATCCCGCATCAGGCAACCAGCCGCTTTATAGTAAAGATGGCAAATTGGTGCTGGCGGTGAACGGCGAAATATACAACCACCGGGAGATCCGGAAGCAACAGGAGGGAAAGTATGATTTCCTTACCCAATCCGATTGTGAAGTGATCCTGGCGTTGTATCGCGACAAAGGAACCGGTTTCCTGGATGACCTGAACGGTATCTTTGCCTTTGCGCTGTACGACACCGAAAAAGATGTCTTCCTCATCGGACGGGATCATATCGGCATCATCCCCCTCTATCAGGGATGGGACCAGGATGGCGCTTACTATGTAGCCTCGGAACTAAAAGCATTGGAAGGTTATTGCAACAGAATTGAAGAATTCCCTCCCGGGCATTATTATTACAGTAACGACAATCAACCACAGCAGTGGTACGCCCGGGAGTGGACGGAATATGAGAATGTGAAAGAAAATGTATCGGACGCACAACTCCTGAAACAAGCGCTGGAAGACGCCGTACAGCGCCAGATGATGAGCGACGTGCCTTACGGGGTATTGCTTTCAGGCGGACTGGACTCTTCCATCATCTCCGCCGTCGCCAAGAAATTCGCAGCCAAACGGGTGGAGACCGACAACCTCGAAGATGCCTGGTGGCCGCAACTCCACTCCTTCGCCATCGGCCTGAAAGGATCGCCCGATCTTGCCGCGGCACGAAAGGTAGCCGACCATATCGGTTCTATTCATCACGAGTTAGAATATACCATCCAGGAAGGACTGGACGCGATCCGCGATGTGATCTACCATATCGAGACTTATGACGTAACGACAGTCCGGGCGAGTACCCCGATGTATCTCATTGCCCGTTTTATCAAGTCGATGGGAGTGAAGATGGTACTTTCCGGCGAGGGTGCAGACGAAATCTTCGGTGGCTATCTCTACTTCCACAAGGCCCCCAATGCCGAAGAGTTCCACAAGGAGACCGTCAGGAAATTAAGTAAACTGCACCAGTACGACTGCCTGCGGGCCAACAAATCGCTGGCATCGTGGGGAGTGGAAGGCCGTGTACCTTTCCTCGACAAAGAATTTATAGATGTCGCCATGCGTCTCAATCCAAAGGACAAGATGGCGGGAAACGGAAAGATCGAAAAATATATCCTGCGGCAGGCATTCGCGGATTATCTGCCCGAAGAAGTGGCATGGCGGCAGAAAGAGCAGTTCTCCGACGGCGTGGGATACGGCTGGATCGATACTTTAAAAGATATAGCTGCACACGAAATAACCGACGAACAGATGGCCAATGTACATCATCGTTTTCCCATCAATCCGCCATTGTCAAAAGAAGAATACATGTACCGCTGCATCTACTCCGACCTGTTCCCGTCGGATAGTGCCGCCCGGTGTGTGCCGTCCGTCCCGTCGGTAGCATGCAGTACACCGGTCGCCCTCGAATGGGACGAACAATTCAAGAAAAATGCCGACCCCTCAGGAAGAGCAGTCGGCCAGGTACATGAGCACGGGTATCAGTAGGTGTGTGCGGGTCAAACATATTCGTCCCCGTAACGGAATTTCACATCCGTGACAAAATGTTTGATCCGCTGTTCTTCGCTTTTTTTACAGATCATCAGCACATTATCCGACTCAGCCACAATATAGTCATCAAGACCTTGTAAAACGACCAGTTTATTTTCACTCATGGCCACCACATTATCGGTACTCTCGACGAACAAGGTTTTGCAGTGCAGGCTGGCATTGCCTTCCCCATCCCTGTCAGAAATTTCATGCAGGGCACCCCAGGTTCCCAGGTCGCTCCAGCCAAAATTGGAAATATTCACATAGACATTATCAGCTTTCTCCAAAATACCGTAGTCGATGGAAATATTGGGACAGAAGGGGAAACTGGCATCGACAAATTTTTTCTCGTCAGGCGTGTTGAACAGATCTTTTCCTTCGCTGAATTTCTGGTTGATATCCGGAAGGTGCTTTTTGAAAGCATCCAAGATAGTCTTCACATTCCAGAGGAATATTCCCGAATTCCATACAAACTCGCCACTCTCCACAAATTTCCGGGCTAACTCTAAATTGGGTTTCTCTGTAAATGCTTTCACCTTATGGATCCCATTATCCTCTTCGTCATTCACCTGAATGTACCCATAGCCTGTTTCGGGGCGACTGGGTTTAATGCCGAGTGTCAGCAAGACAGGGTTGCTGTTCACAAAATCCAATCCTTTTTGAATATCCGCCACGAATTCATTCGTATTCATGATCAGGTGATCCGAAGGGGCGACAACAATATTCGCGTCGGGGTCGATCGCGCTTATCCTGAAAGAAGCGTAAGCAATGGCAGGAGCGGTATTCCTCCTGATTGGCTCCAGCAAGAGCTGGTCATCCCTCAGTCCGGGTAGCTGCTGCTTCGTCATTTTAGCGTATGCATCATTCGTCACAATGTATATGTTCTCTGCCGGAACAATCTGTTTAAACCGGTCGAAGGTACTTTGCAGCAACGACCGTCCCGTTCCAAAGAAATCAAGAAACTGTTTGGGTTTTTCCTCCTTGCTGAAGGGCCAGAAGCGGCTTCCTACTCCACCGCTCATGATAACACAATAATTATGATTGTTTCTCATTACTAAGATTATATATATTTTTTAAATATGAATTTCGGGGTTCTATATCTATTGTCATTGTTCAGCATTTTATTTAATTCAATAACGCCCTTTATCGACAATTTGTTTATAGTCTTCTATAATTTATCCTTAAAGGTACAAAACAAAACTGAAATAGCATCGGGAAACTGTCGGAAACAGCAGTATAAAACCGCAAACCTTTTACGACTCTTTCCCTATACTAAAGAAAAATAGAAGGAAACCGCACAAAATCTGAAAAAAGAAGAGTGACTTATTTCAAAATATCAAAAATATGCGTACTTTTGCATTCACTTTTTGGAGATGCCCAGATGGCGGAATTGGTAGACGCGCTGGTCTCAAACACCAGTGGATTCA
>ERZ778021.289-NODE-289-length-102441-cov-12.420311_pt1 | contig 102441 bp, 112 predicted proteins | sample MGYA00375751_ERZ778021 | MGnify/ENA primary metagenome ERZ778021 (study PRJEB29350, sample SAMN05389814) | bioreactor metagenome | isolation source: Thiocyanate stock bioreactor | place: South Africa: University of Cape Town | collected 2013-08-29 ... | reverse complement strand
TTTTAGGAATATTCGAGGCTATGGGGCATTTTTACACGTATCTCGGCTGAACCCCTTGATGAGGCCGCAGCCGCAAATACAACGCGCAGCTACGCCAGCGCCCTGCGCTACTGGGCCGGCTGGCACCGCGCCCGCTACGGCGTGGAGCTCGCGCTCCCGGTCGACGAAGCGGTCGTCATCCAGTTCTTGGTCGATCACATTGTTCGGCGGAGCAAGTCCGGGATGGTCTGCGAGCTTCCGCCCAACATCGACGCGGCCCTGGTCGCTGCGGGACTCAAAGCCAAACCCGGTCCATGGAAGCTGGCCAGCGTGATTCACCGTGTCGCCGTGCTGTCGAAGGCCCACAAGCTCAAGCGTCTGGCCAACCCCTGCGAGCAACCTGCCGTGCGAACGGTTCTGAACAAAGCCCGCCGTGCGGCCGTCAAACGCGGTGAGCGCCCCTCCAAGAAGACCGCAATCACCAAAATCGAGCTCGAGGCGATGCTGGCCACCTGCGACGATTCCCTCGAAGGCCTGCGTGACCGTGCCGTGCTGCACTTTGGGTTTGCCAGCGGTGGGCGCCGGCGTAGTGAGATTGCCGCGGCGCAAATGCGCGATCTGCGACGCACCGGACCCGATGCATTCATTTACCGACTTGAGCACAGCAAGACTCAGCAGGCCGGGCCAACATCGACGTCAACGCCCGACAAGCCCATTCTTGGCCGCAGCGCTCATGCCTTGGCCGCCTGGCTGGATCGGGCCGCAATCACCGAAGGCGCGATATTTCGTCGCCTCTGGAAGACCCGCGTGGGCCCTGCACTGTCACCCGCTGCTGTTGGCACCATCGTGCAGCGGCATGCCCGACTCGCCGGGTTGGAGGGCGACTTTGGCGGTCACAGCCTTCGATCGGGTTTCGTGACTGAGGCCGGCCGACAAGGCGTTGCGCTGGCCGCCGTGATGGCCATGACCGAGCATCGCGCGGTAGCCAGTGTCGTCGGATACTTTCAGGCCGGCGCGGCCGAGGTCAACCCTGCGGCCAAGTTGCTAGAATAGTCTCGAAGTTTCGCCCGCCACCCTCCGCGCGGGTCCGTTCCGGCATATTCGGATGTGGGCGCGGCGGAGCCTCTCCCGGCCCGTCAGTTCCCGAGGCTCCTCCAGGTACGCCTATCCGGGGCCAGGTGTTGTTGCGAGAAGGCGCAGGACTTCACGCTCGATGTTGATCGTGGTCGTGCTCCCTACCGCAGACCATGCGTTTCCACCGTTGGTCGACCTCGCTGGCGGGCATCGTCGGCAATGGCTGGCACGGCCACACTTCATGGGGACTTCATCAGAGGGGTCGCCAGCTCCGTGCTCCCCCTCAATGCTCCAGTGGACCTCATCGTCATTTGCCTTGAAATGGCAATCAAGCCGGGAAAGGACACCAATTGATCACGGCGAACCTGGCCCGGCTCGCACAATCACTTTGCACCGAATCGTCTGCATGGCCGATCCCGCGGATGCCCTACCTATCATGGTTGCACGTTCACACTCGAATCGTGGCAATAGCAGTCGCCTCGAACTGGCTTCTGGATCTCGATATAGCCTGTTCAATCCTTGGACGGACTTCAGCAGGCTTCAGGAGTAGTCCAAATCCGGCGCACTTCGCCACATGCATGGATCGATATGAGCTACGCAAATCCGGATGTGAAGTCCATTCTCGCAATTGAGTCAAATGTTCAGGATGGCGATTCCAGAAAGCCGATGTGCGATAGAAAAACTCTTGGAAATGCACAATATGCTGGAGATTGTGCATTGGTCGGCAGTCATCAGTCTCATGAAACGAGGAGTCAATTGCTCGTAAAGCATGAGGGCTGGCGGACAGGAATCGAATCAGGGCATTTCTCGCCTCGCTCAATTTCCTGTCTCGGAGGTGTTCGGCGATCAAAACCAGATCGAGCCATGAGTCTTGATGATCTGGATTGCATTTGTGTTTGAAATATCGAGATGCCGAACCTTTACCTGTAGCAATACAAAGCGCTGATAGTGGGTAACGGCTCCCAAAATTGTCGTTCTCTACCACCTCCCAGTTGTGCCTTAACCATCGCTTCGCGAGCGAAACGTTCCCGGCGTTCAACGCAATCATGCCCCCGTTATACAAGAGAGCTGGATAAGCGAACGTATCAGCACCATGAGTATCGCCTGCCCCTTCAAGCCTGTGGTCCGCCAGATCTCGAGACCGCTCGCCATAAAGGTCGTTGAAAATTGAAATTGCCGATTTCGCATGAGGCAACAACTTCAATGCGAACAAACCGGCATAATCTTTGTATCCCGAGTCAGCATCATCAGGGCAATAACCATCACGATCACTCGTGACGTTATACGCCCATTGACCCTGCCAGTATGGCTGCATGTGGGTAGCTACATAGTGCGCCTTCACCCAGGGATTCGCTGGATATCGCTCAAGTAGGCGCAGGATCCCCGCGTGCTCCGGGTTCTCAGTCAGATCGCTTTGGTCGACATCTTCCAAAGCATCGAACACGGCCCGACCCGCAGCGGTGAATGAGAGGATCGCGGCACCCGTTGAATCTGTGTCCAGAAAAGCATAATCGCTAGGTAGCGCATCGGATGAAACCCTGCCGTTGCCATCCAAGACATCACACCTAGCTTTCGCCAATCGGAAGAGGGACCGATGTATTGCGACCTCACTAAACAATCCGATGTCAATAATCTTCGCGTATCGCGCCGACAACTCGCTGGCGGAGTTCACGCCTTTCAGACTGACGGCTGCCGCGAGCAATGCGTTCGACCTATGCATGCTCATAAAGCCGACGCTGGAATCACCATCCTTTGATGTGCTCACAATGGCATCAAATCGTTGACGATCGCAGTCTTCGTCTGTCGGTCCCGCAGGATACTTGGCCGGCTCGGCCGCCCGATTCTTGAGAACTTGCTTGAGCTCATGCGAGCCGCTAAATCCGAAGACGCGAGCGAGCCACTCTTGCGTAATTTGCAGTGGTGTCTCGAGGAGCCAGGCAGCGTGCTTGGCCCGCAGAGAAAAGTCATCAACCGAACGTGGGAGAAATCGCCCGAGGGGCGGAGTAGGAACGGACATAATGGCAACCCTTGAATTCGTGGCACATCTGGCAACACAACCGCAACCAAGGATCCGGATTCCCTTAGTCGTGCGTGTTACCAAATGAACCGATTGAGTTCAAAGGTTTCACGTTACCCGCACTCTGCGTGGTTCTCCGTTCGGAGTTCTGCACTTGCGGTCGCCCGCTCCGGCGTCAACGGCTCCCACAGCCGCAACCCAAGAATACGGCGCTTCCAAGATTCCTGCAACAATGCGACATTTAGACAGCGGCGTGCCTTTCAGGCGCGTTCCCGCATCGCAGCGCGAATGCATTGTCGATCCTGCTACAGTTCATGCCGCCGGAAATGCTGTAGATGTCGCCGTCGACCACCGACGCACTACGTGCAGTGGAATGACGGGGGATATCGATAGAGTTTGTCCCGATGCCGGGATTTTGGTTCCCAACCGACATTCCGAGGCATCCTGCCAGCAGTCTTACCCTGGGCATCGGGACCTGCTCAGAATCGCTTGGGCGAACGCAAATGTCAGTGGCGTATCTTCGCGTCGTCGTGTAAGAAATGTCCTACGCCGCCCGGCAATTCGGCCGTCCCAGCCGGGAAAGCGAACAGGACCAAATCCCTTGAATGCCGCGTCCAGGCGGGATAGCATTCAAGCGTCGATCTCAGAACGACCGCCCCCCGGAGCGATTACCGGCCAGATTCATGCCGCCATAGCGGCCGTGCCTCCCCTCTTGCCGCGCTCTGCGGCGTACCGTCTCAATGTTCGTGTCGTTGCGCGACATTTCGTGCGTGTGCATTTCCGTGCACAGCCCCGAGCTGTTGCTGCCGTATTGGACGCACTTTGCGTCGATCGTCATCCAGAGCGCTTCTGGAATCCATTTCAGCATCATCACTCTAGCCGCTGGCGGAAACGATCCGCCTCCGGCGCTCGTTCTCCATCGGTACACCAGGAGAACAATCATGTCCAAAGAGAACGGAGCGCAGCGTCTCGCCACGCTCATCGTCCCCACCATCCTGCAGGGCCAGCTCACCGGCGTCCGGGCCATTCGGATCGGCGCTCGAAAAGTTCATGTTGAACTGCTGGACACTGCATGGAAAATCCCGCGCAGCCTTCTGCCATCGGTGCTTCCTTCCGATTACAGCGAACTCGCGGAACTGGTTCGCCCGTTGGCGCGCAGCCATGGAATTGAAATGGACTCATTCATGCCCAGGAGAAATTGATCCATGTCAGACAAAGACGAAATCTCGACCCTTGAGGATCGCCTCACCGCATTCATTCACGAGTCCTATGCACTCGCGTTGAACGCTGCGGGGTTGACCGCTGAGCAAATCGAAGACGTTGCAACCGCGGTAGACGTCTCATTGACCAACAATTTCGATTGGCAAGGCAACCTTCAGACGTACTACTTCACCACCAGCGACGGCTCGGATGTCGAACCTGTGCTGGCACGAAGTCTTGAAGGCGCTGCCCTCCATATTGCGGAGCGGAACGGATGGTTTCACAAACCGGCCTCTCTCGAAGACACGGCTGAGACCACGCCATACGAACTGGCAAACGAAGCACGCCAGTCCTATGACGAATTTGCCATTCAGGCAACAGAAGATGCCGGCATTGCGAAAGCAATCGACTTGGAGGAAGCCCAACTTCTTTCAACAGCCGGGTTCGTACGCAGAGATCACGCCGACGAATAGTCGCGCTACGCACACCGATTCACTCAACCACAACCCACACGGGGCTTGTCCCCTTCCGGGGATTCGTCCCTCGAAGGAGATGCAATGAAAGCCTACATCGTTACAAGAATTGGGGAGAACAGAGGTACTCCTCGAATTTGGTTCGAAGGCAACCGCGTAGCGCGTTCGGGTTTCGTTCCGGGCACGCACTACTCCGTTGCCACCGAAAAAGGTCGTCTGACCTTGAAGGTCTGTGACGACGGCACGCGGATCGTGTCCATTCGACGCCGTGGCGAACATGAGCTTCCGATCATCGATCTCAATAGCCACGACATCAGCAAGGCGTTCGCCGGCATCGAGGTGGTTCGCGTGATCCTCCGGGAAAACGAGATCCACATCCTGCCGCTGGCCACTGAGCTGAAATGTCAGGAGCGCGAGGCGCGCGTCAAGTCGCGGGTCGCTGCGGGACAACCGATTCGGGTGGGATCACTCTCACACGGCGGCGGCGTTCTCAGCCACGCCATCCATGCGGGGTTCGTGAAGGCAGGCGTTCCGGTCGAATTGGCATTTGCCAACGACATCCGTGATGACTTGCTGGAGCACGCATCCCGCGCAAATGAGGCGTGGAGCGATTCCACCATCTCCCTGTCGGCACCCATGCAAGACCTCGCAATGGATCGCTGGGCGATGCAACGTCTTCCACAAGTTGACGTACTCGAATGCGGAATCCCGTGTTCAGGGGCCTCCAGCTCGGGACGCGCAAAGCGGCATCTGAGCGCCGCGGAAGCACACCCGGAAGTGGGGCATCTCATCCACGCCTTCCTCAGCATCGTCGAGCAAACCAATCCATCGATTGTCCTGGTGGAGAATGTGCCGAACTATGCAAGTACCGGCTCTGCGTGGATCCTGAGAAATCAATTGCGCGACCTCGGCTACACCGTCAGTGAGACAGAGGTTCGTGGAAGTGAGTGGGGCGCGCTGGAAGACCGGAAGCGGTTTGTGCTCCTCGGTGTCTCCAAAGGGCTTTCGCTCACGCTTGATTCATTGGTACCACCCATGACGGCAGCCGGGTGCATCAATGACATTCTCGATCCGATCACAGAAGACGATCCGCGTTGGTCGACCATGCCTGGACTCAAGGCAAAGCAGGAGCGCGACATGGCGGCAGGGAAAGGGTTTAGAATGCAGATCATGACGGGTATAGAAAGCAAGATTCCCACAATTACCAAGGGAATTTCGAAGAATAGAAGCACTGATCCCAAGATCCAGCACCCGACTCAAGGGGACCTCCTGAGAGTCCCGACCCCGGCGGAACATGCCAGATGCAAGTTGGTTCCGGAAACGCTGATTGCAGGACTCTGCGCAACTACTGCCCACGAACTGCTTGGCCAGTCGATCGTCACCGCGCCTTTCAAGGCGCTCGGCGAGCTGATGGCTCAGTGCTTTCGTGATGCAGCGGCCACCATCGAGTTGTCACAAGCGGCGTAACCGTACGATTGGGTTCGTCATCAGATTGAGGCCGACACCGAAGGCCCGCAGGAAAGCGTGATTTGAAGTAATCGAAAAAGCCGCAGACCCTCACGGGTTTGCGGCTTTATTTTTTCTTCGATCAGCGCAATTGGCGAAATCGCTTGGGCCTAATTTGTCCCGCAGCAGCAACTCGACGGATACCCCCCCAGGCATCGGGCGAGGCATATCCCCGAAACAGAAATCCACGACATCGCCCCCCCCCCCCCGATTCATGATTCTCCGGCCGAAGGTCAGTCGTCTACTCAAACCCGCCTTCGAAAATTCGTCCAACGAAGTAAAAGGCCGTGCTGAGCAACACGTCGTTCCGACCATCACCGGAAACATCGCCGATAGCCACCCCACTTGGCATACTGGACGTTGCGTGCCCCACAAAAGGGAGCAACGTAAAGGTAGGCGTCGGAAAGTTGGGTGGCGGAAAGAGCCTCGCACATTGCACTGACATCAAGCCAAAACACTCCTCACCCACCATCAAGGGACAAGGCATGCTCAAGTTCGCATTATGGGAACCACCAAGCGGTCCGGCCAGGATCTATGTCAACGGTCTGCCTGTGCCCGGGAAGATCTGGTTTCGCCGCGTCGGAAAGTCTGACCACGCCCAGATCACGGCGGATGATGATCTCGACACGGAACTCGCTGAACGGTGCATCTGCGAAGCAATGGAACAAGCGGGCATGCCATTGCCGCAAGTCATCACTTGGCAGAAGCTGCTTGCACTCACCGCCCCAAGCAAGCAGGCTCAACACCAGCAACGTGCCGCCGCCCTGCCTGGTGAACGCATGGCCAGGCCGACGGCACTCACGGCGCACGCAGGCAGCGAAACACTGGATTTCAGCAAGATCGGCATCGCCCCACCCGGGCTGACCATCTACGCCGATCATCGTGAGCCTCAAGCGATCGTCGACCTGTTGCGAACCGTTCCCAACCTGACCGTTGAAATCGAATCACTGCCGGTCGGCGATTTCCGCGCCAGTGGCGTCATCATCGAGCGCAAGGTGGTGAGGGATCTCGAGCAATCCGTCATTTCCGGTCGCATGTTCGATGAAGCCAATCGCATCGGACTTGAGCCCAACACGGTCGGCGTCGTTCTGATCGAAGGGGATATCTACAACGATCGCACTTCGCTGCTCGTGCAAAACCTGATAGGCGCGATCACTTGCCTCAGCCATGTCCAAGGCTTGAACGTGATGACATCCCTGGATTACCGCACTACCGCCTATGCCCTCGCAAAAATATGTCAGCACGCATCCTCACAAGGGCTCGGCTACGAGCTGGCGCTACGCAAAACCAAGCCCAAAGCGTTGCTCGACGAGAAGCGGTTTATCTGTCAGGGATTGCCCGGCGTATCTGGCGGCCTGGCCGTGGCATTGCTTGAGCACTTCGGCTCGTTGCGCGCCATCGCAAATGCGGACGCGTCAGCACTAATGAGGGTCAAAGGGTTGGGTCCAAAAACAGCCGAGCGGATCGTTGCCGCCTTCGGTTAAATATGCAGTGGATGGCCAGGACGCCGAGATTCAGCGGAGCAAGTTCGAATGACATCGAAAGAACATCAAGGCTGGCGAACTCGCCTGGCCACATTTTTGTCCCACAGTAGCGCTGTGCCCCCTGCCCCTGCCTCTGCCCCTGGCGAGGAGTACCCCGAGCCCGAAAGTGACGACGGCGTCTTCAACGATGAAGACGATGAACGGGATTCCGCGTCACCCGACGACGCCGACACAGAACTCAGCCCCGACCGAAAGCGCCATTCCCACAGTCGCGATGTAGTGATCGACGGCAAGACCTACGAAGTACCGTATGGCATCAAGCCTACGGAATTCGGATGGCGCGCACGCTGGGTCAAGCTGGGCTATGCCCGCCAATTCTGGCGTTTCGAGGAGCCCGATCTGAGTCGGGAGGAAAAGCTCATCCAGGCAAAGGCCTGGCTGGCCATGAGTCATCCGAGAGAATTCGTCGTCGAGCGAATCGCGGACTCAGGAGGCAATGGCAGCGAACGCTTCACCCCACGCTTCCGAATTCGGATTGAGAACTTGCGTGGGCAATACGGCGAACGATGGATGACGGATCACATCAACGGTATCTGGTACATCACCCAGGATCGAATCGATGAAGTCATCGAGCGAATGCACCGGCGACTAGATCACTACGAAGTGCGCCGAATGACCATGTCGCATGAGAAGGCCATTGAATTCCGAATCCGCGATGTAGACCCCAGCCTGATCCTCCACCCTGATCAGAAACCCATGCGGCTCAAGCTGCACGATCTCTTGGCGTGGACCGGCGAGGCTCAGGGCGTTCGATTCGATCCATCACAGGAGACTGCTGCAGGGCGGACGAGGCTGTACTGGCCTGAGCTGCAAGATCTCATCCAGGAGCGATGTCCAACGATTGACGTTGGGCTGTAGCTTGGAGTCACCATCTCAACCGACTGCACAGCGAAAGCGGGTATGCAGCAGCCCTATTTATCCAGCCCAGCATGCGATTGTGCCAACGGGGATGCCGTGTATAACTGGCAGTACACACCATCAGGCAAGGAACTAAAGTGACGTTTGATGAGGCCTTGGCGGAATTCCACAAAGCCGACTGGGAGCCAGAGCTTGCACGCATGAGGCGAGCCTACACAACCGCCCGCCACGTTCCAGTTGACAATCTGGGATATGGGAGCACCCATGCGCAAGTTCATCTGGCTGGGGACACGACAGACTATCTGCAGCGCTCAAGTTACCGCACAGCCTTGATCGTGTATCTTCCCCAAAGCTCTCTTGGTGCTCATACAAAGTCAATTGTTTGCACCTGCAACCAGCAAGGATGCTGGCACGCTGCATGCGTCCTGCAAGAAGTGCTCAGGCGGTGGCCGAAGCCTCGATTTTCTGCATACGCGTTTATTGAAGCAACTGAACGCGCACTCAAGGCGGCCAACGCCCCTACCCCGCCCGCTTGGCCTGATGTGGTTCGGCAATTACCCGCCGCCAAGCTCGGCGCGGTCATACATCTTGCGCCACAACCTCAAAGCCCGTTGAAACGCATCGTGGCCTCGATGCGCGTGCAGTTCCAAGGGCATCGATCCCTTGCCCAATCGATGACGGACAACTTCACTGCGGAAACCATCGCCACGCTGAGTCCCGAGGACGGCCGCGATCTTGCCATCCTGAGTTCGACGAACGTACCGCAGTCTGGCTACGGCCATCCCGACGTCCCGCTCAACTTGAAGCTGCACGACGCCATCTTGAGCCGCCTGCTTGAGACTGGCCGCGTATTCATCGCGGACGATGCCATCAAGGCGATTACTCTTGCTACGGCGGTCACGCCAACAGTTGGCTGGCATATTGATCATCAGGGAAATCAGAAGATCTCGTTACTTCGGGAAAACGGCACGCCCTGCAATCCGTGTCAGGCGTTCGGTATGTGGGATTACAACCCCCACAACGCCACACTTGCCCCACTTCTATGCGAAGCGAGCCAAGCCGCAGCCCTCGCCCAGATGCCGATTCTTGCAAAAGACCATGTCAAGGAAGTTCGCAAGAGCTGGCCCACCCAATACAAAAACCTCCCAAGCAAGCCGGCCAATACAACGCTTGCCCGCGTGGTCAAAGACGCGCCTACAGCGAAGATCAAGATCAAGACGTTGGACGACCCTGGCCGAGAAGGCGCGAAGAAATTGGTCGCGGACGTGGTGTACGACTACGCAGGTACCTTGATAACAGCAGATCAGTTCAACGGGGAAAACATACTGTTTCTCCCCTTCAAGTCAGGCGTGCAGCGCATTGAACGCGACCTCGACGCCGAAGAGGAAATCCGCTTAAAGCTGGGCGCAGCCGGCTTGTCCAATGGAATAGTCGCCGGCGTGCCGGGAGCTGAGCAGGATGTTGCGGATTTCCTCAATGCCACCGAGCGCCTGCGCAGCACCACTCTCGATGTTGAAGAAGACCTCGATGATGCACTCGTTCTGGACATTGGGTCCGAAGAACAACCGTTCGCGGAGGTTGAAGAAGACGGGAGCAATCAGTGGTTCACTGTCTCGCTTGGGGTCGAGATTGGCGGCCGTCGCCACGACCTGATGCCCGTCATCGCCAGCGCGCTCAGCAACCCCAGGTTTTCCCTGCGTCCCATGCCGGGCGAACATTCCGATGCCCGCTGGACCTTGCGACTGGCCGATGGCAGCCTCGTGCGCATTCCACTTGCACAGTTGCGCGTCTGGATCGAGCCGATTGCTGAGTGGCTTGAGGCGGACCGAACCGCTCCGGAGAAGTCCGAAAAACTTCGCGTCTCGCGCCTGCAAGCGGCGATGCTTGCTGAAGAACTCACCGCAACCCGGGATGATGTCCTGCCGGATCTACGAAGTGCGATCACCAAACTTCGCCACACCGCCGCGTTGCCGGCACCAACCATGCCCAGCACCTTCCACGGGACACTTCGCTCCTTCCAGAACGAAGGCGTGAAATGGCTCACGGTACTGGCAGCTGGAGGGTTCGGAGGGATTCTTGCCGATGACATGGGCCTTGGCAAAACGGTACAAGTGCTCGCCCACATCGCGCACCAGAAAAGCGTAGGCGAGATGCATGAACCCATCCTGGTCGTCGTACCTACATCACTTCTGACGCACTGGGAAAATGAGGCTGCCCGCTTTACACCCAGCCTCAAGGTACTCCGGCTGCACGGCCCGATGCGCTCCGCCCAGTTCGAGAACATTCCCACATCGGATCTGATACTGACCACCTATGCGTTGCTCCTTCGAGACAAGAAGAAACTCTGTGAGCACCGCTACTCCATGGTCGTGCTCGATGAGGCTGGAGCAATCAAGAACGCCCGATCACACGCTGCAAACGCGGTACGTGAATTGAAGGCCGATCGCTATTTGCTCCTGTCAGGGACCCCACTTGAGAATCATCTCGGCGAGCTCTGGGCGCTTCTGGATGTTGCGCTGCCTTCGTTGGTGGGCAACGAAAAGCATTTCAGGAAATCGTATCGGACGAAGATCGAGAAACATGGAGACACAGAACGCCTCGCCACGCTCAAACGCCGAATTGCTCCTTTCATGCTGCGTCGGCGAAAGGAAGAGGTGGAGTTGGATCTTCCAGCCAAAACCGAGTCGGTGCGATTCGTCGAAATGGAGGCCCGCCAAGCGACCTACTACGAAACCATCCGCGCGAGCCAGCATGATCGCGTGAAGCAATTGCTCGCCGAGAAGGGACTGGCCAAGAGCGGAATCGAAGTGCTTGATGCACTTCTGAAACTGCGCCAGGTGTGCTGCCATCCGGCACTCGTGAAGCTCCAGAGCGCCGCCAGCGTCGGCGAGTCCGCCAAGCTCGATGCGCTGCTCGAACTCGTTGTGCCCATCGTCGAGGAAGGGCGCCAGCTCCTGATTTTCAGCCAGTTTGCGGAAATGCTGGCGATAATCGCCCAGACACTGGACGCCAACAAGCTCAACTGGCAGTGCCTCACAGGCAGCACGCCGGCCGCCAAGCGAGGAGAGCTGATCGCCAACTTCCAGGCCGGGAAAGTCCCCATCTTTCTGATCAGCCTGAAAGCCGGTGGTGTCGGCCTGAATCTGACCGCTGCAGACACCATCGTTCACTACGATCCGTGGTGGAATCCCGCTGTCGAAAACCAAGCGACCGATCGCATACACCGCATCGGACAGACCAAGCCGGTCTTCATCTACAAGCTCATCGTCAAAGGCACGGTCGAGGAAAAGATCATGGCGCTGCAGCGCAAGAAGGCCGAACTCGCGGAAGCAATCCTTGATGGCGGAGCGAGCTCGACAGGGGTCTTGACCGAGGAAATCATTGAGGAGCTGTTGGCATCGAGCGTGTTCACGGAATAAAAAAAGCCGCCAACCCGGGATGAACTCCGGGTGGGCGGCTTCGACTATTCAACGTCTACGTTGTCAACGGAAAGTTGCGTCAGCGGCGTCCCTACCCCGTTATCCTTTGTTGGGTAGGCCTTCACGAACGTCGCGTCACTCTGGCGAACGACGTGCAGGTCACAGTTTCCCACGCCGAGATAGAAGTCATACCGATTACCGTGACCAAACGGCTCAACGCCAGCGGTCACGAACACATTCGGGCCAGTCCTCACGATTGTCGGCATGCTGACGGAAGAAACTCCGCCGTTGTCTTCCGGCAGTGCGAGGTCGACCTCGACGGATGAGACATCACTGGGATCAGTGACAATCAGCGGCGCCACGTTGCCTGCCGCAACGATTCGAGCCACCGCCGTCTTCGCTGCGGCGTAGGAACTTGAGGCTCGAACACACGTATCCAGATGGATGTAGTAGGTCTCCAGGTCCTCGCCATGAGATTCGGGCAGACTGGCTTCATCCTGAGCGATGAGGTCTTTCGACGCATTGACTTCACTCTTGATCCGATCAGGATTGCCTGTGGCGATGGCGCCAATGAGCAAACCCAACTGCTCAATCAAGCGTTGCGTTCCAATTACCATTGTATATCTCCTGTCTTGTCCAGACCAAAGACAAGCGCGTGAATCCCGCGAAACGGTGCGGGTGCCGACGTGCTCATGGTGAGCAGATCCATTGGCCGACAAACAGCTCCCGACTGCGCCAACAAGGCGCACGCGGCAACTGTCCGAAGTCGACCCGAGACACGGGTAAAAAGAGTGCCAATCCGCCACCAGGGATGAATTCCTGGCGACGGATCAGCAGCGTGGCGAAGCTATGCAGCCAAAGGCAGCACATCCCTGGCCAACCGAATGCGTTCCTCGATATCGATGCCGTCAAGCGTAATCAGCCCAATCGGAGCGAAAAACGACTGAGACACGCGGACCGCTTCGCACTCAGCCACCATCTGCAGTGACAGCAGCTCTTCCAGACTGTATGTCCGCTGATCGCGAGTGGCTGTGATCACCACCGATGACGATCGCGCGCCCCGGGAATCCGGGATCACGTCGATGCAGGCGAACGCCTCCTTGTGGCGGAAAATCATGCCGTTTTCCGTCACGTAGACGGGACTCGCCATCGCTTCGCGTGCCTGACTTCGCGTGATCCGTTTCAACGTGCCGCGACGAATCAGATAGAGATCCGTCTTGTCTTCCCCGAAGGTCTTTAGGACGGACTCAGTGTGCGTCTGGAACATGACATCGACCCCCACGGGGTAGAGATGCGTGCCCATCTCGCGCACGATCCAAATGAAGGTTGAGCCGACGGTCCAAAACTTGGACAGGTACTCACGATCAACCTTGTGCAGATCATCCTTGTAGTGCTTGAGAAACGGATACCCAGCCGTCTCCGTGATGGCTTTCATCGCATCGAACAATTCGCCGCTGGTGCGAAACATGGCTACTCTCCTCAATCATTCGGGAGAGAGACCATCCCTGGCGGGAGATCATCTCCCGAGTGGGGTGTTGTGAAGTCCGCAAACGGTGCGGCTGCCGATCTGCTCATTGCGAGCAAAATGGATGATGCCGAAGCCGGCTCTCCGCTGCGCACGAAGAATGTGCAGTGGAGACCTGGCTTGTTGAACACCGTGCGTAGGGGGTATAGATGTGCGTGAAGGGCACATCCATGAAATCAGCGAAGATCGATCCGCGAATCGGTTGCCTCCGGCACCTGATTTGGCGCCGCTCGCAACGATCTCAGTGTCGCAAAGTTCCCACCTTTCAGCAAGACTGGCGCATCGTCTCGCAATTCATGGCGCACTTCCATCCATAGCCTGCCGAGCATATTCTGCCCGGCGAGATTTGGACCCCATCCCCAGTAGGCATCGCGCCAGGAGTCTTCGACCAGGATGCGGTCGCCCGTGGCGAGCAGCTTGCGACGGACATATTCGTGCTGTTCGGCTTTCGCTCTCAGGATGCCGCGCATCACGTCGACCTTTATTCCGTCCCAGTCAGGTCGGCGCAGCTTCGTGTGGCGCTCGGCGAGCTTGAACGCCTCGTGCGCGCTGGGTGCAAGTCGAATTTCTTCTGCAATCGCAGGTGCGGTGTTTGCAAACTTCATCCAGTGGTAGGCCGCTTCGGAAGTTTGGAACTGCAGACCCCAGCAATCAAGACGAAACGAGCTGAAATTGGACAGGACGTAGAAGTCCTGTTCGTAGAAGAACACGTGCGTCGCCGTGTCCAGCTTGTGATGGGGTGACTCAATATCGAAGTCCGGTGGGCCAAGCCAACACGCGCCTTCCTCCGGATACTCGGTGCACCACGCGTATTTTCCTGCCGAACATACTTGTCCATCGACAATGTGCGCTGGGAAATCCTGCACAGTGACGTCGGTGTTGCTACCGCCGAAAAACGCTACCAATGATTTCGCTTCACCGAGAGAGAAATTCATCGCTCCCGTCTGCTGCTTAGACGGCACCGTATCGGCATCATTCAGACGCGCTTGAGCAGTAGCGCCAGCCGTGCGCTCGCCGTGATACCACAGGAATGCGCAGTAAGCGGCAACGTCTCGCGGATCGCCTTTGCCAACGTGTTCGACCAGCTTTGCGCGGCATTCGTCCATCCAGTCGTTCCTGGCCCAACCATCGCTGTATCCGTAATTTTTCTCAGCGTCGGCGAGTTTTGAGGCAAGGGCTTGTGCAAAGGTGCCGACGAGTTCAAGCGTGGCCGAATTCAGTTCCATATCCAAGGTGATCTGCAGCGTGCTGCGTGCGGGGCATTCCATCAGCGTTCTCCGACTCTGGTGCAGGTAGATGCGGGTCTGGTTGTGCTGGGCGATGTCGCCGGCACAAAGCAGCGCAGGCTCCTCCGGTCGATCCGCCGCCCGTGGAGCGGAATGCGTATATCGCGACCTTGCAGGTCCACGGCGTGCCTCAATGCCCTACCATCCACCTGCTCGAAGGCAAGACCTTGTGCGTTGACGCCCAGGACCCTGAATGACACGCCATGCCGAGCGCTTGTCGAGGGAATTGCCGCTCGGGCGCTTGTAAATTTCTGATAGAGGTGCAGGACGATTCCTGTCGTGGCGTGATACAGAACCCAGCCGACCAACCCTTGTCGACGCATGGCGTCACGGTGTCTGCGTTCAGCTCCTTCGGAAGCCTCAAACAGGTCCGCGACTACTTCGGTGTCTTCAACTGTCATCGTCGTCACTCCATCTTTCGAGAGAACCACGATTGCACACGCAGTCAGTGAGGCAATATGCGCACCACAGATTCGCGGCGCGACACCGACCGAGATTTCGCCAAGCGTTCAAGAGCGAGGTTGGTCACAGCGCTGATCGGTATGCCGGCATTGCGCGCAACACGTACGATGAGCTCGATCAGCTCACGCCGTACCGCAGTCGGTTGGCCACTCAGCTCCATCGCGACCACCAGCCCAAAGCCACGCTCACGGTACCGATTGCCCAAGTGACGAAATCCAGTCGCAAAGGCGACGGCGTTCTCGGCAGATCAATGCGCCTGGCCATGATCTCAATCGAACGTCGCGCCATGGCTCTTATCCGCGGTTCGCCGCTGCGACGCGACGCCATTGACTTGCCGTCGCTCGGTTGGGATCTACGCCAACCCCGAGTTCGAAGACCACGGCCATGTTGCCTGCAGCAATAGCAGATCCGGCATTCGCCGCAGCCCGGATGTACTTGCGTCCCAGATCGACATCCTGGGGCGTGCCCACGCCCATCAGGACCAGCACGCCCCAGTCGTTCAGAGCCTCCACGCTTCCCGACTCGGCGGCGGCGCGTAGCCGATCCATTTCCGCAGGCGTCGGCGCGGTCTTGAACAGATGATGCGTGTGCAGTTTGCCATCCGTCACGGCCGTCGCCGGCATCTCAACAAGGGGTGCTTGCGGTGCGGTACTCCGGGATGCAGGACTGGAGGCAAAGCCATCATTGGAGGTGGCCGCACGTTGCGCACACAGGAATGCCCGGGCGTTGCGCGGCGTCGGATTGGCGATCGCGTCGTCGAGGAGGAAGGGAAGATTGTTCAGCAGCCATCGATGGGAGGTCGCCTCGGCCGGGCAATCCACGTCGAACTTGAGCGGCTCGGCCATGACCAGGCCCGCTTTCATCGCGCTCAGCTCCGCAGCGAGCTTGTCGAAATCACCTTGCTTGTCCTTCAACGATTGCTGCGCGGCGGACAGTGCCTCTTTCGAGGCTGCCAAGGAGGCATTGGACGCATCCAGGCTGGACTGCAACGCGTCACGCTCCGCTTTCGTGGCCTCGAGCGTCGCCAAGAGGTCGCTCGATCGCTTCCGTTCGCCCTCAAGGCTGGCTGCGGTGTCCTCGCTCGACACCCGCGCGGATTCCATTTTGGACTTGAGCGCCACAAAATCCTTCACCGACTGCGCGTGCGCCGCCGTCAGCTCGGTCACCTGGTTGGCCAGCCCTGCCTTTTCCTTTTCCAGACTTCCGATTGTCAGGCGCAGGTTCGCCACGGTGTCCATGATGCCGTCCGGCACCTGGCTTCTGGCGGTCACGGTGCCCGTGCGAGCCACGCCCGTCGAAGCGGCAATGGGTTCCACGGGCGCTGTGGGCCCCGGGGCAACACCCGTGATCGTCAAAATGGAGATTCCGACGGGAAGCTCTGCTGCCGTGCACCCGACGCGCGTGTCCGCCACGACACACTGGAACCCGTCGCCTTCCGCCTGGATATTCGTGACGCCAAGGGGAAGCACATCCGCCAGCTTGACGTGGGCGACAGGCTCCTTGGCCGTATTCAGCACTCGCAACGTCCAGGTCACCGGATGGCCCGCGACAACTGGATTCGGCGAGACGGATTTTGTTACCGTGATGGGCGAGCCCTCAGCCGCCCCTGCAGACTGCGCGCCCACACATGCGCCAAGTAGAGCAACAAACAGTGCTGTATGACCAAAGGTTCGATTGCAACGTGCCATGCCTGCCGTCCAGCTGTTGGAGATATTCCTGATTATTCCCTCAAGCGAACGGTGCCGGTGGCCATGCTGGACGTAGTTTTGCCGTCCGCGACGCCCTCGGCCCGGATTTTGCAGCGGTTATCGTGGGCAAGCTGAACAGCGCAGGGTTCCGGTGGAGGGCTGACTCCTCCCACGTCGCGCCTCGGCATCGGCATGAGGTAAATCCGGGGGGCAAAGCAGGCAGCCCGATCCGGACGAAGCCGCGCATGGCGTCGCACCCCCTTGCGTGAATCTCAAATCATGCGACGCTGGGGTTGCTCCACAGATAACCCGCTTGATTTCTTTCACTCAGGAGTATTTGGCAAATGAAACGCGCACATGGATTGATCTTTTTCGCCCTGCTTGCTGCCGGGCCGGTGCTGGCCCAGGAGCCGGTCAATCGGCTGGAGTACCAGGTGCCCATTCGCCCCGCCTCGGGCGGCTGGTATTCGCCGCAGACCAACCTCGGCGGGCTGAATTTCGACGTCATCCCCAGCGCCACGCGACCCGTGGTTTCCGGATACTGGACGTTCATCGAAAACGGCATCCCGGTGACGCTCTTCTTTCAGACCGACATGCATTATTCGACACAGCCGGAATCATTGGCAACGGGCCTGATCGCGGACTTCACCGGGCCAACTTTCAACCTGGCTGGGCGCGGCAATTATGTCGACCCGCAGTACGGCGGTGGCGGCACGGCGGTGCCGACCGGTCGCTCGATCCGCATGGAGTTCAACAGCTCGCGCGTCGGCACCTTTATCGACAACCCGGGCCAGGCCGATGAGCGCCGCTTCCCGGTCGTGGCGACGTTGCGTGGTGCGCCGCTGGTGGCACCGTCGGATTACGCCGGGGATTGGCTCGTGGCCGCCCGCAACGATGGCGCGCAGAGGCATTTCCAATTCATGGGGCAGGTCAAGCTTCGCCCTTATCGTGGCGTGGCCACCTATCAAGTGCTGAACCAGCCCCTTTTCAATCTCCCACCAGCGGGCGTGGCCGTTCCGCAAGCCGGGGCACGCTTGTACGAAGTCATTTGCCCCACCTCCGATCCATTCAGTCCTTGCCAACTGACTTTCACATGCGAGCCTGCCTGTCAATCGGGCGTGACGGGAACCCTGCTGTGGATGAATCCAGATGAAGCAGGCGGCTTTGCTACGGCAACGCGTCAGCCAAGCATGACGATTTTCTATGATTTCAGTTATCCGCTGCTGATCGCCTATGGCGAGGGCGATCACATCACGATTCGCGGAAACCGGGAAGGGCCGAGCCTGACCGAGATGCAGTTCACGCGCATCCCGACAGGCGTGTTCCAGTAATCGATGGAACCGGACATGGCGCAATGAAAAGGCCACCGCAAGGTGGCCTTTTCTATTGTGCGATCACAACCCGGCCCTTATGGAGAGGGCAAGGGATCGACCTTACAGCAGACATTGTAATCCGCCACTTGCGATTTATCTTCGCGATACAACGCGGGATTACTGTTCGTGTAATAAAACCGCGAACACTGCTTGCTGGCCACCTGAACGCTGTTCATGGTGACAATGCCATACGTGCGTCCGGTCTTTTGGCGGCATCGACCCTCGACCGCATCGTAGTCGCCATAACAACCCTGCGGATAGTTTTGAATATAGATTAAATCGCTTTCATCCAGTCCCGATGTCAGGGTTCCTCCGAACGGCAGCACCGTGATCTGGCCATTGTTGCCGCAGACCGACATATCCCTGTCGCCGACGATCCGGCGTCCCCCATCCGTTCCGCCCGGGCCTGACGTGGCGCTGCACACGTTCATGAACTGGGTCAGCCCGCTGATGAGTTGTCCTTGCACGACCTGGCAATTGCTGTATTTCGGCGCATCCGCTACCGGATTCCCGCCCTCGCCGCCATCATCCGGATCCAGATCCTTGAAATTCACCAGCGCCACCGCCGAGGCCTGGGTAAAGCCCGCCGTGAAATACGCCGTCAGATCCTTGGTGAAGGCATTGCCAACGCCCGTCGCGGTGCGTGAGGATTTGGCGATGGTTGCGCTGATGGCCTTGTAGTCGCGCCCCGTTTGTGCAGCGACCTTTTGTTTGAAGGCCAGGATCGCGGCATCGCTGTCTTCCACACCCACATCCGCCAGCTTCACCGGCAGCGGCGTGCTCGCTTCCGAAACCACCACGGTTGGCGGCTCGCCGGCAACGATGCGCCGCGCCACCACCATGTAGGGCTGACCGAACGGGGAGATGGCCGCAGTACCGGTGCCCGCCCGTGCAGCGAAGTCGGTCGGCAGGAACCCACCCGTGATCAGTGTGGTGATCGGGATGTTCACAGAGGTATTGAGCGGATAGGTCGCTGCCGGCGCAGTCAACAGGTAGGCCTTGCTGGCTTTGCCGATCAGGCTCAGTTCCTTGGCGAGCTGATCGCTCTGCTGGGCATTGCGAGCGTCTTTGGCCATACCCATCACCCAATTCATGGCGATGCCGAGCATCACTAGCATGACCACGATGACAATGACCATCTCGATCATCGAGAAGCCGCGCTGATTTCCAAATTTCAAACCGTTTGCCTTCACAGGAAGCTCCTTACGGCCCAACACCGGGGCCAACACGTTTGATGAAATCGCCAACATTGGCGGCATTTTTGAGAATGGCTCGTTGCGCTTCGACAGCTCCTGGCAGGCTTTTGAACAGACCATCCCGGATCATGGTGGCAACCGGACTGGCGTTATCGAACGAAGCGAGGAAATCGCCACCGATCTTGCCGCGCTTCCAGCCTTCCGCCTCAACATCGAAGGTCAAGGTTTGATGAATGGCATAGACCAAGCCCGAGGCAAGCAATTCACGCGCCATCAGCTCCGGCATGGCACCCGACGCCAAGGAGGCAATACGCGAGCAGGCGGTGTTGATGTCATTGGCGTGGACGGTGGCAATGACCAGGTGGCCGTTCACGGCCGCCTGCAGAAGCACAGCGGCCGTCTCGGCATCGCGCACTTCGCCCACCACGCAGATCGTGCCGCCCGAGGGCAATGCAGGGAACGACCGCAAGGCCGAGCGCAGCGCCTCGGCAAAGCCGTCGCGGCCGTGTTTGGCATCGACCGGGGTTTGAATGCAAATGCCATCCCCATGCGTGCCATGCAGGGGCAACTCAGGTGGATCTTCGATGCTCCTGCAAAATCCGGCGAACTTCTCGAGCCGGGAGCGCACGGTTCCCGCGATCGTCGTGGACTTGCCCTGGCCGGTGACCGCGGCCACCAGAATCAGGCCACCCTTGAGCAACCGGGCCTGCATCAGCAGCTCGCCCCAGAATTTCGGAAGATTCAGATCTTCAAGCCGCGGGCACACGGTCGGGTGCCGGCGCAAGCACAGCAACGGATGGTTCACCGTCAGATCGCGGTGCCCACGATAGAGGTAGAGCTGATCCTTGTGCGTATATTCCACACGAAAGTCCGTCTCGTTCGGATGCGTGCTCCGGACATGCGCGAGCAGGCCGCGTAACCAGGCCGCCACCGGCGTCTCCGCCACCGGCTTGGCAGCCGGCTTGCCGGCAAACGCCATCGCTGTGCTGACCCCTTCATCCAAGTCACTCACGTCCCACACATAGAAATCAGTGATGCGATCAATATCCGTCAACGAAAGCATGTCGCCCTCGCTACGGCTTGCCGGATCCTTCAAGACAGCGTTCATTCAATCTCCGAATCAAGTGCCGGTTAGACGCAAGCTCTGCGTGGTGTTCGCGCAGGCAGTACGCGCAATTGTCGGATCGATCGCCGCCAATGATTTGGCCTTCATCTGCGTGCCGCGTTGCACATACCAGAACTGGGTGCCTAACTGGGTGACCAAATCAATGCAGCCCTCAGTGGTGAGCGGTGGGCCGATCGTGATGGCATAGGTGCCACCCGGAAAACTCGGGCCGACAACAATGTCCCCGCCAAACGGAGAACGGATGCTTTCGGTGCAGGTCTTTCCCGCGCATCCAGCCGGCCGTATGTCGCCTGGCAGCGAATCCGCGATGGAGGTCACGTCCAGGCCCGCGTAGTTCCAGGTGTTCGGGAAGCGCGTATGTACCGCTTTATCGATGGATGAAACCATGTTGATGAGCCGGGTCGATTTGGTTCCGTCTTGCACGCGCGCCCAGGCCGTCAAGCCAATACCGAGCAAGACCAACGCCGCCGCAACAAAGATGGCCAGCTCAATGAGGGTCGCGCCACGCTGATTCTTCATAGTTCAGGCTCCGAAAAGAGAAAACGCCATGGAAGCCCCATGCCTCCATGGCGCGGATCATCATGTTGCAGTGAAAACCATGCTGTTGTTTTCCGTATCGCAGGCAGCCGCGACGGTTGCCGCGGTAGCTGCCGTGGGAACCGAGTCATCCTTGACGGCCGTGTTGTTGATCTCGATCTTCTGGAAATTGGCACCCGCGGCGGAGAAGACCGAGTTGCAGGCCGAACGCGGCACGCTCGGGAAGGTGATGGCCATCGCGTTGGCGGTACCACCGTTGTAATTGGCCGGAGCGACCGTCACGGTGCCACCCCAGTTGTTGACCAGGGTTGCCGATGCGCCGGTACCCGAGACCATGTTCTGCGGTGCCTTGCCCGACTGGATGAGCAAGGCCGAAGACAGCCCCGTATAGGACGGGTTCGGGTAAAGCGCCTTGACCGCCGAACTGATGGCCGTGACGCCATTGGTGGCATTCATGGCACCCGTTTCGTTCTTGACATTGTTGTAGAAATACAAGCCGATGCCGATCAAGACCAGCGCCGCAACAATGGCGATCGAGAGCTCGATCAAGGTGAAGCCCTTGTTCTTCGACGGAAGAAGGCGGACGTTCTGTTTCTGAAAGCGATTCATACAATTTCCCTCTGTTTCAATGGGCTGTGCCCGACGGTTGGTTGTTGACGTTCGAGCCCTTGTGTGTCCTTTCCACAGCGGCCCGCTTGACCTCCCCCGTCCGGGGTAGCCGCGTAAACGCGGATTCCATTGCCGGCATCCTGCCAACCTTTCCCACTCCTTGAGGCACGCCGCCAATCCTCACAGCGCCCCCGACATCGCCGATCCCCCCACACTGATCGCCACCATGCCGGCTGACGAATAGACGTAGAGAAGGAGACTGACCACGAGAATGAACATGCCCACGCGCATCACTGAAGCTCGTGACTTGATGCGCGCGATGGCATCACGCACCTGGTCTTCACCAATTCGCGCCAAGGCCTCATCGAATCCGATCGAATTCGAATAATCTTCAATATCGTCTTCGACTTCGGCATCGAACAAACCTGTGCGCATCGCTTTTCCCGAGTCGACACCCGCTTCCAGCGCATTCGCCATACGGCCCAGATGCACACCAAGCCACGGCGTCGAGGTCAGGCGAAGCTGACTCACGGACTTGGCGATGGGTACGCCCGCCCCGGTCAGCGCCGAAAGGGCGATGAGCACGCTCGATCCGACGACTTCCCGGTACACCGACCAAGGCGGGAACCAGCGATCAGCAAACTCACGTCGCACGCCTCGCCAACGCGGCAGCGAATAGACGGAAGCCCACACCGCCAGCACCAACCCGACCGCAACCCACAAACCGTAGTGCGCCACGCCATTGCTCAGGTAGTAGAGCGGCCTGGCCATCGGGGGCCACTTCGGAAAAGGCACCGCCTCCAGCAATTGCGGGACAAGCTGAAACGACATGACGGCGAGGATGGCGATGACCACGCCCAGCAACATCAGCGGATAGAGCAGCTCGGCGATAAGTGCACTCCGGATCTCCAGAGACACCTCGACCATCTTCTTCGCTTCGCGGAAGCCCTCGAAAACCTTGCCCGATGTTTCGCCGGCTTGGATCAACTGGCGCTCGCCGCTTGGAATGTAGCTGGCCAGTGACTGGGAAACGGGATTGCCTTGCTGAAGGCCGTGTCGGATTCGCGCGAAAAGCATGGCGCGAGGATCCTTGCGTGTGATGTAGCGCGCGTGCATGTTGCCCAAGGCGCGATCTATCGGCACACCAGCCTTGGTGAAGCGGTACAACTTGTCGTAGAAACGGGATCGGGAGCGCCCCGCGAAGGTTGCACGCCGGGCCAAGAACAGGGTGATGGTATCGGCAGCGCTCATCCAACCACCCTCGCTTGGAAGCGCGCCGGTTCCCGCGCGTCCTGGGAGTCGATGGGGGCGACCCTGGCTTCAATGTCGACCGGCGAAATCAATCCCGCCGCCATCTTTGTAAGCGCCTGATCGAGCACCGTCTTGCCATTGGCCGCATAAATCCCCGACCAATCGTGGGTGCGCCAATACTCTTCCGCCGCAAACCGGTCATTGTTGAGGAGCAATTGGCGCAGGTTTCGATCCGGGATCAGGAACGCCGCCGCAACCGTCCGGCCGACAATCGGGTTGAACCCGCAGGCATCGCATCCGGGACCTCGGAAGCGCAAGTCCTCCAGATCACCCGAGTACGAACGACGCAAGCGCTCGTTCAGCCCGTTCTGGAGGCCCATGCGCACTTGCGACAGGGGCATGCAGCATTCCTGGCAAAGCACAGGCAACAAGGTTTGATAGATGACGCCCGACAACGTGCCTTCGGCAAACAGAACCGACCGATCAAACCCTTTCTTGATGAGGCGATCGACAGCATCGAAGACGGAGCCTCCATGCACCGTGGTCAACACCTTGTGGCCGGTCATCGTGGCATCCATGGCCAACTCACCGGTTTCGTTGTCGCGCACCTCGCCGATCATGATGATGTCCGGATCGCCGCGCATCGCACCACGCAGCGCCGCCGCAAAACCTCGACTGGTGCCATCGGTATCACGAACGATAGGAGTCTGCCGACCGGGCAAAATGAGCTCTGGAGGGTCTTCGATGGTGCGGATCTTCTTGCGCCCACCGTGCCGATCCGACAAGGCCTGGATGATGGAGCCCAAGGTGGTCGACTTGCCCGATCCGGTGGATCCACACATGACGATCACCCCGGTGCTCGTCTGCAGCATCCGTTCGATGGCGGCCTGTTGGGCGCTGTCATAACCCAAACTGTCGATCGATTGCGCCGTGCCGATGCCAGTGCGCAGGACGCGCAAGGTGACATCGTGGCCAGCCGGCCAGGTCGGCATGTCGGCAAAACGCAGCTCGAGGTTGACCACTTCACCATCAATGGACAGGGTCTTGGAGATCTTCGCGTCCTGGAAGTGTTCCGGCTTGAAATCCACGCCCGAGGAGTTGGCATTGACGAAGATGTGCCGCGACAACGCCATGCCTTTGAGCAAGGACAGATGGCGCACCACCTGCAGGTCGCCATGGACACGCATCTGGATGCACGTCCTGGTCGGACCAACTTCGATGTGAATGTCCGACGCATTCAGGTCATGAGCTTTGCGCAGCAGCACATCCAGCAGGGGAGCCATGGCCCCCTCGCTGAGATCACTTTTCGTCTCCGCCGCAGTCGACGGCACGGCTTGGTTGTCATAGACAATCTCAAGCACCTCGACGGTGGTGGCGCAGCGGGTGTAAACCACACCCAACGCGCCCAGCCGTGCCTCGAGTCCAGCCAGAACTCGCCCGGTCGTCGCACTCGGGGCAAACAGGAGAAGATGCCCGTCCTTGCCGCAATCCAGCACTGCCGCGACGCGGCGGTCTTGCTGGTTCATCGGAATGTCGCCCGTCGTCGCAGTGCGGTTGTTTTGCCACAAAGGCAGTTCGGCGGGATTGACGACCCGATCCGGGAGCCCTCCATGCACGGAGGGCGACGTCGCCGATCGAGCCACGCTCTTGCGCAGCTCCATCGATGGCGCACTCGACAACGAGGTTTGCGACCTCCCGAAAAAGCGGTGCAGCATCGTGGTCATATCGGTGAGCCTTACTGGCCCAGGGCCGGCGTCAATACGGATCCACTGGCCGCACTGGCCGCACTGGCCGCCGCCGCGATGTCTGCGGCAATTTCCTTGCTCGACACCGGTCGCTGCCCAAAGAGGACTTGGTGACGTCCTTTGCCATCACGTTTGGCAAGCTCCACGCCACCGCTCGACAGGCGATAGACCCGCCAGTCCGCGCTTACCCAATCACCCACGCCGACATCGACCATCGCGTTGCCAGAAAGAAACTGCGCGCGAAATACGCCTCCGACGCCGCTGATGCCAATCAACTCCGGAACCTGGTTGGTGCCCTGTCGGACACCGCTCACCTTCGCGCTGAGGTCGTTGCGCTGTGCGTTGGTGCTGTCGAGCTGTAGTCCCTTGAGTGCCAAAGCCAGCTCACTCTCGAGAGTGTTCAGACGCAGCGCTTTGTCCGACAAGCCAGCCTCGGCAGGCGGAACTTCGACTGGCGTCACGACAGCCGCATTCGCGACGGCCGGTGGCAACACCTGCATGTTGGGAGCCTGCGCGAACGCTGCCCCGGGCGCACCCAGGATCAGTGCGGCGAGAACGAAATAATCAGCCATTCGTGACATAGTGAGCCTCTAGTTGCCAAGCCACGTTGCCGGCCGAACCGGGACGAAGCTCCAGCTTGTTGATCGTGATAAAGGGGTATTCCAGCGATACCGCGTCCAGCGACCAGCGGCCTTGGCCACGCAGGGTCAAGGTGCCCTTGCGATACGTCTGCTCGGGCGGAACCTGCTTGAATTTGGCCACGTCCGCGCTGTCATCCATCGCTGGATCCACATAGGTCGCTGTTCGCGGAGTCGGTGCGGTAACCTGGTAGGACAAGGTGTTGATCGCAGCGCGCCCCATCTGTAGCCGGGAGAGGACGCCACGCATGACATTGGTATAGGCGGGCATCGCATTGCGCATCAACCCATCGCGCGCCTGCATACCCGCGAACGGCAACATGACACTCGCCGCGGCGTTTTCCGGAGCAAAGGCCACGGTCAGGTTGCGCGCCTCGGCGACACGCAGAAGCGTCGCCGCCGTGCCGATCTGTTCGGACGCCTTGGGAGCCTCCAGCCGCACGACCGCACCCATGCCCTTGCCATCGCATTCCACCATGGTGATGTTCCAGCCACCCATGCGAGCACCCAACGCATCAAGATGGCGGGCGCACGACGTGATGAGCTCTGTGGGTGAGAGCGTCGCGGTGTCTTCCTTCGCGGCGTTCTCCACAGCAACGCGCATGCGCAGCTCGGTTTCATTCTGCAAGCGAAGCGCTTCCAGATCCCGGGCCGCCAGTGCGGCGCGCTCGCGCTCGAACTTCTGATTGGCCTCGTATTTCACATAGGCAATCCAGCCGCCGTACAGCAATGCCAGGCCAACCACACCCCCAAGAATGGCCAGATAGGTCGCCGGCGTAATGCCGATCAGTTGCTTGATCTGCGCCCGCTTCGGAGCCGGAATGCCCTCGACCAACGTCGGGAAATTGCGCGTCTTGATGCCGCCCTCATGCCGGCTGAGCATGTTCGAGGAAGGGGATTCGCCGACCAGATACAAATCCGGCATTTCATCGCCGGACGCAGAGATCTGTTCCAGTAAATCATCCAGGAAACGCCCTGCATCTCCAGACTCGAGGAGCACGTCGGTACGTGGATCGACATAGCCTTCTGCGGTACGCAAGATCCAATAGCGACCATCAGGCATTTCTTCGATGTAGAGCACCGGCGATGCATGCGTCAGCGCCAGATAGGCTGCGGCTGACGGCTTGGATCGCATGATCGAAGGGGCGGTATCCGGCAGAAACCCGACTTGCGACCCCGCAACCGACTCCAGACGCACACCGAATCGAGAGCGCGCACCGGCTGCAGCCGCGCGAACCTGCTCTCGAATGGCAGCCGGATCATCGCCCGGAGTATCCCGCCAAATCAGCCCGCCCACGACGGTCTGATTCCCAACCCTCATCGTATGCAGAGAGCGCGACATGATCAGCCGATCACCTTGGGGGTAAGGGTCACGACCAGCACCGTGTGCTTGCGCTCACCGTTCCTCGATCCACCCGTCAAGGTGAATGTCGGCTTGCCCATGCCGCGAGCGTCGGCATTGATCCGATCCTGCTCGAATCCCGAGAGGACCAGGGTTGAGCCGGACATCAATTTCACGCGCTGCAAGAACTGTCGGGCATCGACCTGGGGCGCCTCGATGCGTTGACCGCCCGAGACAATCTCGCGCAATCCGCGCAGGCTGGAGAGATTCAGCTGCAGCTGCAGGAGCACGTCATTGGAGTCCAGCACCACAGGCAACACGTTCATCGAGAAGCCCGTGACGACCTTGCCCTGGGTCAGCGTGGTCGCTGCACCCGCGTTGGCCACCAACTGCGTGGCGCTTTCGGCGAGATAGGTTGTTTCCTCGGCGATCTGCACAGGTGCCGGTTGGTTGCTCAAGGTCACCACGGCCGCGCTGCTCTTGATGGTCACGTTGCCCTGCTGGCTCAAGGCGCGCAGCAGCGCACTGGAGCCGCCGTAGGTATTACCGTTGTCGATCACCGACAAATTGAGACGACTGGCATCCGCATTGACGGGGCCGGCACTCAGGTTCGTGACTGCCCGGTACTTGCCGGAGATGTTTTCCCAGACCAGGTTCCAATCGATTCCGTAGGACTCACTCTCCAGCAGGTCGACCGAATACACTCGGACATCGACGATCACTTGCCGGGTCATCTGCGTGTTGAGCGTCTCGATGTAGGACTGAACGCGGTCAAGCACGGCAGGTACGTCGGTCACCGACACCGTGCCGGTCGCAGTCGCGGCATAGACCTTACCTTTCGGCGACAACATGGCCTCGATGCCTTTGGTGATCGAGTCATAGGTCTCGATCTCGGTCGAAACGGTCGTCGTCTGCCCGCTGTCGAGCGTCGACTGGGTCATGTTGGCCTCACCGCCGCCACCCCCGCCTTGCTGTCCACCGCTTCGATTCTGATTACTGACGCGCGCCTCCACCGTGCTCTTGCCAGGAATGGCGTGGATCTGGAAGCTGCGGGTATCGACATGCAGGATCACCGCACGATCATTCCTCCAGACCCATGAATTGCCGGTTCGCGCGCTGATCTCATCCAGAAGACCGCGCACCGTGCCGTCAAACTGGATGACGAATGCACCATCACCCTTCACCGCAGAATTGCCCTGCAGGCCGGTTCCGGAATTGCGGTCGATCAAGCCCTTGATGGGGTCAACCACGGACTCCACGGCGTTCAGCGCAGCGTCGGAGGTCACGGTCACCGGCACCTTGGCATGGGTATTGACCCATTCGGCCACCATTTGCAGAGTGACCGGGTACTGCCGGCGAAAGCTCACCTGCCGGTTGCCGAGCACAGCTGGCATGGATTCCGCGTCCTGCACGCCCGGTGACACAAGGTGATCGCCAATCCAGAGTTCATCAACATGGCGCAAGTAGCCCTCAGATGCCTTGTTGAGGTCCGCAAGCCGCACGGTTGCGTCGTCTTTCTGGACAGCCTGGTCCTGTTCGAAGCGCTTCAAGGCCGGGCTGGCACAACCGGCCAGGGCTGAGAGCAACAGTGCAGCGAGGATGAGGCGGATATTCATCAGGAATCCTTCCCGGTAATGACCAATACACGATTGCGATACAGGCTCCCAACCAGCGCATTGCGGGTGTGCCAGAACGTGCGCAAGACTTCCTCCAGCGCGCCCTCGAACGAGGTGCCCTGGTCAAACATGAGCGGCGCTTCCACCAGAAGGTCTGTTGGTGCGCGCCAGATCAAGGTGTAACCCGCGTCTTTGGACCAACGCGTGAGTGCGTCGCGCCAGGACTCGCCGACCTTGACCTCATACCGGTGCCCCTGGGGCGCGGCATCAACGATGACGAGCGCATCCCCCAGATCGGTTGTTTCAATGACCAACGGGGCTTCCCCCGCAGCCGGCGCAGCCACGCACGCATGCGCCGCAAGCCACATGCACAGGGCAATACCCAGCCGTGCAGTGATCGTGCGCCGTGTGACTGAATTTGATTCCTTCGCGTCCATCATGGCTCCGAGTCGATTCCGAGGCCCGCTGTCATCCGCAACAACGGGAGGTCTCATTATTCAGTGGCCGGAACGCAAGTGATTCGAGTGCTGGACCGTATAACTGCGCCCAGCACCGCGCCCCACCCAAGCCATTTCAGGCAACCGGGTGGCCAGCCTGACCCCAGACATGAAAAACCCCCGGACAGCGTTGCTGCCGGGGGGTGAGCGATGGATGCGATGGATCGAAAATACAAAAAAAAGCCAGCCCTCTTGCGAAGGGCTGGCTATGCTTCTTGTTGCGTTGCTACAGGCTTATGCCACTTCCGTCACTTGCGTATTGCCATCCTGGGGCGGCGTTTCTGGCTTGCGTTTTCCCTTCACATAGCCCTCGGTTTGCCCTGTTTGGCACAAAATTGCCATATCACATTGACTACAAGGCGAATTATACGCAGCAGCTGTACGTCGAGGATAATAGCCTTCTTGCATCAGTTGCGCGGTTTTCAAGAGCTTTTCCGTATAACCGCGAACCCATGAATCCGAGTGGCGCGGCCCGGTCTGGACCACCCAACGCGGATTGTTCTGCTTCAAGCCTTCCAGAAACATCATATGGGAGACAGGAGGCAGGCCCATGCTGGGCGCATGCGCGTCATAGAGGATCTGATACGCGGTGAGTTGCTCCGCAATGCCAGCAAATCCCTCGAATGACGCTGTTGCCGGCGTTTTCAGATCAATGACCCAGATCTGGCCATTGCCATCCATCGCCACAATATCCGGCTCACCCGACAATCCCACCGTCGGACTGAGACGGACACGCAACCGTTGCTCGACCAACAATCCGCGATCACTGAGAACAGGGACAAGGCCCAAGGTGTCCCAGTGCGCCAAAAAGGACCGACACAAGGCCCGTCCGATCTCGCGTAGCGACTCCTCTCCGTGGGTGCTGTTGAACTGGATGTTGGTCGTGGACAGGTGATGCTCCCACCGAGCAATGAACGTCTGTTCCGGGTCGAAAGCCTGCCCGTCGGCACGCGCGACCAACGCCCCCAGACACCCCCGATGAACACTGTCGCCGAAAACAAGAGCGGAGCTGGTTTCATTCGGCCGCCACCCTTCCTTGTCCACTAGGCGGGATTGCTCCCCGCAACTTTCATACCGCTGAACTGCCGTGGGTCTTAGCCATAGCATGATCTGACTCCTTCTGTAGAACAGCCAAGGGCGCGAACGCCCTTGGCTGTTGTCGTGAAGCCGAAGCTACGATTTCTTCGTAACGGGAAGCATCTTCGCAAGCTCACGCTTGCAATCTGCAACCGTCTTGACCTCGGGCACATCCCGATCGAGCTGACGCGCCACCAGCTCAAGCTGTCGCTTGAAACTGGCAAACAAGTCAGGTTCGGCCGCCTTCGTTGCCTTGACGGGCGCGACAGGCTTGCTCGGCTCGGCACCCACGGATGAGCCCGACTCCACGGACTCCTGCGTTTGGCCCTGATCATCGTCGACTTCGATCACGGCGACCGGTCCCTGTGCGGCTTGCGCCACAACGGTATTACGACCGTGCATCCGCGTCTCGTCGGCATCCAACTGATCGCCACCAAACCCCATGGCTGCCACCAACCGTTGGAACGCGTTGGTTTCGCCCATTTCCCACTCTTTCCCGCCACTGGGAGGAGCCACCTGGCCATCGAGCTCGCGCACTTGGACCAGCGTTGACGCCGTGCGTACAACCCGACCTTCCGGGTCAACGAGCCGGCATTGGAACAACATGCCGGTGGGGAGCGCAGGCAATCCAAGATCCTTCGGAGCCTTGCCCGCCGAAACAGCCGCGCCATACAGCTGCACCAATTCCGGCTGCAGCGACATGGCAGACACTGCCTCGCGTTCCACCCGCCATCCCGATTCCGCGGGATAGGCCGCCATGAACTCGGGCAATCGGTCGGAAAACAACCGATACCGGGATTGCGTCCCATCCGGGTTGAAGAGTTCAACCACCTTCGCATTACTTGCCATGATGGTTGCTCCTAGAGCGGATAATCGTCAAAGCCCGCGTCATTGAAATCCCCGTCCACTTCACCGCGATGCTGTGGTGCAGGGGTGCGCGAACTCGAGGACTGCTGACGGGAGGGGGACGGTGCCGGTGCCTGATTGCGCTGACCGGAACCCTGCGAGGACGATGCGCCTGGACTGGAAACCAGCGACAAGTCCTCGATGATGACTTCGTAGGCTTCCCGTTTCTGGCCGTCCTTCTCGTACTCACGGGTGTCTGCGTAGCCGATTACATGGACAGCGGCACCCTTCTTGACATAGTCACCGACAATGTCCGCCAGCTTCCCGAACGCCACGCACGTTGTCCACGTGGTGCGTTCCTGCTTTACGCCATCTTTGTCGCGCCAGACGCGGTTCGTGGCGAGACGAAACCGTGCCACACCATTACCAATCTTCGGGTCGCTACCGACATTCCCGAGAAGGATCGCCTTGTTGACGTGCTTCATAACAACTCCTCTTCTAAAAAAATGCAGCACTGCCAGTCAACCATGGAGATTGATTCAGGCAAGTGGGTGCAATGAATCCCGGAAAGCGTCCCAGGTGACGTTCAGTCGCGTTTGCGACGAAAGCGGAGGAGCCAGGCAAATGGCTTGCGACTCGGGCACGACGAATCCGCAGGCGGAGCGTGCGCGCGCAGCAAGGCATTCATAACGGAGGGAGTCGAGCGGCGACGGCCGTCGATAGACGCTGTGATCGGTCGGAATCGCTCCGAGTGCGGCGGTTTGACCCGCACCAGGAGTGTCCCACCATCGATTCCGCACTGCAAGTGAGCGCCGGACCGGGAGTTACGGTCCATCACCCCCACAGAATGGCGTAAAACTTGACGTAAAACAGAGACTCCAACAACCACCTGGAGTCGCGACCGTGAGCAGTACGCTGGAAAACCATTCCTTGTTCGAGATTGGCGCCGACGCGCCGCCGCCAGCACCACCCGCCCCCTCATCGTCCACACCCGACGCCGACGCAAGCTCGGCGCACCCACCTTCAGAAGCTGCACCGCCAGCAGCCGCAAGGACGGCGCCGGCTGCCGGAGGGCGCACCGACAGGCAGGCCTTCCATGAGCGCTCCATTGCCGGTCGCAAGCCCGACACCTACGTCTTTATGCCCAAGGAGAGTGCGTTCTATCGCGAAGAAACTCTCCATATTCGCTCCTACCCGATGCAGGTGGCGTTCCGGAAATCCTTTCAACGCAGCGCACTCGCCTTGTTCGAGACCGACCTGATCATCCCCATCATTGCGCCCACTGACGAAAAGGCACGCGAAGTCTTTGATGCCGTGGATTCCACGACCCGCGCGTTCACCGAGTGGGCATCGAACGAGACAGCGCGCGTCGAGGCGATCCTTGATGTCAACGGCGTCAAGCAAAGCGGCGAGTTCAGCGATCCGCTGGTTGCCCCAGTGCGCGTCTACTCGCCTCGCCTGTACCCCGTCATCGCCCTGTTCAAGGCGGTCGACAATCTGATGTTCCTGAAGTCGCTCCTGTGGATCTCCGGGCACATGGATGAGATTGCGTACAAGCGCGCCGCCTACGAGGCCCGCGTGCGGATGCTTCGTCTTGCCCGCAAGCTGTGGGAAATCCACACCGGCGCCATCAGCCAATTGAACCGCGAGCGTCGTCGCTTGATTGAAGAAGCCAATGAGGAACGCGAAGAGCGTGCCCGGCATGCGGCCGACTTGCGCGCCAAGCGCGCTGAAATGGTCCTCGCACGCATCGAGGAGCGCGTCTCCCAGGAAACCGAAGAGGACCGCAATGACCCTCTGGGCCAGGAAGAACTCGAAGTCGAAATGGGCACCACGCTCGACGCTGCAGCCGACGAAATGGACAACATCTCGTCCGGCGACAAGAAGCCCGCCAAGACCCGGAAGAAGAAAGATTCGGCGTGAGACTCAATCCTGACCAACATCGCGGCGTAGTCGCTGCCGGACATTGCCTGATTTCCGCGTGCCCCGGCAGCGGCAAAACCCGTGTCTTGATCAAGCGCGCCGAGCACTTGCTGGCTAATATCAATAATCGCATTGCCGCCGTCACCTTCACGAAAGAAGCGGCCGGCGAGATCTCCAGTCGCCTGATCCAAGCCTTGGGCACAGAATGCAGCAAACGCATCACTACCGGCACGTTTCATTCGATCGCGATGCAGCAGCTCAACAGCACGCGATCCACCCCGGTCAACATCCTCAACGAGAATCAGTCCCGGATTCTCCTGCGTCGTGCTTGGCGCGAAGAAGCGCCCTTCGACAAATTCATTGAAATTATCAAAGGTGTAGAGCAAGCCAAGGCGACGCGGATCCCGCCCACCGATCCGAAAGGCCCGGTGGCCAGGGTCCTTTATCGCTACCAGCAGCTGCTCGCCGAGCGTGATGCACTGGACTTCAATGATCTGGTCACCGAGGCCGTGGACGGCATGATGTCAGGTACCGTGCCGTTCGTTCGCTGCACGCATCTGCTGGTCGATGAGTTTCAGGACGTGGATCAGACCCAGTTGAGCTGGGTCATCGCCCATGTAAACGCTGGCGTCAAAGTGACGGTGGTCGGTGATGACGATCAATCGGTCTACAAATTCAGGCACAGCCTTGGGTTTGAAGGCATGACTGCGTTTGCGGAAGAAACCGACGCGGAGCAGATCACCCTTGCCACCACGTACCGCTGTGCGGCCCAGATCATCACCTTGGCCAACCAGCTCATCATCAACAACTCCGCCCGCATCAGCAAGCGCATCCAAACCGCCGAGACCCGAACCGGAATCATCGAACGATACGATTTCTCCAACGAGGCGGACGAGGCGGAGGCGGCCGGCCGCATTCTGATGAGCCGCCCCATCGCCGATGATCCCGCCAAGCAGGAGACGGCCGTCATACTCGCGCGCACCAACAGCGTCCTGAATACCGTGCAAACGATATTTGATGCATCGAGCCCTGTGATTCCGTACTACCGGATCGGCGGGGAGTCGATCTGGAGCAAGGGCGTCCCTGGCATGATCCGCGATCTTCTGGGCGCCTTCCATGGGAAAGATGGCACCGGCATCGTCATGATGATGCACGCCATGCATTGCAGTCGTGATCTGGTGCATCGCGTCGATGAGGCCAGCAGGAAGCCAAATGCCGCACGCGAACTGCTCGAAACCGAGGCGTGGAAGAAGGGAATGAGCGCCGACGAGAAAGCCGAATGGAACGCGATCAGCCATTCCTTGGGCGAGGTGAACAGCGCATTGAACGCAGGCAATGCAATGCTGGCGATCGAACGTGTCGCATCGCTCGCTGCACAAGCCGACGGCACGCGGAAGGGAGAGTCGATCGCCGCTGCCGCCTGCAATATCTTGGGTGAGAAGATGGAAGGCCCGCTGGCCGAACGGCTACGCAAGTTGGACCGGCGTGAACGCGATACGAACAAACGCGACCGGCAAGATCCCCGAGCGATCGGCCTGATGACGCTGCATGGGTCGAAAGGACTTGAGTTTGACCGCGTCTGGATCATGGGCGTCAACCACGGCGTACTGCCGCACAAGGATTCCGACCCCGAGGAGGAGCGCAGGCTTTGCTATGTCGGAATGACCCGCGCAAAGACGCATCTGACGATGTCGCGATCCATCGAAGATGGAAAGGAATCGGATTTCTTCAAGGAAATCGGCCTTACCCCCACTTACCTGCCCAAGGCGGGCATGTAGCATCACATCGGCTTTTGCTGGTTCGACATCCACATCGCGAACCCCACCGATGACAGCACCAGCAAGACCGGAATAGCCAGGCCAGGCAGGGATCCCGGGCTGATCAGTGCGAACAGCGCAATCATTGCCGACCAGGTACCCAGTCGCACGCCAATGATGTAGCGCTTCGGGTCCGAGCCGCCAAACGCGAACCACTTCATTTTGCTGCGGGCGCTGCCGTCGAGCATCACGGCGACCATCAGCGGAAGAAGCACCGGCAACAAGGAAAGCAGGATCGACAACCGGCCCATCATGAGGTACGCGATGGACCACGCACCCCCGATCCAGTGTCGCAACAGTTTCTTGACTGGATTGTCCGAGCTTGGCTGGATCGCTTCGGATTGCCCCGACTCCTGGGGCTTTGCCGCAAAAGGATTGCGCTGAGGTGCTGTCGCCCCCGTGGCCGGCGCGGACCGCGTAGACGCCGCTGGCGGCGCAGGACTGTCGGTCTTCAGCGACCGTGTCACCATGCCGGTATCGACAAAGGCACGGCGGAACCACGAGTCACTTCGCGCCAGGATCGTATCGGCTCGTTCCGCACCCAGGACGCCCGCGTAGTTCGATTGCTCCTTGATGATCTGGCCGGCGATGAACTTCGGACCGGCCAGCGGGAGCAGCAGCACCGCGAAAATGCAGACCAGCAGAAGTTGCTGGCTCGCCGTTGCGGTGTCCTTCTTTACCGGAGGCATGCCGCTTCGTACTCGCGAATCAACTTGCGCAGATCGCGGCCCAGGCTCTGCAGCGCTATTGGCGTCAGCGTGTAGTGGCCCACGACGCGCAGGATCACATCAGGATGCAGCATCGTTGCTCCGGCCTCGGCTTCGATACGGATGGTTTGTCCTTGCATGAATTCCGTGAAGCTCACTCCCAAGGAGGGGTCCCAACGGAACTCACCCCGCCAGGCTTGCACACCCGAGAGCCCGCGGACCGTGCACAGCATCGCAGCGACACCATGCCGGATCGCTTGTGTGGTGAGTCCGCTGTGCTGCCAATCACCCATCTGCTCGTGGAACCGCCGAAAACAGGTGTGCAGGAGCGGCTCGTCGGCCCCCGGGAGCCGGAGTTGATCGGATAGGTAATAGGCCAGGCGCTCGGTGACCTCCGTGATGGCTGGCCACGCCATCGCCACGGAGCGGAACGTACTTTGCGTGCCGGTCGCATGCATGGCTTCCTTGGCCAGCGCCCGAGCCTTTGCGGCAGACGCGGCGACCAGTGCGGATGGGGCGGAGCGGGAAGGGGTATCGATCATGGCCTATTCAATCAACACGGGAAACTTGCCCTTGACGAACCGATTTCCCCCAAGGATTCCGAAATACTCGCATTTTGGCAGAATCGCAAGATTGATTTCATCAATCGCGAACTGTTTTTCAACCTCAAGCGTTTCGGTGACACCCGCCGAGTAGGCGTGCGGATCAGCCGATTGCGTTGTCGTGCTCCGACCTTGCTTGATCGACCGGATCGGTACCAGCGGCGTTCGTTCCACAAAAAACTTCTGTGACGCCGGCGAAGGACAGCGCCCGAATATGTAGTTGCTGATGTTGTTGAGAACCTTATCCGCCAGCGCTGCGGACTGCAAACGCGCCTCGATGTCGGCAATACCCTGAACCGCGAGTGTAAGGCGAAACTGGGCACCGCCACCCTTGTTGAGGAGCAAGATCAGCTTTTCATTAAGGATCTCTACAGCTTCATCGACGAAGATCGACACAACCCGTTTGCTGGTCGAATAGTTGTACCGGGCACCGCATACAGCGGCGAGATCCGCCAGCACGATCTCGCCGATTGCGTTCGCCACCTCCTCGTTGCCCAAGGCATTGAGGCCCACGTAAACCACCTGGCCCTGCTCGACAATACGCGCCGAATCTGTGGCGATGCGCGTCTCATCCTTTTCGCGCACGTCGCTCGACATCAGCTCGGCCAAGGTGCCACTGGTCAGCTTGGTCAGGATGGGCATCAAGGCCTGGATCATCTTCTGGAAATGGTCATGGGGATGGACGTAGGTTGTGATCAAGCCCTCGAGTTCCGGACTGGACCGCTTTAGTGCAACCGTTTCTTGGTAGAACTTGATCAGCGCCTTCGCTTCCTGCTCGGGCGTCAGCTTGCGGTTGGCAAATTCATCATCCGGACCGCTGCCCTTGGGCTTCTTGCTGGTCGCCACAATCACGCGTCGATAGCTGTCCAGCGCGGTCGCCCAACCGGGCTCGAGAACCTGGTTGCAATAGGCCGTGACGGCATCGATCACCAATTGCTCCATGCCCCCGTCGAAGCATTGTTTCAATCGCACAAGGGTCGGGCGCCGCTTCACCAGCAGGATGCCGTGGATCACGTTGGTCAGCTGCATGAAGGCAAAGGACGTGAAGGCATCCCCGCGATCACCCCGACCCAACAGTGCGGAGACGCGTGTGGCCAGCTCCGTGGCCTCATGCCAGTTGGTCATGGGATCCAGCGTGACCGATTCAGCCGGAAAGGCCGGATTGAAGACCAGCAATGGCTTCCCCGCGGCGCCGGCCGCGCTGCGCATCGCCTCGCGCAAGCCGCGATCACCCTTCGGGTCGAGGACAATGACAGCATCTCCACGCGCAATCGCTTGGCGCACCAGGAGCTTGAATAGCTGCGTCTTGCCCCATCGGGTGTAAGCGGTGACCAGGGTGTGCTCATCGGTTACCGGCAAGTAGATCGGCTCATAGCGCTCACCGATGCCGTGCATCCACGCCTGGCCCGGCGCGTCGATGTCGGTGGGCGGCGAGAGCTTTTCCGAATCCGCACGAGCGACTTCTTGCGCGATCTGGGCCACTTCATGGCTCCAACGGAACCCCTCGCCGATGTAGATCTTTTTCCCCTCCGGATCGATGTGCGCCGCAAAGTCGGCGTCCTTCATCAGCTGGAGTCCGGTGCCCTTCAGGCGTCGCCGCAACGCCGCATGCTCGAACCAGCGCTTGCACCACGGAAACGCGCATGCCAAAGACAAGGCGGCCACGCCCAGGAGGATGAATATGGGCGCATCGGCGGCCAGCAACTGCAGGAGTGCCATCACCGCAGTGAGGAGCCAGGCGATCGCCGGCACGCGCTCGAATGCCGGCCGAAACAACGTGTAGTACCGGCCCTGCATCACGGCACACCAGCATCGGACTGCAACAGGCTGCTGATCGCGCCCATATCAAGGCGCTGATCGGCCTCATGGCCCGATGCCCCAAGAATCAATGCTGGCTCACGCAGCAGCGCCGTACTCACTGTCCGGGGCTTCACGTTTTCTGTCCGTGCATACGTGCGCACCAGCAGGCCTGCAGGGACAACCCCGAGATCCTTGTGCTGCGCCTGCTCATTCGCCCATGCCGCAAACGCTCGCCGAATCTTTCGATCGACAACCGGCCGTGGGTCGCCGATGAGGAAGGCATACCGGGAGACGACATCGGAGAACACCACCGCAGGCCAGAGCGGCTCGCTGACATTCACCAGCGCCTTGATGACCAGCGACCCTCGCGCCGGGTCGATCACGGCACCCTTGAAGCTGTTCGCCAGCAGCTCAGGACGCTCATTGAGAAACTTCACAATGTCGGTGGGCGACTCCAGCGAACTTGCTGCAGCATCCGGCCACCGCACCAGCAGCTTTTTCTCCCGGTAGCACACAAGATTGGCGAATCGATCGGGATCCTTGGCGCAATCGGTCATGAGCTGGACCAGCCAGCGGCCAACCGCGCCACAATTCTCGAAAAAGGCGATCGCCTCTTCCATGCTCGGGATTCCATCGCTCGGAGGCGCCGATGATTCCGGCGAAACAGAGGAAGCGGCGGACGCCGGCATCGGCGCGGGCGCCTCGGCAGGCTCAGTGGCCCGAGGCAGGCTCGTTGGTGCGTCCGTCGGTGTCATAGCGCGCTGTTCCAAAGGCGCCGGCGCCTGACTGGCTGGCACCTCCGCAGGGATTGTCGCTTCCTCGACCACGACTGTCGTCGCTTCCGCTGGATCCTCGGTCTCCATGGGCACCACCTGTACGCCGGTGGGGTCGGCCATGATCTCAAGCACGATTGGATCCGGCATCACGCGCCCCTTGAACAGCAAGCTCACGTCCGCGATCAACAGCATCTGGACCACGCCCAGTCCGCTGAAGCCAGCCGGCGACAAGGGCTTCACCATCCATACCCGTGACAGGGTGCCGTTCGCCATCAGCCGGGGCTTGGCGATTTGGGCGTCGATGAGGAGGTCGGCAATGGCGTTCCCGTCATTCGGGATCGATCCGGAGGCCGCGTTCTCGCGCAACCATCCCCGTGCCTGCGAAACCGCGTTGGCCCAGCTCAAAAAGATCCCTTGCGGGGTGACCCAAACGCACCCGCCGACCGTGTTGGGTTGCCATGTTCCGTCCGCCAACAATCCATGAAAGGCCTCGAGGACGCGGTTGACAACGGGATGGCCGCCGACAACACCTTCGCGCCACCGCTTGCGCTGTGCATCCCGATCACGACGCACACTTGCCGTGTCGGCGTCGTTGACGATGCGCCCCAGTCCGTTGTTGGACTGGCTGTCTTCCAAGGCCCCCATCAGCATTTCTTCGAACATATCGCGGCCGTAGGCGTTCAACAGCGCGATCAGGTCCTTCCCGATGACGGGCCAGGTGAGGACCAAGCCAAACGGTTCATGTCGCTTGAGCCGTTGCCCAGAGCGCCAGCTCACCGTATAGCGCCGCACTGCATGTTCGTTCGCCCATTCGGCAAAGGATGACTCATACGGGTTCCAGACTTCGTCGGTGTCGGCGTCGGCGACGATCAAGTCGACCAAGGCCTTGCCCAGGTCGTGCAGGAAGCCAGCGCATGCAGCAGCCACCGGCCACAGGCGGCTGCGACTTGCCCGCAGTTCCGTGTCGCGCAGGAATACTCGATCCAGGTCAACCACCGCTTCGCGACTTGCGCGCGTTGCCTCGATCGCCACCTCCAATCCATGAAGCAGCAGCCCCCCCAGCCGTGCGTGATGGTGCGACTCCGACGCCGGCAGGAGATGGACGTAGGAGGCATATCGCTGGATCAGCGGACGAATCATTGCGTCGAAATCGTCCCGTCCCCAGCCAATCTCGTGATAGAGCCGCTGGATCAAGGGCTCGGCTCGCTCAAGCAGCTGCTCAATCGGAGCCGCAGACACCATCCCGCGGTCCAGCGCCATATCGAGAAAATGGATATCCACACCCGACCCGACACCCGCAGGTCCCGCGCCGACGCCGGCATGAGTTTGCACCGCCGACGCGGTTCGAGCCGGGGTTGCAGCTGCCTCGGCCACACCGGCAGTCGCGGGCTTGCGGAATACAGGAAACCAGCGCATAGACCTGTCCTAAAATGTTCTGTTCACGCTATCACTGCGCCTCGGAGTGCGGCGTCTATGATGGATCGGGTTAATGCGCCCAGCATCGAGGTTTGCCGCACATGATCTGACGTAGCCTTGGCCGATGAACGATGACCCCTACCTGGCCCACCTTGCCCGAGCACAAGAGGTATTGCTGGCGCGAGGCCGCGCTTTGTACGAACGCGGAGTAGAAGTCCGAGAGGAATACAACGATTCCCTCACGCGAACATCCCTGCAACGCAAGAATCTCGGACTTGAAGTCCCCTTGTGCGTCCTCAGCATCGAAGTGCGGCTGCGCGACGCACGTCCGGTGTTTGGCTGGCGCCGATCGGTCTATCGGGTGAAAGGCGTGTTGCGCACTGTCGCCTGCAAAGCGACCACCCTTACCCGCTACACGACGGATATGGATCATGCGATCGTCGTGCGCGCAGAAAAGCAGTTGGCCCAACTGCGCGAAATCTGGAGCGTGTCTCAAGACATGCGTCGTGCCATCGCTCGATTGCTCAAACTCAACGAGCACGCCGGCGTCGGCAGCTTCGCGGATCCGGAGCACCACTACCCGGATACGGATCGGCGCACACCGACGCCCGAGGCAACGCCCAGTCCGGCCAATCATCGCCACAGGCCTGGCGTGCTGACTCCTGCCGAGATGCCGATCTTCAAGGCTGATGACGAGATTTGAGAATGATCGATGCGGACGGTCGATCACCCAGACTGAGGCCCCCGCTCGTTGAGCCCACGACAATATGGAACGTCTGCTCGGTTGATGTGACCCGGTCACCATCAACCTTCAACAGTATTTGCTTGGACCCGTCCTCACCGTCGGCCCAGGACACGCGTCCACTCGATGGAAACACGACTCCATTCGATCCGGCCGGCGAAGTCACCATGAAGGATGCGGACACTGCTCCTTGCTTTCCGTTTCGCAGCAGGCTCGCCACGATGCCTCGGCTGCCATCACCAAAATAGATTGCCGGACTGAACGACACAGTGCCCGGGCCAATTGGATCACGTACTGCAGCAGGGATCTGGGTTCTCGCGTCCGCCTCGACTGCAGCATGGATTCCCTGGCCATTCAAACTCGAAAGCATCGCTTCGGTTCGCGTCACCAGCGAATCGCGCTCCTGGTCGCTCAAACGGATCGTGCTTCCGTGACCAGTCAGGTTTTCGTCGCCCGACATTGAATCCATCGTGTCGAAATTCGGCTGACGCCCAGCAAGCGTTTGCATCGCCGTCCATTCAGACGCGACAAAGGACGTGTCGGCAAGGATTTGCTGCAGCGGCACATCCGTACCGGCCGAGCAGGTCGGCGCACGCGCATCACCAAAATCCGTCCCGAGATGCTCATGCACAGACTTCGACAAGGCGGTCGAGAAGCAACAATAGGACTCGACAATGCTCGGACACGCGCTGCCGCCGCCCGCCTGGCAGAAGTCACCGACATGCAAGCACTGGTGAAGACCGCGCTTCTTGTGCAGCTCGAACTCCTCCGCGCTTCCATCCCATCCAGAGGTCGGCAATTCGACGGTTCGGACAAATTGTCCATACACCTTGGCGAGATTGATCAGCTCCGGTTTTTGACCCAGCATGTCCTCGAACTGCTCCTGGGTGCTGGGTGCCTCGACCGTGATGCGCCGGGGAGATTCCCCGTTGGATCGAATACCCTCCTTGATCGATGTCAGGTATGACGCCTGCAGCGTACCGAGATTCCAATTGCTGGACTGTTGAAGCTGCGCCCAATTGCCGACATCGCGCCCATCATCGGCCTGCTCCATCGCAATGGCCGCTGCTCGGCGTGTCTGGATATCAAACCAGCGTAGATAAAGGAACTTCGATTCGACACTGTTTTCCTCGGTGCAAAAGGACAAGTTCCCACCGGTTGCCCTATGGCATTTCAGTGTCTCGCCCACGAAGTGTCGGCACGGCACGCCCGTGCAGGCGGGGTCAAAATCAGCAAGCGCATGCTGGAGAAGGCCGAGCTGCTCTTGATGCGTGAGCCGAGGTGCGGTCGTGGCTGGATCGTTGTCGTCGAACTTCAGGCAATCGGAACCCATGCAGCGAATCGGGGTAGTGCACGTGAATTCGTCGAACTGAGACAAAACCGGCGCATTTGCTTGCGTCTTGCAACGGTAGGAGTCCACCTCCACGTAGCAAAACGCGCCGGGACCCACGGCATTGGACGCGCATTGAGTTCGCACTTTCCCACAGAGCGGATCGGTTTCAAGCGATGCGCAGCTACTGGGTTGTACCGAGGCATCGGTGACGCTTTCGCACATCACACCGCCCGAACCAGCGCCTTCGCCGCATACCTCACCGACGGGATACGTGCATCGATAGCTGGCTTGGGCCAGCCAACACAGTTGCGATGGCGGCTCGCCCGAATAGAGCCTCGGCAGAAAGGGTGCTGACGATTCGTCGATCAGGACGCCATTGACGACTCTCGGTCCACTTTCCAAGCACTCCCAGGTGGCAGCGCAGAATCCATCATCTCCATCCAGGCAATCAGGTGGTGAGCTGGCAATTTCGCCCCCCGCCACGATGGCCGCTTCCAGTGCAATGGTGATGTGCGCAGTCTGCTCAGGACACCCGCCTACTGCCGGATCACAACCGGAGGAGTCATAGACAATGGAGATTTCAAGCGAATAGGCGTTCTGAGCCGTAGGCGGCTGCGTGATCGAGACGCCTTCAACCGTGCCCGACCAACTGAGGTTGGCACTCACGGTGCCGCCGACAAACCCCGGCATGTAATCGCGGACATTGATGCTGAAACTCACGTTCGATTGCACCGTTTCGTCGCTTTCGTAGGTCCCCGAGGTCGGAACCATGGTCACGTCACGGCTGTGCGTACAGGTCGGTGGAGTGGCAAGGCGCTGGCAGGCACGATCCTGATAGGTGCTCGCTTCCTTGAAACCTACATTCCGGAAATGGGTCGTGGTCGTGCAATCGGGAAACGCATCCTCCAATCCTTCAATGACCTGCTGCTTGGCCACACGTTTTGCCACCGTGGTGAGCTGCTCGTCAGCATGGATGTCTTGCATCTCGATGGTCGCTGAATGTCGCATCGTGCGATAGGCGTCACCCCGAGAACTCTGTTCGTGTTCCAGCTCGGCATGCTTCTGCTCAGCCGCCCGCTTCATCTGATCTTCGGGCTTTCCATAAAACGACTGCAAGCGATCCTGCTCCGCACGATCATCACCGGGGATCAGATCATTGAAATGGATCGTCGTTGTCGCTTCTGGGTCTTGAGTCGGCCCGGGAATCGTGAGGGTCCGAGCTTCCGCATCAACCACCGTTTCGCGCAATTGCTGGGTCTGACGATAGCTTCGGCCTGCAAGCTCACCCTCCCGAGCCTGCTGCTGTATCGGGTCTTGAGCCAGGGAAGCAACTGAAAGTCCGGCAAGACAAATGCCCAGAAACAGGCTCGTTGCCGCATGGGATGTCGTGATCATTTCATGCCTCATTTGAACGCCCGGGAACACCACGGTTAGGAATACCGCGCAACGAGGCAGTCACTCGTTCACACAGCAGTCGTCCCAAATCCACAGTATATTTATGAAATCTTCCCCAACTGCCGGAATGTGCCTAAATTGCCCCCACCGCCAAACCGATTCGCCAATCCAATGGTTGGAGATCGTTTCAGGGACGGGATAGGCTTGCTGCCACTTGTACTGATTCTTCACGATGATCGGCGCAGGCATGTTCGAGCAGACCGCCACATCGCCTTTTGCCTGCAACGCCAGTCCCCTCCGGTGCATCGCTCCGAGTGCGCGGGTATTGGTGATCGCCGCGACGCGCTGTGGCGCTCCGCCGTAGCCATTGAAACCCGTGAACGGGTACATCCCGCCCAACGTCCCGGCGCACCAGAAAAGGCTCTCGATGGGTTGCGTAACTGTCGCAGCAACGCCATCGGCGATGCATGCGGCAAGAGCAATCGGGTTCGCAAACAGCACGGCTTCCGGCGTGGTCAGCATCGACAGGGAGGTGTTGTTCCAGGTCGGGTCCAGCTCTGATGCGTAGAGCATATTCGCGTCCGAGGCCGCACCCGACACGCAGACCGATGATTGCATCTGGTGAAGGATCTGACCGATGGGAAACGCAATGATGTGGAAGTTGTAATAGGGGCGCTGCGTTTCTTCCTTGTTGCGCGTATTGGGGCCACCCATTTCGAGGTTGAACCCTCCCCCACCCTGCCCGGTCGATCCGCTGCCAGCCATGAACTGCTTGCCCAACGTAGGCGAGCAGTAGGGCATGCGCACGGTCTCGAAAATCTTGTCGGGATACCACATGCCAAAGGTAAATCCCGGCGTGGGAAAGCCGAGGCGCCCCGGACACATGCACGCAGGGCTTGCCGCCCCATTGGGGACATTCGGCCCCCCCGCCGCGCCGGCGACGCGGATGGGGAAAAAACAGTTGTAGCAAAGCGAGCTGAAAAGGGATGAGCCCATGATCTTCGCGTCAGGGCATGACGCTTTCGAGAGCGCGCCGGCACCACCACCTTGGGCCAGAGCCGCTCCAGACGCGAAGATTCCCAACAGCGTGCAGACCAATACGCGCAGTCTATTTGGCCGTTTCATCAGCTTCTCCATCCTTGAGGGTTTGCTTGCGCTCCCGAACTTCCCGTCGATCCACCGCGACTTCGCGCGGCGCAATGATGCCGATCCGGGCCTCCTTACCATTCAGGCTGAGAAGGCACACTTCAATGGCATCGCCAATGAGGATCGATTCGCCTTTGCCGCGCGACAAGACAAGCATGGTCACAACCCCCCTTTGGGAACCATCAGTTCGTTGACCACAAGAACCGCACCGTCTGCTTCGATCATTGTTGGTACTCGTTCAATATGCAGGGATGCCTGGATCCTGGGGTTGAGCAAATACATCCTCTGCTCTACGTCCGTCTGCCACTTCACCCAGGTCTCCGCGCTGTCGTCATCACTCGGGCCTCGAGTGCTGATGACAACAACCTTGCTCGGCGCATCCGCAGCAAGTTGTTTCGCCAGGGCTCTTTGCTTCGGGTCGGAGCCGTCAATGACGATGAGCCTCTGATCAAATGCGACCGCCAGGAGCGGATTGATCCGGTCGCCTTTCTTCGCCAGAACCGTTCCGTCAGGCACGACGACATCGCGACTGATTTCCACCGATGGATCGACACGCAGAACACGCGCCTCCTGAACCACCGGCAAGTCGATTCGCGGCTGCTGCATCCAGAATGAATTTTCTGCGTCACGACGGAGCTTTTCCGTATCGATCTTCGCCACCGCTTCGCGGAGGACCTCCACCATGTCGCGTTCCGCAGGCTCATAGATCTTGCCGTATGCACCAAGGTCGCCCTTGCGCGTGATCAGCTGCTCACGAAGCCAGGCCGGGTTGGCCGTGCCGGTCGCACGCCCTATTTCGACCCCGTGTTCCAGGGCAACAATGGTCGGCGCGACCTTGATTGCTCGCGCTTGCCACTGTGGCGGATCGATGGTCAATGTCGGATTGATCGAATGGCCCTTCGTAAGGCGTGTCAGGTATTCCATGAATCCGTCAAGTCCGCCCGACTCCGGGACGCCGCGGAAGATGACATGCACATTCGCCTGATCACTCGCCACCTCAAGCAGCGCGAGCAAGTCCGGCTCGGGCATCGAAGTGGAGGCAAATACAAGAAACGAACTCGGCTCATCCGCAAACCGCTCGCGCGATTGCAGCGCACCTTCGGGCAAGCTGTCGGCAACAAAAGACTGACTGTCGCGTTCAATCTCAACAAGATCAGGGTTCACCGCACCCTTGCGGATCGTCGCTTGCGCGCGATCTGCGACGGCCCTGGCTTCCTCGCTGTAAGCAGTTACGGCGGACTCACGCCCCTTCGCGATGACTTCCACCGACGCCTTGTCAGCATCCTGCGCATGAGCCGCACCGCATGGCGCCACGGACAATGCGAGGACCAGTAGAATCGCGGCGCGACAACGACTCACCACAGCGGATACCCCCGGCCAATAATCTGCCCAACACCCACGTTGCCCCAATAGCGAGAGTCGTAGCTGTGGGCGTTCTCTCCGACCACGAACACATCGCTGGCACCAACGCGTTCGGACCGCTCAAAGGCGGTTGCAGGCTTGCCAAGGACGGTCAACAGATCCAACGGGCCCGCCACGACTTCGCCATTGACCGTCGTTGCGTGCTGGCTGACCACCACCACGTCGCCTTCGACCGCAGCCACCTTCTTCACAAAGCGTGAGCCGGCTGGCCACGGCGGCAGATCCCGGTTGATCCGGAACACGACATACTCACCAACCGGCACCGTCTGATTTTTCGTGTCAATCAAAAACCAGCTATGACTCAGCGACTGAACTTCCTCATCACTGATGCCAATCTGGAAGCGCTTGGCAAACGCGCCAACGCCGATGAACATCACCAATGCGATGCCCAGAGTCGCAAGGAGAAAGCCCGGTCGCCTGGCCTTCGGATGCAACCATGCACTGAGCCCCTTACTCACGCGCAGCCCCTGATCTTGGTGTCGTCACGAATACCTGCGCCGGAGCGGCGCGGACGATCCGGCTGTCGAGGACAAGCACCCCTTGCTCCTTGAGCTTGCGGGCGGCCGCGTCGGCACGTTCGCCGCCATTCTTGAAACGCTCCTCATCGGTCCTGCCCTCGCCCGCATACTGAATCCAGTCGCTGACTTCCATGACCACGATGGGCGGGCGGAGCGAGAGATCTTCCAGGCGTTGCTGTTGCATCATCCAATAGGTAATTCCGGAGCCGATGAGGGCCGTCAGGATCGGCCAGACGACCAGCCATGCACTCCATCCATCATTTCCTTCCACTTTCTCAATCGTCATGCGAATTCCTCACGAGACCAGGCGATTCAAGACAGGCGCACGTTGCTTGCTGCGTTCTTGTCGCAAGACTTGCGCTGCCTGGATCAGATCCAAACCTTCCTTGCGCATCTCGCCCATCCTCACAACCTCGTCGGGCGTGGTGGAATAGATGAACCGGGTCAGTTCCGGGACAACGAGGCGGCCAATGCCGTAGCCCATGGGGGTGTGGAAGAAGATTTCCGAATACTGGCCCTGGACGGAGCGCAGCGTGCGCATCAGATTGAAGCCATGCTGGCCAATCGCCAGACGCTCCTCCTTCTCCAACATGGCCAGCGCTTCGCCGCTTTGGCCCAGCATCAGCTTGTAGGCGGAATTCTCGAAAATAGGCAGCGTGCTCGGCGAACGGAAGTAGTCCATGCAGCTTTGCGTAATCGTGAACGCGGCGCCGTTGTACTTGCGGAAGCGGCGATAGGCCCGCTCGATGAAGACGCCTGTTTCCGGACCCTCCAACAGCTCCCACGCCTCATCAATCACGAGGATCTTCTTCTGGTCGCGCTCGCCGAGGTACATGTCGCGCTGGATCTGGAAGATCAGCTGCAGCAACACCACCCGTTGCAGATGCTGACGACCATCAAGCTCATCGAGTTCAACGAGCACAAAATTCGCATCTGCCTGGTAGTTGCACTGGCCGTAGAACCACCGGCCGTACTCCCCTTGCTGCGTGAAGGGATACAGTTGATGACCCACGTCACGGACGCGCTGATCGTCATCGCCGATCAACCCCGCCGCGAGATCATCAACCAGCATGGCGTTGCCTTTCGCATTGAAGATCTCGTGCATGACCTGCTTTACGCGAGCGGTTTGCAGGTTCGACAATGGCTCACGCAATGCGGCCATGGTGGAGATGAGGCCATACAGCATGTCCGCATCCTCCTTGTAGTCGATGATGCGGGTGAACGGATTGAGGCAAATCGTGGATTCGGGGCCGAAGGAAAGCTCCTGCCCACCCAGCAATTCACAGATATTCCGATAGGACTTGCCCTTGTCCACACACCACACGCGGCCGCCGCGCATGATCTCGTTGGCGATGTAGTCGTTCATCATGAAGGACTTTCCGGAGCCCGACTGCGCCGCGACGATGCAGTTGTAGTTGGTGTCGGAGTCCCAGTTGCTGACACCCATGAGCTGGCCGTTGCGCGAAATGGTCAGGAGCGAAGGCGTCCCGGTACCGGCCCATTCCGACGCGATCGGCAGAAGCGGAATCACATGGCGCGTCGCCCAGCGCTTGAAGCGCCGCAGGCTGACCGCAGCGGTCACGTCGGCGCCAAACGGCAGCAGATTCGCAAACAGGGGGGCACAAAAGAACTTGTCGCGCATCACCGTCAAGCCGAACTCGCGCATGTAGGTGATTGCGTTGGATATCGCAGCGGTGGTCGCCGCGTCGTCCTTGCCCATCACGGCCAGCCCAAGGTAGCCGCGCACTAGGCGATCGCCCTGCTCAACAGCGGCCATCACCACGTCGCTGGAGTGCTTTTGCATCAGCACACGTGGCGCCCAGCGAGCAATACCGGTGCCGGCCTGGTGGGTCAGCCATGCGGACTCTCGGGAAAGGGTGCTGCGATCCGTGTCATTGTTGCCAAACCAGATGTTGAAGGTCACCAGCAGCGGATCGCGGATACCCCGCGCACCGCTGAACGCATCGCCGATGTACTTGAATGCCTGACCAAACACTGCGTGCGACGAATAGCGTTTGACCGACAACAGGCGAACCTTCTGGTCACCCAGGCTTAGGCCATCCTCATCCACTTCAACACTCGTTTCCGGATCAAGGATCTGCTCGGTCAACAGGAAATCCGGGGTGTACTCGGTCGACGGAGACCGCCGCCAGGCCGCATCTGGCTTCCAGTTGAATACGGTCTGCATGAAGCGCAGGTATTTCGGGGCAGTCAGAACCTCCAGCCGGAACCCGCAGCTTTTCAGTGTCGCTTCGACTTCCTTGCGTAGCTCAATGATGGAGTCAAGGGTATCCCGCGAAGGATTTTGTCCGGTCGGTACTTTGACCGTGATGACCAGCTGTGCGTTGTGCAAACGGATATCAGACCCATCCACAATGGATGCGCTTGCGCCCTCCCTCACGAACGAGATGCGTTCGTCGCGCATCGCCGCCAAGGGTGAGCTCGCTGGAACCCGGCGCTGATCCTTGTATGTTGCCAGGGTGTGCTCGACATCAGGCGAGGTCCACAGGCAAAACGACATTACCGTGTCGCCGGGATAGCCGAGACCAAGAAGCACCTGCAGCTTCTCGAAGTCACGCGGGTCAATGCCCGACAGCGGACGGCCAATGAATCCAAACCCGCGGCCACCGGCCTCCAGGATGTACAAATCATCCTCGAGGTCGTAATCAATTGCCTGCAGCCATGCGGGCAGGATCTCGGACTCAAACGACGGACCCAGTGCCGCGCCGCGGAAGGTGTCACTGATGAGCTTCAAGGGCTTTCGAAGTGCCGCTTCAGCGAGGTGCGACAAGCGCTCCTTGATGTCCAGGCGTTGCTTGATATCCAAGGGAAACTCCAGATGCCAGATAAAACGCGCACCCCTCATGGGTGCGCGTCGTCCCACAAGCGCCGCGTTAAAGCGTGGCGCCGAAAATCGACTGCAGGATGTCGGGGCCGTAGTAACAAACGACCGCGAAACCAAAGCCGATGGCAATGCCCCAGATCGAACCAACCCTCAAGCCGGCAATCAGCCCGATCCCAAGTGCCAGGATGCTCAGCAACAAGCCGAGCCCACCTTTCAGCCAGTCGATGATGGTGGTTGTGGCACCGTTGAACGGATCCGATCCACCACCGGAGCCTGCCGCCATCGCCAACGCAGGGAGCGCCAGCACGAACATCAACAAAACCAGCATGAAAGCCGATTTCCCGTACTTCCGAAACACAACACTTTTCATAGTGAACTCCTTGATGACGTCAATCCTATGAACCGCCACCACCAGAGTTCCTCTCGGGTGATTTTGTGTCCGGCGTTGCCGCCGTCTCCTTGCCCGGGGTGGCGGTATTCGCCCCGGACACCACAGTTGCCCGATTCGCGCCACGCTCCATCCCGGCAATTTCCACGTGCAGCGGGAAAGCGTGATTTGCCGATGGCTTGGCAGGTGGGGCCATCGACCAGCGGCGCGACTCAATTTCGGTGAACACATAACCACCCGCGTGAAGATCGCCGACGGCGTCCTCCCATGGGGTGATCAAGACACGCAGAACCCGCGGTGCAACCCGCAACGGGGCAAGGTCACCGGGATCGAGGATCGAGACGGAATGCGGCTCACCTTCGGGAGCGTTCACTTCCTCCCCCTGGTGCCGACGACTGCGCTTTTGCGGCTTCGATTCAGTTCCGTGCAGTGCGTTGCGCGCATCGACCAAGCCTTGTTCGCCACCTGCGTCGGTGACCACGTACATTTCCTTCACGGACTTGCAGGCCACGCCATCGGGCACGGGGCACTGGAACTTGCTCTTGCCAACGGCGCATGCACCCAACAGGAGCGCGCCTGTTGCCAGCAGCGCCAAGCGAAATATCCTCATGGCACATCACTCCTAAGTACGAGACTCTTGCCTTCCTGGACCACGAAGGTCACTTCGCGCCCTGCCGAGATTTCAATGACGGGAACAAGCTCATCGGCGCGCTTGATGTAGTAGTCCGCCAGGCGATCCGCCGCACCACTGACCCCACCAAACCCAGCGACCTGCGCCGCGTCGCCGCCGCTGACGCCCTGGAACTGCGCATTACCGTCGCCACCTGTCGTCGCCAACACCGGAATGCGTTGCGGCTGGAACGCTTCGGAGACGCCCTGAAGAAAGCCCGCGAGCGCGGCGCGACCGATCAACTTGCCGCGCTTCTCGACTACCGTGCCGCGCAAGCCGAACTTGCCATCCTCACCGGTGGCGAAGGATTTCAGCTTGACCTCGATGGCCCCACCGTCATCACGAACGCACGACAAGGTTTCGCTGCGGATGTATGCCCGCTCAGAGGACAAATCGCCCCACGCGGAGCCGATCAGACGGCACTCACGGATGTCCGCAAAAAATCGATTCGGCAGGTTCGCGTCCGTTTTGACCCGGGCCAGGATCGGCAAGGGTTGGTTCTGCGCCGATCGACCGGTTGGAGCATCCATGCCATTCAACAACACGGTAGTGATCAGCGTGCCGGCAGGAAGGAATACCTCCGGAACAGCAGGCTCGGGTGTCGCGACCCGCGCACTGGATGCCGGAGCGGGCGTCTTGGAAGCCGCCTCAGTTGCGGCGGCCGGTTCACCAATCGTCAAAATCGCGGGAGCCGGGCGACGTTCTTCCGGCAAGTCCGGCGAGGGCGCGTTCTCTCCACCATTGCGCCCTCGAAATGCCTCCATCGTCTTTTGACGTTCGGCGTAACGCGTTTCGGTCTGACCGATCGGAGGCACGGAAGCGGGACTCGCATTTCCGCGGCCATCCACACTGACGCCAGGGACCACGCCGAGCGGTCGAACAACATCACCAGGCGGCAAGGGTGCTGCGGTTGACCCCGCGTTGCGGGCACCAATCGCCGCCGCTTTCTCCAGCTCCTCTACTCGCGCTTGCAGGGCAGCTCGGGACTTCGTCAGCTCCTCGGTCGTTTCTTGTGTCGTGTTCGATTGCGCACGCAATCGGGCAAGCTCGGAATTGAGTGAGGCCAGGCCCAAGGCGCGTGAATCTGCACTCGTCAACAGGTTGTCGGCACTGACCGGCGCGCGATCGTTGGAACGAAGCGTGGTCGAACGCAAGCCCATGAAGGCAACCAGCACGGCAACCGCAATGCCACCCAGCATCAGGCCGCGCTTTTGCTTGGGACTGAGGTTTTTCAGTGCCCCACCGGCACGTCCACTCGTGCTCACAAGCCGCCTCCCGCAACGCTGGGGCGAAAGCTCGAGTTACGGTCATCCGTACGGCGGACGGCGATGTAAAGCTCACTGGATTGCCGCGGCTGCAAGCGCGTCTCTGGCCACGCAGCTACCGCCAGAATGCCTTCGCCCGCGCAACCAGACTCGCGCACGTCAACCGGTGCAAAGGTCACGTTCGTGACGCGACCGACATACGTGACCATGCCATGCCCCTCGATGATCTGAGCGGGCTCAATTTGCAATCCAGGCATGTCGCACCGGGGCATGCTGACCGGCGAGGCCTCGTCCGTCATGCGCAAGCCATAGCCTGCCGGCACGCGCCCACTGGCAAGCTCCTTGAACAATTGCATGATCGCAGTCACGTAGGGCTCAGTACGTGAAGCCGTGTCGCTCGCCTCAGTGCGTTCGTCGAGGCGCGCGCCCATGCGCATGCTGGCCTCATCAACGCGCACCGTCAGATCGACCGGCAGCGTCGCCTTCGGGACAAGCACCAAGGACAATGCCTGCAGGGGTGCGCGTGCGTCATAGAGATACAGCGACAGCGGCTCATCAAGAGTGGTCGTCACATACAGCACACTGCCTTCCGTCTCGGCACGCGTGGCATCGTCCTGGGCCAGCTTCACGCGAAGCTGGTCGAATGGCGTGACAATGCGATTCAGCCGGTCTCTACCAATCGAGACCACCTGCGTTTCTCCGAACTTCGCCACAATTGCGCCCGACTCCGTGTTCGTCGGGCGAAGCTCCAGCTCGGATCGCCGAGGCGGCTTTGCGTTGGGGATCGCATTCGCCACCTGTGGCGAAATACCCGGCATGGCAACACCGTCCACCACCGACGCTGGCGCGTCGACCGCCTCCGGCACCGCATCATTGGCCATCGCCGTGCAGCAACACAGCAGCGCACCGATCATCCAACCTTGACGTTTCATCCTGGCATGCACTCCTAGTTCTTTTTCAACTGCGCCGCACCCGCATACGCATTCAGCCCGACCAGGCGCGGTTGGTAATTCACAACCTTCCACCACATCTCGTAGGTCCGCTGGACGCGGTTGGTACTGCCATGCGCGTCCTGGGTACTCAGCCAACCCACGACATAGACGGCGTTGCGATTAGGGTCGAACTTCACCTCGGCCGGCTCGAAGCGGAGCGTGAGCTGATCCATCTCGATGGCCTTGGCTTGTTCGGCCACCGTGCGCATCACGTCCTGATAGATCTCCGGTGCCAGAATTTGCCCAACCGAATTGCTGACGAACTGCGCGTTCTTTGGCGACACGTTGCCGAGCAATGTCGCGATGTACAGACCCCAGGATGTGAGCGCATCTTCGCTGGCGCGCGTGCGCTCGTAAGTCACAATCCCTTTCGGATCGGGCGGGTTGATCGTGATGATTTCAGAACGGAACGCGAGCATGAACACGAGGACGACATTCACGGTGATCAAGCCGAGCACCAGGGTGCGCAGCGCCCGGTTATTGGCTGCGTATTCGGTCCAGCGCTGCTCGAGGGGCTTGGGCGCGCTCATCCGACGAACCGCCGAACGAACGGATTGATCACGGATCGCCCGGCTAACGGGAATCCCGTGTACCAGTACAAGAGATGGGCGACATAGCCATCCGGCACTGCTTCACGGAACTTCCGAAACAGCCAGGCCATTCCGATGCCGATGAAGATGCCCGCCATGAGCTGCTTCAAGATGAGGCCCAGGGTGAACGCCACCACGAAGGCAGCGAACTGGTCGCTCGAGAAGATCAGGATCATCTTCGGCTCATCAAGATGAACCGGCATTGCAATGGGTTCCACGCTGACTCCACCGTTTACAAGGGTGAAATCAGTCTAGGTACCCAAATCAGTTTCCGGTGCGAGTGCTGGACCGTATTAACCGGGCTACGGCGGTCGCCGGAAAGAAATTCTGAGGAACTGAGATAGGCGAAACAGGAGGAAGAACCACCACCGGGCGGATCGCGAAGGCCTGAACGACGACCCGCCTAGCTTTCATGCCCAATCGGGTGGATTGAGGTCGATCTTGGGATCAGCGGGCACTGCCGGGAGAGAGGCCGGTGGCGACGGGACCATCACATAGACCACCCGCGTCTGGGACGGCGAATTCAGCTGCATCCGCGCCGCTGCAGCGATGTCGTTGGCCTTGCCCCAGACATTCATCATCAGCGGCACGCCGATTACGGCAGCCAGAAGCAAATAAAACAAAACGATATTCGTAAGCACAGCCATCTCCATACAGCTTCAGAGTGGATAGTCTATTCCAGTCCACTCACAGCGCAACCGTCATGGAATGGATTTCGCATAAGAGGCAATATCACGAGCCACATTCTGCACTTCCGGGCGTCCTACCAACCCAAGCTCACTGGTCCGGCCGACATTTGCAATGACGGATGCGCCGTAATGGTCTGCCAACCCGGCCGTTATCTGGCTAAATCGCTGCTCGGAAACACCCATGTGACCCCGCAACTCCGCTCCTGCTCCGGCCAGCATCGCATAGCGCCCCAATTCGGGCGTGTCCTTGTAGATCTGCGCCGCCAACTGGCCTTCTTCTCCAACGGAATACGATTTCGCCTGCAGACGCTGCAAATCTGTCGAGGCGATGCCGGTATTTTCGGCATTTGCGATTCCGCCTGCAATCGCTTGGCCAGCAATCATAGGCGCAAGAGCGGGCGCCATCAGCGCCGCACCGACATCACCGTAACTCATGGCTGTGTTTTGACCCGCATTGTGATGGATTGCATCGTTTACCGCACTGGTCCAATTGCTGGTAGCGCCCAACACCGCGGAGGACGCCTCCATCCGTTGCTCGAATCCAGCCGCTCTCTCGGCAGCCATATTCGTCGCGGCCTGATCATGGACGCTCGCCTTATTCGCCGCTGCCGTCGCGTCCATGGGCGCGGCATGAATAGCGGCACTGGTTGCAGCAACGTGTCCGGAGGCCGCAGCAAACACATCTGCCGAACCAACACCAGGACCACTCAAACTACCGGCACCAGCAACGCGTTGACCGACGTTTGAGGTGTGCTCACCCACGGCACCCTGGACACCACTCCCAGCCGCCACGGTGCTGATAGCTTCTCCTGCGGAGGTTTTGAATCCAAGCGCCGAGGACAGCGCATTGGCAGCGGCATGCCGCGTCTCGGCCGGAAGGCTGGAGTTGTTCATCGTGCTATCGAGTGCCAGAAGCGACGCCGCCGCCCGTCGTTCCTCTGGAGAGGCATACGCAGGAACACCACCTGACCCATGCTCCATGTCGCTCAGATGCTGCGCGTATCCCGTACCAAGTTGCATGGCGCTTTGCTCCAGCGAACCCAAGCCTCCCTGCTCACGGACCATCTGCACACCTTGTCGCTCGCTGACGGTGCGCGTGGAATCCGTCGAGTTCTGCAGCGACGCGGCCGAAACATAAGCTTCCGTCGCGGTCCATGCTGCACTTGCTGAAGCGCGAAGCGCCTCTCCCTCCTGCGCCGACAACCCGAGGTTCGAGGTGTTCACCGTGCCATTCGCAATCCCCTTCGCCAGCGCGGCCAAATCCTTCGCGGCGGCTTGATCCTTGACGCCGGTTGATGTCGATTCCGCTTGCGTCACGTTGCTGCGCAAAGTTGCGGAGTCGACTTCTTTGGTGCCTGAAGACGTCGTCAAGGTCCCTTTAGCGGCCGCATGGATTGGCAAGGTAGACGGCACAGCAGCTCCTCCCGACGCCTCTGCAGAGGCCCCCGAAGCATTCTCGTTTTGACCGCCATGTGCCATTTCCGCGCCACTGTTTCGCCCTGACCCCTGCGTCTTGCCAGCCTCTGTACTTACCGCCACCTCACTACTGACGGTTCGCTGGTCGAGCATATTCTGTGCCGTAGATGCACCGCTGCCCGTGGTGGCGCTTCTGCCTACAGTCTGGTCCAGCGTATGCGAGAAGTCAGCGTATTTTCTCTGCGCGTCTTGCTGACTGAAGGTCAAGCTTCGGGACGCGATGTCCTTGTTCGACCACTGTTGCTGGACGTGTCCGGCTGCCATCGCCGCCTCGCCTGGTGATGAGGTCATCGCCGCCGACCGCTCAATCGCAGCACCGACGCCCACTGCATTCGGCGCAACCATCTGCTCATTGACGAAGTCGGCACCGTTTACGCGCGCCGCCAAGCCGCCAAAGGCTGCCAGGCCGCCGAAAACAAAGAAGCCCGCGAGGCTTGCAACAGTAGGCGCCATCCATCCAGAAAGCCCGATGTAATCCATCGCCGTGTACTGAGCATCCATGATTCCAATGATGGAATGCATGGGCGCACCGCCTGTGGAATAAAGCGCATCCAATTGCCCGGATAGGGCATCAATCGTGAAAAGATTCACGAAACTCAGGAGCGGCGTCCAGAGGAAAATCCAAAGAAGGACTGCCGCATAACGCAACCCGATGCGCAACCCATACGCGCCGAAGGGGATGAGCAAAGCGGCAAACGGCGCCATGCCGTAGGCCACGCCCTCGAAAAACGTCATTATGCCCCGGGCCATGCGCAGCCACAGGCTCGCCTCTGCGGAGAACTGGACGTTGCGCTGGTTGACGGCCGTCTGCACGACAATGGCGCTCGCAACATCATCCTTGCCAATGGCCTGATTCATGCCCTTGTTCTTGAGGCTTGCCGCAACCGAGTTGATCATCCAAAGTTGCGCGTCAGCTGTGGACTGATCAAGCATCTGAAAGACGCTCGTGTAGATCGAGCCCATATCTTCGCCTGCACCAATATCGCGATGCAGCGATCGCTTCAGCACAACCTCTACGCCACTAGCGAACTTAGGTGTTCGCACGAAATTGTTAAGCTTCGTCCAACCGTCAGCGCACGTGACCAGCTCAGAGCTTTGACCCGCCGAGACCATGTAGTCCTCCATCGTAAGGACGCGGCTCGTGGACTTCATGGCAAGCATGGCGTCGTCGGCAGTATCAGGGTCACCGTTCGGCCAGGCGTTGCCGTTCGCGCGATACATCGGCAAGGCGCAGTTGGCAACATATTCCTCGCCGGTGCGCGCAAAGGCCCGCATCTCATCATCCTTGAAAAAGGATCCATCAGTGAGGTCACGGCTGGCCATCAACGCATCCAGCGCATACTGATAAGGCAATCTCTCTACCCCCGGCACAGCGGACGCTTGCATGAACTTCTCGGTGACCCCGATGCCGACCTGGCTGACGAGACTCCCGATCACCGCCGTTCCAAACGGAACATTGTCAACGACTCGCGTCTGTCCGGAATAGAAGTCCTCGACCGTTACCGTCGTCTGCTGACCAAACATCACCATGAAAAGCATTACGCCAACGAAGGTCTGCGCGACCGGGATGTCCCTGCCACCAGTGGTTATGGATTGCAGTAAGGCGAATACAATCCCGAGCACGGCACCCAACAAGCCCAGCTGTCTAAACATGTCGCTGCTGTTGAGCAAGGCAAGGAAATTCAGGATCTGGTACAGGAACTGTCCGTCCCCAATCGCAATGATGTGATACACGATCAGTATCCTCGCGTTGGCAATGCGCTCGGAGTCGGCATGGCCGGCAAAAACGCAACGACCGTTCGGGCGTATTCAAGCGCCCACAGGTTCGTCTTCAGTTCCTCGTCAATCTTGCGGTACTGATCAGCCAGCTCCCTGCGGCGCTCGGCGAGTGCGAGAACCGCCGTGCCACTGACCGCGCCGTACATCTGAGAAGTAGACGCCGTGGCCGAGCGCATCACGTTCTGAGCCAACGTATAGGATAGGTCCAAGGCGATTTTCGGAGCCAGCGTGCTCGCCACCTGATGCGCCGTCCCAATATCCACCTTGGCCACGCGAATGACCGCGGCACCCAATGGGCCCGCCGACACAAGAAACGATTTCTGTTCGGCGGACAATTCGCCATTTGGCCGAGCCAGCTCGCCCAAGATGCCACTGGCGCCATCTGCACCAAAGAACATTTCCTCAACTTTGGCATTGAAGCCCTTGAACGGAAAGCCAACAATGGCAGGGCCATAACAGGTTTCGTCGTTGCAGGAGTACCGCGACGCCATTCCATCTTTCCCACCAAAAACCAGGTCCGCAAGTTGGATTTGTGGTTGCAAAGTATATGTGACCAACCCGTTGGTCTCAGAGGGTGGCGTACTCCCTTGCCCGCAGCCAGGGCTCAACGCCAGATGACACGACACAACAGATCCCGTGAACGACATGATCTCCTCATTGAGGGTTGGCGAGTTGTTGTCCCACCATGTCTCTACCGGCTGCGCGTTCAACGCAACCCAGATCACATTCGCCTCGACCACGTCCTTGAATTCGTCCGGATTATCCTTCGCAGCTTTGTCGGCTGGGCTTTCCCCATCTTGCGTAGAATCATTTGCGTCTGCCGTATCCGTTGCTGAGCCAGAGTTCGTTCGCATGAAGGTACCGAGCCAATTGCCTGCAGCTTGGGAGCCGGCACCAACCCCGCTCTTGTCTACGAGTTGCTTGGCCATTTCGCAGCTGTTCTTCAACGCACCGGTCCATTGCTGGATTCGGGACGCGTAATCCTTGATCTGCGTATCGCAGTCCGGGCACGCTGCATTGAGCGCCAGGGAGAAGGCATAACCGGATGCGTTCGAGGCAATCGAGCGCATCATCTCGATCACTTGTTGTTTCGACGCCCAGCTCATCGAACCGAAATACGCATCGATGCCAGAGCACCCGGCCTGGAAGCGCGGGGGGTCCACCGTCACCAGATTGATGTCCATCACGCGGTTGCGCATGGAATAGGCGCCACCCGTGATCACGCCACGCCGCGGACCCATCGAGACCTGGGGATCGGTGATGTTGGTCATCGTGCCGAACATCGAGTTCATCTCGTGTTCAATGCCCTCGCCATAAGCCAGGCAGGACACCGCCAGCAGCGATATGGCCAGAATGAGTGACTGAGCTTTCATTGCTACCTCGGCTGGGGCTGGGGCTGAAGGGTGTTGCGAAATCCTGGGCCGTCGGCATGCGGCCGCAGCTGCCGGACTATCTCCTCGGGGTCCATCGACTCATTGAGATCGATTGTGTCTCGCAGATTGAGCGGGTTCGCGATACGCGTTCTCGCGTATTGAGTCTTGTCGATCCAACCGTGGAAGTAGGCCATGCGGACAATGCGATCAGTCAGGTCACTCAAGGGAATGAAACCCTGTGCGATCGGAACGACATCGTTCAAGTTGGGTGGCTGCACAAGAAAGAATGATGGCGTGACTTCCACGCCCAGGTAGGCCGCCTGCCCTTGATCGGCAGTGAAGCGTGGAAGGCGGGGATCAAGGGGTCGCCCATCGATCGCAATGGGCATGATCTTGAAACCAAACTGCCGATTGAGATTGAGCAGCACCGGCACCATCGCATGGCAGAAACTGCAATCGGACCGATAGAAGAACCAGATTCCTGTTCGCGCACTCAGGTCGAAAAGGAGCGATTCCTTTTCATTACTCGCGCGTCTGTCGCCGAGCTGCGCGCCACCTTCCGAGGTCGGAAACCGAGAAACCTGATCCAGATAGGGATCGGCCTCCGTGACGAACGCTACTGTCGATTGGAATTCGCTGGCTCGATCCATCGCAAGGCGCTGCACGTAGAGGTACGCGCGCACCTTCTCGGGCGACGGATCATCAATGGCCTCATCGCGCAGCTTCGGGAGGTTCTCCCGGATCCAGCTCGTGGAATAGCCGGTTGATGGCGAACGAACGTCCTGGCTGGGACTCGCCGAAGGTATCTCCGGGATCGGCTCGCTGTCCGGTTTCGGCGGCTCAAGGTTCGCGGGATCGACGTACCAGAACCACCCTTGCTTGTTCGACGCGGAATTACTGAGATCCTGGGCAACAAGTGGCACAGGCAGAGCCATGAGCATCAGCAGGGCAAAAAGGCGATTCTTCATCGCCCTACAGTAGTCGACCGGTGCATCACTCGTTGCGAGTGCTGGACCTAGTTATTGGGGTCACCACGTCAAACCGATACCCGGAATTTCACGTCTACATCAAACAACAGCGCCAGCTTCGGGGACCCGTCCACTGAGGCGCCGTCTGTTCCGACTACGCGCTGCCTGGGCCACCCGCTCTTGCTTGCCTTTCTGCGACATCACATAGGAGCGAACATGCCTGCGCCGCTCGCAGACATAACAACCCGCCTCGAGTGGAAGATAGTCCTTTTCGAATTTCACGTTCGCGCTGGGCGAAAGATAGATCGAGCCGCATCCCTTGCAGCGCACCAGCGAGAGAGAGTGCTGGAGAAGATCCCGCGCCAGGAGCCAGCCGTGGTGGAGCGCGAGTCGGTGTGTCGGATTCTGAGCCTTGAATAGTACCCGGGCCTCAAGGAGCGCCGAGGGGTCGACGAGAAGTTCATCGGGCGACCGACCCTTGTCGAAGGAGTTGTAAAGCGCGAGGAAGTAGGTGCTTTCCAAGCGCATGTCCACGGTGCGCAAAGCGGCACTCAGTGAATGCCCAGCGGTCCCAGGCCCCTTCCGCCCAACCGATTCATACCCACCCGCGAAGCGGCACATCATTCGCGTGACGCCCCGCATCACGCATATCACTGACCATGGAAGGCCCAATTGCTTGAGCGAAGTTGCGATCTCGGTGAGTGGCTGGGAAATCGACCGCATTTCTGCATAAGAGGCGGGTCCCTTCGTACGAGCTGTCCTACTTGTAGCCTTGCGCATTACATCCCCCTAAGTGTGAAACGAACAAAAGCAAAATCAGTTGTCTAAAATGGCACAGTAGCCAATCGCGATGCGAGCAAAGCGCTGTCCAGGCGGGTGAGGAATTCAGGCATGCCGCGTTCCCGGTTGATCAATTCGACAATCGGCGCGACACCGTGGATGCGCAGGGCGCACGACGCGGTTGTGCTACGCCGGCCAAGCTCCGTCAGCGTCGACAAGCGCGTCGCGTCCTCAGCTCCGAGCCGGTAATATGTCTGGCACAACGCAGAAGACTCCATCGCACACCGGTGTGCCGCGGTATGCACCGCATCGAAGGTCATCTGCAGGTCCCGCTCGATGGCCAGCATGTTGGCAGGCGCGTCCGCAGGGAGTCGATTGGCTGGCCTCCCGGGCTCCAGCACAACCACAGAGATTCCTGCTTGGGCGATGTGCTCCAGAGTCATGTCTGCCATATTCGCCAAGGCATCCGCTTCATCGGGCTGGATGCGCAAGAGGTTGGCGCACACGACGGTATCTATAAGCGCCAGTCGCCGCCCGAGTTCGAGCACAGCCCGATTCAGTTCCACCACGTCACGAATCGCGACGAGGCGACGGCTGCGTTTCAATTCCGTTGCGCAAACTGGTTGCATTGTGGCCAAAGCCCCCCTTTCGTCTGATCTTTCAGCAGCAGGTACCTGCGTAAAGCGACATCCCCATACGGCTCGGCTAATCGAGCCGTCCAGCTGTGGTAGCGCCCCAAGCCCGTGACGAGGCTCGACGTGCTGCGCACTGCTTCAGCGAGAATCTCCGCCCCCACCCGAATGTTTTCCCGAACATCCAGCAATCGGATGAGATCCCCCTGGACGCGCCATCCGTGCACGACACCATTGATCTGCATCACCCCTACGTCGGTGATCCGTTCACCACTGGCCACCCCCTCGCGCAGCAACCGAACAGCCTCCGCTTTGGTCGAGGGGCGGTAGGCTTTCGATCCGACACGAAGACAATAGGGACACGGGCGTACCCATCCATCCGACCATCGTGTCCGCGACTCCGTGAGCGCGATCGAGTAAAGCAGCAACGGATCGAGCTCATGCCGATCGGCTTCCACAACCCACGGATTGCTTTGGCACTCGGCAAAATCCTTCGCGCGCTCGTACCATTCACTCAGCACCGACACAGCACCTGTCACTACGTGGTCGCGGCCCGTAATTGACGATGCAGAAGCCAGCGGAGGTGCAATTACCATCAGTGCGATGAGGAGTAAACGCCAGAAGTTGCGAATGCTGTCCATCGCACAACGCAGTGTCAACAGATAACGTGGACTACCTAGCAAATCTACTAGGCCAGTCATCAGTCATCGTCCATGGCGAATGTCGACACCAGATCGCGTATCGCCTTGTCGGTTGTCGGAGCCAGCGGTTCAGCATTGCTGGTACGCCCGAGCGGACCCACGCCCAGGCGCCCACGCTCGATCTGCAAACCCAGCTCAGCGAGGCTGCGTAAGCGTCTGGCGCGTTGCCGGGAACCCATCATGCTGAGCTCATCCAACAGGAGCGGGCATCCCTCGCCGATAGTGATGAGCACCCTCATGTGCGGCTCGCCTCACCGAAATAGTAGAAGCCCCGGGCATTCGCCATGACGGCATCCCCTGCGACAACAACCCGCACCTGCGGGAACGCTTCGCGCACGGCGTTGGCATAGAGCCCGCTGCCACCCCCGGCGAGCAAAATGAGATCGAGGCTGTCGGTCTGCGTGCGCAAGGACTGCCGGACCTCATTCAGGACATTCTCGGCAATGTTGCGCGCCGCGCGATTCAACATGGGCTGCAAGGGCAGCTCGCGATCACCGACGAAGTAGTTCGGCTGCCCTGACCGCATGGCCTCTTCCAGCCTCGCCAAGCTGTATCTCGTCTTGTGCTCCAGCTGGATCAGGCGGGCGGCTTCCTCCAATACTTTCGAGGTCGCTAGGTAGCTTGAGCCGGATGCGGCATCCAGAACCTTGCCGCGCTCCAGGATGACCCAGTCGACGGAGTAGAAACCAACATCAAAGATCAGGGCACGTACATCCCGCGTGCGGTACGGCGGATTGTCGATCAGCCAATTCATCCATGCGCCTACCGGCTGCGGCAGCACTTTCACCCGGCCAACCGTCACAGTAAGCGAGTCGCGAATGCGATGTTCTCCGGTGAGCGTGTCCTGCAGCTTCAGCCGGAAATCCCGATCTTTGGCCTGGCTGACAGGCAGACCCGTCACCAAGAAATCAATGTGGCGAGCACCGACTTTGAACAACGAGGCAAGAAAGAGCGCACGGTATTCCCGCGATTGCGAGTAGAACTCATGCAAGGGCGGCTGGAAGTTCTGGAAATCACGAGGCTCAGCGAGTGCCGCATAGGTCTCGCCATCGATATCCACACGCACCGCAGAACCAAGATCCACATCGCCGCCCATGGCCTTTGGCAAATGTGCGATGGGGCATGCGCCCGCAGGGAAACGCGCCAGGTGCGGCGGCGCACCCTTTGGATCCGATGACGCAAGCTTGATGGCGGAGTATCCGAGGTCCAGACCTACGATCATTGTGTTGTGCCCTCTACTCATGGGTGGTCGACAAAAGTGTGGATAAAGTGCGACAAGCCGACCCGCATACGCTCCAGCACAGACCCAAAGGTCGACAAAAGTGCGGATAAAGTGCGACAAGCCGCTACGAGGTCATTCTGCTTGCGCTGACGCAGGATCGAAGCGCGTGCTGGACCGGATAATCCGGTCCACGGCGGCCATGCCTGCGTCGCCATTTGCGGGGGTGATTTCGCCGCCCAGTTGATTCGGCAAATACCCGTTTTGCCGACTAAGCTATATACACCCCTCGAGAAAGCGACACTTTGCCGATCGCAAAACCATCGCGGATGGGCTTGCGTGAACCGATGGCCGTGGTACTCCGGAAGTACCCCACCTTCGGAGAGCGCCATGCGAAGCATTTACGAACAAGCCAGCATCCACGAACTCACCGGCCTGAGTTACGCCGCATTCCAGCAAGACCCGAGGCGTGCGCTTGCCCAAGCGGGACAGGACGATGCACAGGAGCACATAGCGCGAGGCTTCAGGCCGTTGCTGCCAGAGCAGGCCAGGATTCGAGCGCGACTCGACGCAACCTGGGCAACAGGGCGAGAGGAGGTCCAACCACGCGACCGGCCACGCTCCAATGTTGTTCGGCTTGGCTCGGCAGGAAAGCGGAGGTCGGCGTGATTGATCCCGAGCGGGCACAAGCACTCGGCGCGGTGCTGGCGGGCATTGCGGCGGAGCGACCGGGATTCGTCCGGCGCAAGGTGCAGGATCGGATGATCGCAGTGGCAACGACGGTACTCGAGGCGCCGGAGGGCGAGGCGCGCATCACCGGGATCGAGGCACCCACAGGGGTTGGGAAATCGCTGGGCTACTTGGTTCCGTCTTTGCTCTCCGCGCAAGCGCATGGAAAGAAGCTTCTGGTCGTGACCGCGACCGTGGCGCTGCAGCAGCAGGTCGTTCCAGACATCGAGACGGTGATCCGTGCGTCGGGCCGTGACCTCAAAGTAGCGGTGGTGAAGGGTCGCGGCCGGTATCTTTGCGACCGCAACGCGCGGCTGCTTTCGGGCGAGGACCCGGATCAGGGTGCACTCGACTTTGGTTCCGGCGCGATCAGCGACGGCATGGAAAGCCCTTCCTCAAACTGGCCCTTTCGACCTTCGTTGGCTGAGCGGGACGCGGTCACGGCGATGGTGGACGCGCGTCGGTCCGGGACATGGGATGGCGACTTGGACACTTGGTCCACCACGGACCTCAGCGCACGGCTCAAGGGCGCGGTGACGACGAGCACATCCGGCTGCGCGGGTCAGGCCTGTGCGCGGTTTGCGCGCTGTCCGGTGATGGCGGCGAAGGCGAAGACGTGGACGGCGGACGTGCTGGTGGCGAACCTGTCGGTGCTCTTGACCGACTTGGCGATGGGTGGCGGGGTACTGCTCCCGTCGATGTCCGAAAGCATCGTCGTTGTGGACGAGGCGCACCATCTCCCTGGGGCGGCGGTTGCGGCCTTTGCGGGTTCCATGTCGCTCGGTGACCACGGCAAGCGGCTGAAAAGCGTGGAAAGGGCAACGGCGGCAGCCGCGCAGCTCCTGGGCACAAGCGGCGTGACGCCGGCGATGGCGATGAAGCTGGCAGACGGACTGGGTGGGTTGCGCGCCAATCTTCCGGCCCTCGGACGCGCCCTGCTTCCGCTCTTGGATTCCCGCCCCGACACGGGCCACCCGCGCGTCTACGGTCAACCGCAGGTGCGGCGGGTGGCGGTGAATGAATGGGCACCCCTGGCCATCGAACTCGATGCGGTGCACGAGGCGGCGAAGGCGTTGACTGGGGTGGTGGAGAAGCTGCGGAAGAAAGCGGCGGAGACGGGAAGTCCCCGGGCGACGGCGTTGGTGCGTGATCTGGGGATGGCGGAGGACTGGCTGGACGGTCTGCGTCGGGTGGCGAAACTGGTCCAGTACGATCCGGCCTTCGACACCCGTCCACCGGTCGCGGTGTGGCTGGAGCGCGGGGCGAACGGTGAGGTCACGTTGCATGCGGCACCGGTCACGGCGGCGGCGATGCTGGCGAGTACGTTGTGGGAGCAATGTCACGCGGCGATCCTGACCTCTGCGACGCTGAGCACGTTTGGCACGTTCGATCACTTCGCGTCGGCGACAGGATTGTCCCGGCTCGACGGCGTGCGCTTCAGCTCCCTTCCCTCCCCCTTCGATCTCGCCTCGGCAGCGGTCCTCAGTGTCCCGGCAATGCGGGCGTCACCGACCGACAACGGCGCCTACCTCACCGAGGTCGTGGCGGAGCTGTCGTCTCGGGTCGACCCCGGCGAGGGCACCCTGGTGTTGTTTGCCTCGGGCGCCCTGATGCGTGCGGTGTACGACGCGCTGCCGGAGGACTTGCGTGCGATCACCACCAAGCAAGGCGATGCACCCGTGCAGGTCATGCTTGACCAGCACCGCTCCACCGTGGATGCCGGCTCCGGCCACATGCTGTTCGGACTGGCCACCCTGGCGGAAGGCGTTGACCTGGTGGGCCGGTACAATGCGCACACGGTGATCGTGAAACTTCCCTTCCCGACGCCGGACGACCCGGTGCTTGCCGCGCATGCGGAATGGCTGGAGTCCAAGGGCGTCAGTCCCTTCGGTGCGCTGTTCCTGCCGGCCGTCTTTCGCAAGTTGGTGCAATCCTGCGGTCGCCTGATTCGCACCGACACCGACCGCGGTCGGATCACAATCCTCGACAACCGTCTGCTGACCAAGCCCTATGGCCGGCGTTTGCTCGACCACCTGCCACCCTATCGGCGGGACCTGGGCGACACGCGGGCGGCCCGGGCCGCCTGAGCGCGGCGGGAAAGCGCGAAGGAGAGGATTTCAGGCCCACGGAGCGAGAGTCGGAGCACGGGTGAAAGGGTGCTGCCAGAATCGCGTGTTTGGGGCCTTGAATCGTGCGCGTGTACGCCCGAAAAACGGCGTGGTTGTGCGCTATGAGGGGGATTTCATGTTTTCGCGCACACGGCTGAATCGGTCAGCCGATACGTTTCAGATGCACACGCTATAGGGTGCCCGCATACACCGGGTGCAGAGTCACCCTACCCGTGACGATGCGATTCCCGCATGGACACTCAGAGCACCAACGCCGGCGCTTCATCGCCCAGGTTCGAGCAGGAGTGAGGGGCATCGAGCAGCCCCATGGCGACATACAACGGGCGGATCGCGATGGGGCAGCGCTTGGCGATGTCGACCCATCCGGCCGCAGTGTCGAACTGCACCAATCCTTCATGTGCGAGCCGGGCCAGGACCGGCATCAGCGGATCGGACTCAGCGATCAGCCACTGGCCATCCCCGTCTTTGCCGGCGAACGCCGCAAGCGTCTCGGCGGGTGCGGGATGGGATGCGAGCAGCATGGGCAGCGCGGCGAGCGCCCGTGCGTAGCCATCAACCCCGTCGGCGAAGCAAAAGCGTGCGTGCGAACGGTACGTCGTGCCATCCCGGGCCGGGGATCGGCGCATCGGGAAGGAGTTGAAAGCCGAGGCCCCGATGAGCGTCAATTTGATGCTGGAATTCCTCAACCGGATCGGACAACCGGGACGCCACGGTACTCACTGGGACGGCGCTCGGGGGTGAAGGAGTGGCCCGCGGGCAATGTGGTGCCTGTCGAGTTCAGCCTCTACGCAACAGTCGATGTGCTTTGAGGCAAGTCGAAGGGGAGCCAAACCCACGCCGTCCCGGCGCGACCACGGCGCCAATCGAGGAGCGCATGGACAATTCGATGTCCACCACCTTCCAGCGCGGTCGCTCGGACCTCGCGAGCCGGCCGGTGGAACGAAAAACCCCGCCGTGAAGGCGGGGCGCGGTCGGAGGTTGCTTTCGTGGATCCGGTTTACGGTCGGATCAAGCAGGTCCGTGGGGACATGCGGGCGTCCCGCTCGGGCCTTCTTCACCCGCCGCATGCGTCATCCCTGCAATGAACCCGTTCCGCCGTTGCCAGGCGTCGGCATCGTTGCGTGCGAGGATCAGCGCGGTGTCGACGGCTGCACCCGGATGTGCGGTGGGGCTGATGCGCTCGCTGCCCTCGCCCGTCAACACCCAGATCGGATTCCATCCCGCGATGGCCAGCTCTCGGAGCGCTTCGGCGCTGATCTCCAAGGCGTCACGCTCGTAGCTGCTCCAGCAATCCGGGTGCACACCCACGCGTGCCGCAAAGTCGGCCTGGGATTCTTCACCGCGAACGATTTCCAATCGCTTGCCGATCGTGATTTTGTTCATGTGTCGCGCTCCGGGTTGAGGTCGGTCACCTACGTTACGATGGACGCGCCTTGAGGCAAGCCGAGGAATTCTCCGTCCCAGCGCGACCCTGACCCGCATCAGGAGGATACCCATGGAGATCGGCGGCGTCGGGCAGGGAATCGGGCTCTTGCGCGGTGCCGAGAGCTGCAGGCATGAACCCACGACGCGTGATTCGTTGGCGTCTGTCGAACGATTGTCACCCTGTCCGCCAGCCTGCGGCGATTTCGTCGAGCAGGTGATCGAGTTTGAATCGTAGCGCGTTCTCTTCATGACCCACCCAGAGGGTCTTCCGTTTCCTGGCGCTCACCAAGGCCTGGGTCGCCTCGGAACGTGCACTGGGGATTTCGAACACGATGGAGAGGTTCGTGATGAGTTCCTTGAGTTCCTTCAAGGTGGGCTGCGACGCCATGGGTGCTGTCCGGGTGGTGTTCACGCGCCGCGCTCCTGGGCCGCTCGGCAGTTTTGAGCGTTGTACCGTGGCTTCATGAGGCGTTCCTGTTCTCGATTGGACGCCCCACGCTACGATAGACGCGCATTGGCGCAACACGAAGGGAACGGATGATCCGCCATCCCGGCGCGACCCCCGGACTCATCAAGAGGGAACTCCATGGAGAATCCGATTTACGAGCAGTTTCTGGGCAAGGCTCAAGACGCGGTGCACGGCGGCGATCGCGCCTGGTCGGTCCAGTCCACCGGTGAGCGCCTGGCCGTGGCGCTCGCGCTCAATCGCTTCGACTGGCTCTCCGCCATGGGCTACACCATCCCCGAAGCCATCGATCGCTTGGACCAGGAATGGGTGGCCCTGATCCCCGTGGTGGCCAAGGCCCTTCGCGACACGTGACGCGCCGAGCTACAGCGCAGCAAGCTGGCTTCCCATCATTTGATCCAGCGCATCCTTCCCGGAGTCTGTCAATGTCGCTCGGACCGTTTCCAGTTCCACATGGAGTGCCATTCGCGCCCTGAGCTGGGCTTGATAGGTAACCTCGGCGAGATCAACAGGCATGTCCAGGCCGGCCAGGCGCATGGTTTTTTGTGCCTGCGCTCCGTGCTCTGCCGCGGATGCCGCGCACAGGAACGCGGTCTTGAGTGCGGCGAGCTTTCGGACTTGCTGTGTCGTGGGCAACCTGTTCATCGCGCTATCCCTCGTATGGTTCCATAGACTCTGTCGGCGCACGACACGGACCAGGCCAACATGGCTTCACCCGGTTCGGTGCCCGCGTTCGAGATCGTCCGAGTCGACAGGCACGCCCGCGACTCAACTCGGGGTGTTAGACCGCAGTCGTGGCTTACCGGGTGGGTGGCATTTCAGTGGTATCGGGGAGCCCGGTCCCGATGGGGTCCAGTCGTTCCACTCGAAGCCGAACAGTCGCGCTTCTTCGTCAGCCACCCGCACTGGGTCATCCTCGTAGCAAATGCCGGACAGCTTCTTCACATCGCCGAAGTGCTCCTGCGCATCGCGCAGCGTGGCGCCGTGCTCGGTCATCAGCCGCGCCATGTACGTCATTCGCCATCCAGATTTACTCACTGCAGTTCTCCTCGGTTGCGTCCTAACTCGTCCGTTCAAGCCGACGTTCTACGCACGCGGCTCGCCATCCTCCATCGCCTCAATGATCGCGTCGAGATCGTCCCAGCCATTTCCGGGCCTGACGACTTGGCTATCGATCGCATCTTGCACGTTGCGCAAGGTATCGCGATCCGCGTCGAGTATTTCGGCGGAGGTCACGTCATCCAGCGACACGACGCTCTGGTCCGTCCACTCGATCTCGCCCTCATCGCAGAGCGTTGCCATTCTGCCGTCGGCCGCGTCGATGTACCCGGCCGCGCCGTACTCGTCCGAGAGAGCCCGTCCCGCGTAATCCATGGCGTCGAACTGACGGCTCCAGCCAAGGCCAGGCCCCGAGGTCGCGAACGTCGGCCCGCCGAGGTCGCCCGATGCGTACAGGTCGTGCTCGTTACAGGTAGCGATGATGGCTGCACGGATGGAGCCGTGGCGCTCGACATCGCGCAAAGTGATCGTGATGCTCATGGCTCAATCCTCCGTCTGGCCGGGCTCGCCGGGTATCGGGCCGCGGTAGATGGTGCCTACGCGTCGACCAAGGTCCGGTACGCTGTTATGTGGCTGAAATGAGTATTCGTCGGCATCCATTGGATGCGAGTACGCGGTGATCGACACGGTCAGGTCGGACTGGTCGAGGGACCGCTCGTAGATATAGTCGGCCGAGCAGCCGTAGCCGACTAGGACGATTTGCCCCTGATTTCTGGGAGGCACAGTGAAACGGCCGGCGTCGGACAAGCACCGTAAAGCGTCTTGTTGGTTTTTGGTGAGCCTCATGGCTATCTCCAGATGCTCCGGCTACTCACTGCCGGCGGGTGCTGCAACCGCGAAATGCGATGCTGCATGCCTGACACCGTACATCGATCGAAAGCCAACGCAATCGCTCAAGTCGACCCTACAGGTCTGCGGTTTCGTTACTCGTGCTCCAGCCGTTCAACGTCTATGCCCGACGCCGAACCGGCTCCAACCCAAGGGCGGCACGCGCCGATGGCAAACCCAGAGCGGCACGCGCCAACTCCTGGGCATGGTGTGCCAGAACCGGGCTCCAAGGCAGTTCCGCGATTTCGTGCAGCGACCGGCAGGCCGCGCAGTCTGCCGGAAGGCTCTGCCCGCAGGCCGCGGCCTCCGCCAGAGCGGCACGCGCCCAGTCCTGCAAGGTGTGCGCGATAAAGGGTGACCACCGTGCAGCGGCGATGCGATCGAGTGCGGCAGTCGCTGAAGAACAGGCTGTACGCATGGTGCATTCCTCCAAAATCAAATCAGGGTGCCCGTCTCGCGCGACGGCGCAACAGGGACTCCGGCAGCACGGGATACGTCCCGCCACGACACGGAAGGACGCATCACCACGCCGCAACCGGTCGCCTTGCGCTGTTCCGAAACCGGAACTAAGATGAAACCACGTCTGAGATCGGCTCGGACCAAGACTCCAGGAGTCCACCATGAGCACGCACACCCTGCATGAGCGAGGCGATGGGTTCCCGTCTGTCGGCCAGCGCGTCTACAGCGCAATCGACAACGCCATCTACACCGTCGAGTCAATCGACTCGGGCATTCTGACCCGGCAGTTCCAGAGCAGTCGAGTTCTGGCCACCTTGAGCTACGCATGCCAGCCAGGTGATCTGTCGAAGGCCGAGTTCGACTCCCTGATCGATCTTCATGTCTCGAGCAGTCCGTTTCGTTTCGAGGTGCGTTGGGCGGACGGCTCGACCCCGCGATTCTTCGCTTCCCTTGACGCGATCCCCAGCACCTTGGACTTGCCCGGCTTCGATTCCGCGGCGGCAGCGTCCCATGCCGACACCGACCCGGCCGAGATTGACATCGAGATCCGTGATGAGGATGACCAGGTGCTCTGCTGGATCCGGTCGGTGCGCTGAGTGCGAAGACCTGCGGAATCAATCACCCTGGCGCAAGGAATCCCATGATCACGATCACCAATGACGGCCCGCGCATCCTGCAGACCAACTACTTCGACACCGAGCACGCTGTTCGCGGATTCCTGTTTGCGTCATGGAACGCCGGCGTGCTGCGTCTCCTTGTGCCGGATGCGCAGCTTGATCTGGTAGCGGAAATGCAGACGGGCTCGTCCGTCGTCGTCACGCGCGGCATGCTTCAAGGGCGTGACGCGCTGGAAATCATGTTCGACGATGGCTCCGACGCACCCTTCGCCATTCACATCGGCACCGAGCAGACGGACCGGTCGCTGCCCGACATCGACGACGGCCGCGCGATCACCGTCACGGCGTGGCGTCGCACCGGTCTGATCGGCGAATGGCCTGGCCGGTACCGCACAGCGGCAAGCCTGCCGGACATGCGTCCATGGCGGGCGCACTGAGATGACGCCGGCCGAACTGAAAACCCACCGCGAGGCACTCGGTCTCACGGTCGGGTGGCTTGCCGAACAAGCGCGTGTGGGAGAACGCACCGTGCGTTACTGGGAGTCGGGCCGGAATGCGGTACCGGAGGATGTGGCCGATTTGATCCGGCGCATCGAGATGAAGACCCGGGCGATGGTCACCGCGGCGCTTGATTCGGTCGGTCAGATCCTCGCGGAAGAGGGCGGATCACCGGAATCGGTCGATCTGCGCCGCTATGCCAGCGATGCGGAGCTATGGAGCAAGCATCCCGCGTTCAGGCCATTGCCGGCGACCTGGCACGCAGTCACCTTGGCGCGTATTGCGCGCGAGCTCGATGCGCGGGGAATTCACTCGGTCATCGAATACGCGAACTGACAGCCCCGCTTCGCGGGCGGCTTGCTCAGGTGTTCGCTAGAACGGGAGGCAGTCTCTCGTTTCATCGTGCTGCCATCGGCCGCCACAGTCCACGCACTTCGCCGGCCACCATTTGCGCCACAGCCAGTAGTGCGCCCATTCCCTGGCTCGGTTGTGCCGCGTATCGCCAACCAGATCGCCATAGCCCACTTCTTCGCCGCAGCGCAGGCACGTAATCATGTCGTCGTCGCCGTTGCAGCAGCATCCCTGCGGGTGCACCTCGCAGCCAAACCACCAGCACCGCGCCCGGCCAACAAGTCGGTCAAGCTAATGCTCACTCGCTGCGCTCGTTCTCACGGCTTATCTCCGGCGTTAGCCGTCAGAAAATCGTCTTCAAGCTCTTTCACTCTGCGCTGCAAACCGAGATAGCTCAAATATGCGTCACGCTCTTCCAGCCCGGAGTTATGCCACTCCCCGCGCAGCATTCGGTATCGCATTCCAAGCCGCTTGTGTGGACCGATAGGCCACAGCTTCACAATGTAGCGCACGCCCTTCCTGTCGTTGCGTTCACGAATCCAAGTTTGGTGCGACATTCCGGTTCTCCATAGCTGGTCGCAGCCAGCTAACAATTCGTTCAAGCCGACACTGCTTCGCGACACCACTTCATTCCTGGTCACAGGCTGCCACGACTCAGGTCGCGCCGGCGTTTCGGGGGTCGGGCGCGGATACTGGCGTCACATGAAGGGCGTGCAGTAGGCCACTGCTTCGTCGATGGGCATGCCGTTGATGATGGTCGCGCCAGGGTATTTCGCCACCAGCGCCTCCTCGAGCGGTTTGCCTTGCCCCGCTGACTGCATGACCTCGCCTTCCGCAGTAATGAAGAGCGTCCCTGTCTTGGTGTAGCGCTTGATATTCGAGCGCACGCCGCGCACCAGGTCCATCTGCGCGGCCAGAGTATCAATCGCATCCTCGATGCAACGGTCCTGCAGGTCCAGACCATCATCCAGTCTCGCCGGCAAGGCGCGAAGCTCCGCCTCGAACGCGGCCACTGCGGGGCGATGCACGGGGTGGACGTGCAACAACGACATACCGCCATTGCCGGAGTTGCGCACATGGCCGACCGTCACGCCATCGAGAAAGACATCGGCGGTATAGGCCATCGTTTCCTGGCTGAGCGAGCGGGAGACAGTCAGTTTCTTGAGGGAGAGGATCATGGGCAGGTCCGTGGTGTGGGCGTCATTCACGGTACCTCGGTTTCTCACTGGCACAACCGCGAGTCCCTGGTCACTGACCGCCACAACTCAGGTCGCGCGCCGACACGGAGGAATCAAAGAACCAGCGCTTGGTGCTGCCCGCCGATGCGCTGGGCCATGTTGTCATGGGCATCCCGAAACACCTGCAGGCAATCCAGCACGACGCGTCCGCGTCCCTGCACGTCATTGATCATTCGCAACGCACGCGCCCGATTCACAACCTTTCCATTCACCCGCACAACCAGCACGTCCAGATAGGCCAAGTGCAGGGCAAGCGGGTACTTCATGGATTGATATTCAAGAAACTGCACCTCGTAGCCGGTGCAGAATTTCGTCAATCCTTCCGCAATGCCGCGTTCACTGCAGGCCATGCGCCCCAGCAACCGCTTTGCTTCACCCAGACCGCCCGAGCCGCGCCGGAACTGGCAATCCATGACGCGGGGCAAGTCGTCCCAGACCAACCGATAACCTCCCGCACATTTCTTCTCGGCAAAAGCACGCAGGGCGTTGACGGCTTGCCACTTCGCCAACGGCTTCTTGTACCCGGCGATCATCCGTCGTGTGCGCGAAGTGGACACGTCGCTCTTGCCTACCACTCCGAAGTGGTCGTTGCCCAGGTCAACCAGGTACAAGAGATAGCAACGCCTATCACCTTCCTTGTTCGGGGTCTGGCACTCAAGCCTCATGCTGGGGGCGCGTGGAAGAATCGACATGGCAGCTCCTCGATGATCGCCGTGAGGCTACGCCGGAGACCGGTCGAGGCAAGCAGCGAGATGGCGTCACATTCCGTTTCGCGGCGCGACACGCATACGGCACAACCTGCGATGCGTCACGGACCGCAATACCCCGTCCGCGACGCCATCACCGCAAGAACCTGGCCGTCGCACAATCAAGCGCATTCCTGTTCCCGCCGCGAGTCCTGCCATGCCCGCCCACTCCGAATCCTTCTTCTTTTCCGACCTCAATCTCACGCGCGATCCGATGACGTCCCGCGTGGACTTTGACTGGCAGAGATTCAAGCGCTTGACCGCAGCCTCCGGTCTTCAACCGATCCTCCTCAACAGCGTGCGCGATCTCGACTTCTACGTGCCAATGCTGATCACGCTCTATCGATACGCCCGCGCAGCCGGACAGCCGGTGGACCTCGCCGCCGAGGCCATCAATCGGGATTTCGACCCCTCCGGCGTCAAGGAAGGGGTCTTTCGTGCCTCCGTGCGCCGAGCAATCTACTTCACCGTTCCTACCCTGGAGACCCAGCGCCTCTTTCGAATCCATGTTCCGCAGGACGTGTGCTTTTCGGATCTCGCCTTGCGCCCCGGCAGCCCCACCGCGCCCCATTTCGATGGTGCGGTCCTGCACAAGGTCCTGATGCACTCACGCATCACCTCGACGGCGCTGGGCGATGACGCGCTCGACATCCATGCGCTCGCCTCGGAGTGGTATCAGCGTGCGCGATTGGCCGGCGAGCCCGCCGACGATTTCATGGAGTCCATCCGCGATACCGTCAGCTTCACGCTGGCCATCTGCGGAAGCACGCCGGCGCGCGCCGCCCTCCCCTCGCCCTATGGCCAGGTGTTCACCGCCCCGATTGGCTGCGCAGGGGAAGCGGTACCGGTGCGGATACCTGCAGATGTCCAACCGGAAGATTTGGAGTTGGAAGGCGGGACAGAGTGCGCATGGGCACCCTTGCATCGAATCCTGTCCGTGTCGGGGCTGGACGCGGAGGTACTGCTCGGATCGTCACGCACCCGCCCATCGAGCCGGGTACCGATGAATGATGCGATTGCCAAGCTCATTGATGCCTGGGTCGCCGAAATCTCCCGTCCCGGCAAGCCGATCCCGATAGCGTCCGGCAGGGCGCTCAAGCACTAGCGCATTACCTACATGCCTCGCGCAGCTCTTGGGCGGCAAGGAGGATTTCCGCCGCCGTCGCGCGCATCGTCGGCATACCCTTCAACAGATCCGCGCAGCGCTCCAGGTCCGCGACATGCTTTTTGACGGCAAGCTCAAGGCGTTGATAGCGCGTTGCCGCATGGGTGTCCGCCAGCGATTCCGGAGGATCAAGGCTCGGCCCTAGCGTCAATGTCACCACTCGGTACAACAGGGGCGGCAGCGTCGTGAGTTCCGCGGTCCGCAGGCCGACAATCTCCACCAGCCGGTCTTCCGACAGGACGCGGATGCCGGGCGTGTTTCGGCCATCGAGGTTGCCCATTTCCACAACCATGCCTTCGATTTGCATGTGATGCCCTCTCACTTTCAGGCATGTTTCACGGCTCGATCGATTCCAGCGTTTCATCCGGCTCCAGCGCTTCCGCCTCGGCACCCAGCAGGGTATTGACATCCACCAGCACGGAGTCATACGCGAAGCAACGGCCCTCGTCGGAACCGGACCCCGACACAAAGCGCAGGCCGTGCGATTCCATCCGCGTCACCAGCTCGGCATCGAGGAATGCGTCAGCGCCCAACAAGTCGCCGATGTTCAAGTCCTCCTGGGCGTAAAGCCACAGCCCCTTGCCCGCGTCCGTTTCCATCACCCACGCCGTCACCGCGTCGCGCAACGAGGCCAACACCTCCGCATCCGAGCAGCGCGTGCGGGTGAGCAGATCCAGTTGTGCTTGGGTGGTCACCGTCAATCGTTCGGTGCGCGCAAAGCGCAGCGTGCAGGGCTGCCAGGCGGCATCGGGAGCCGGATCGGTCGTTGCCTCGCCCACAGGCGGCGGCAAGGTGCTCGCTCCCACGAAGCCGGCCAGGCGAAAGACGTCATGCCACTCGCGCTGGCAGGAACCGCAAACCACGCCCTGCGTGATCGTGGCACCATCAACGACCGGCCGTCCGGCGCTCAGTTCACGGGACTGGCAATATGGGCAATGCACGCCACCGTGGGCCACATAGCGTTCTTCCGGGTTACTCATGCGCGGTTCTCCTTGAGCGGTGGCCCACTATTCCACAAGTCCGCATTCACGCAAGCGCGCAGCAGGCATCGGGCGGCATCCTTGCCGCCCTGCCCTCCCCGCGTTGATTCAGGCGGCTTTCGCCACGCCCCGATACTTGAGCTGATCGATGCCGCAGTCGCCTTCATCCTGATCGGTGCGAACGCCTTTATAGACAGGCTGGAACAGGCACCCACCCACGTTGGCAACATACAAATACTCGACCTCGACGACAGCACCAACCTCGGGCATCGCGTGGTTGGCCGGAATGGTCACGTTGCCGATGAAGGCCCAGGCGTCGCCATCCTTGACCTCGACGGCGACGCTGGCCTTGCCGGGGTTGTGGGATTGGACGCGCACCGTCGCCGAAGCGACCAGCTTGTACTTGAACCAGTCTCCGCCCGACGCCGGCCGGCCCGGGGTGTAACCCGAGGCCTTCCGCTTGAATACCACGCCTTCAAGGCCCTGCGCCGTCATCCGATCCAGCAAGGCGAATTTCTCATCGACGGTGGTGGCGGTTTCCGTCAGCACCAGCGGCGAGGTGTCGGAAAGCCCCTCGAACAAGGAGCGCAAGCTCTGCTGCCGTACGTGCAACGGCTGGCCGCGCAGATCGACACCCTCGACTTCCAGCACGTCCCAGACGTGGAGCGTATCGCCCACCTGCTCGCCATCGAGCACCGTGCGCCCGTCGCGCCCAACCGGAAGCTGCTCGGCCTGGGCGGCGAGCGATTCCAGTAACGCGACGCGCTGGCCTTTGCGGTTGACGCCATAGACTTCGCACCCCTCGATCACCAGCAAGCGCCGCTCGCCATCGTGCTTGGGCTGGGCAACAAAGCTCGCATCGCTGAGGTACACACGCACTTCGCAGCGCTCAATGGCGTTGAGGAGTTGCGGGCGGATGTTGGTAAGTTCGGCCGTACTCGGTACCGCCGTCATGCGTGTCGCACCCTGGCTCCCGCTGGGCACGTAGCCCTTCGCCAGCTTCGACTTGACCAGCTTGGTAAACGCACGCTCCGCAATCGCATAAGCAACCGGCGTCGGGTGCTTGTCGGCAGGCTTCAACGTGCCACCGCGAGCGCCGTACTGCGCCGTCACCAGCCAGCCGTTTGTGCTCTGGCTCAGTTGCGCAAAATATACTTTGTCCGACCCGTTTTCCGTACAAGCCAAGCTTGCCGTCTGTTCCTGTTCCACCATGGGACTCTCCTCGATTCGCGGTCATCAATGCCGCCCCTTCACGCTATGACGAAACGCCATTGGCGCAAGGGCAACTGCGCGCCGGTTCCCACTGTCGCGCGGCGAAATCAGGCAGAGGCAAGCCACTGCCCGGTTCGGGCGGCGACATCAGAGCACGAGTGCGGTGGCGGCCATGCCGATCGCGTGCGCGTAGTTGGAAATGGGGCGTTCGATCAGTTCCAGGCCAACCAGCAGCGTATGGAGACGTGACCCCGCCAGATCCGCGACGAGCTCCTGCCGTTCGGCAGCGGTGCACAGATCGCCCACGCTGTGCAAGTTCTTTCCGACGCTAAGTTCTATCGTTCCGCGCTGGCAAAGGGCCAGCGCCACGGCGAGGACCGGGTCGCTGGAATGCTCACCCGATAGCCCGGACCACCTTGGCGTGCGTGCGACGGGGACCGCCTCGAACGCCTGTAGGGCATCCGCGACCTCTGGACAGTTACGCGCCAATGCCCTCAAAGGGACCAAGGCCTTGCGCAGCCCCCCGCAGCCTGGAACCACGCGAAATTTGTACTCGGTAGGACCGGACGTTGCAGGCCGGGATTCGACACACGTGTAGCCGCGGGCAATCTTCTTGCTGGCAAACCGCTCCATCGCCCGCACTGCCTTTGCTTCAGAGAGCGGCGCGGCGCGTGGCGTGACCTCCCTCGAAACGCCCGCTTGCCCGATCCTGCCCGACAAACCCGCCACGACCCAGCCGCCCCGCACTTGGACAAGCGTCAATTCGTAGAACTTGTTGGAACCGCCTTGCGTGCATTCAAGGCGCATGAACGTCGTGCTCATCGGATTTCCTCGTAGGGACTGGAATCACCCTACCGCGAAACCGCGATGGCGCAACACGATCAGCCAAACGCAATCGATATTCGAGGCGCGACAATCAGAGCGCCAAAGTGCGACAAGTGACACCGATTGCCGCGGCGAAATCAAAGCAGGCGGACCGATACGCACTGGCGCGGCCGAGCGCAATCAGAACCTCGTTGGCGCGACCCGTGGCACCCTGCACCAGTGCATGCAATTCGGCAGGGTTCAGCACGCGGCCATTTCGCTTGAGCGTGAGGATGCCGTCCAGAGCGAAGTGGAGCACGAACGGAAGATCAACCGCATGAACCCCGTCGAGCGTGCGGTGATCATACCGGGGGAGGTTCATCACTCGCTGCGCATCCTGGCGGATATCGGCGGGTGTATCGAGCCGGTCAAGCGACTTCCACATGGCGTGCCTGCCGATGCCGTTGACGCGTGAAATCATCGCCCGCGTGAAGCTGTACGTCAGTGTCGAGCCAAACAGGTGATCTACTTCGGCAGGACCGAGAGGTTGGGCTGTGGACATGGGGCACCTCAAGAACAGATCGACCGCAAATCTGACACCGGAGCCAATCCAGGCAAGCGTTCGGCCAGAGTCAGGGGTCAGAGCACCAACGCGACGCCCGAGGTACCGATGGCGTATTCGTAGTTGTCGAGGAGTCCGAATAGGCCCAGCGGGGCCAGCAGCGCACGCATGAACGGCTGTCGCCGCGCATCCAAGGCTCGCACGTGGGCTACCAGGTCGTCCCGCGACATGCGTGCGCCATCACAGCGGAGTGTCAGGACGCCAGCCAAAGCCAACGCGAGGCCCACCGAGAATGCCTGACTGCCGGGCGAGAACTCGGCTCCCTGCAAGGTATGCGGCAGCTCAAGGCCGCTCACATAGTGCGCGACCAGCGCCGATTGCTTTCCCACCGGCGATGCCAACACCTCGTTTGCCTTCTTCCACCCGCCTTGGCCACGGACGAGCGCAAATGTGTAGACAGGTTTCCTGATCGTTTCCATCTCTGCACTCCAGCGCAATGGGTCTGTGGCCACCCTAAACCCGGACTCGATGGACGCAATAGTTCTGGAGCAATGTTGATAAATGGATCATCGCTTGCAGGTCGCTGCCGGACCCAAAAGTCCACCTTGCGCAATCAGCGATGCGTGCCACACTGCATCGGTCAATCCACACAGGACCCGACCGGACATGCCAGACTTTGAACGACCCCTGCGCGCTCTTGAACTTCACCTGTGCCGTGATGAGGGGCAACGCCAGTATTTGCGCGGCAAGCATGCGGGAATGGATTCTGCCCGCAAGCAAATGGCCTGGCTGATTGCCATCGCCGCAGTCCTGTTCCTGCTCGCCACCATTACGATCACCCAGGTCCAAGCCGCACCACCCGGCGCGACCAGTCCGCCAGCTCAGGTGTCACCGCCCGACACCGCGCCCGCGCCTGCCCCGGCGTTGAACCAAGTGCCGGTGACGCAACCTGCGACACCTGCAACCATCCTGAGCGCCTTGATTCCATTGACGGCCCTCCTCGTTTGCACGGGCATCCTCTGGCTTCTCGTGTCGATCCTTGCCAAGTACCTGCAACGGCCGCGATGAACGCGAAGCGGATTCAACTCCTGTTCTTGCTCGACCAACCCGCCATGGTGCAATCCCTGCACGGCCCCGCATGGGAACGATATCGTGCCGAGTGGGAGAAGGAATTCCGCGGCTTTCACCAGCACAATCGCGCACTACCTGCGCGGCTGCAGGACAGTCTCGCCGATACAGTCAACGTCGTTCTGGAACTTGCCAAAGCCGCCCTGCTGGTTGCCGGTGCCCTCACCCTGATCCATGTGCTCGCAAGTGACCCCGCCAGGGTGATGGCGTTTCCGCTTCAGGATTTCTGGATGTCCGAATGCCTCGGTGTCGGGCTTTACATGGCCGATCGCCTGATCCGCAGGATGCGCAATCGCCACGGGCCGATCTGGATGTCGGCGCTCGACCAACGCGCTCGACAACACATGTCCGAGTGGAGTCGGGTCTACTTCATGGCGTGTGCCGGCGTTGAGGCAAAAAGCGACCGTGGCGTGGTCTTGGTTGCCTGAGCGCCAGGTGATCCGTACCCTGCGCGGCATGGCCCTGTGAGACCGCCGATGTCGAACACGAATCCCGCCACCCGCCTTCGTAACCTCCAGCAGCAGGCCTTGGCGGAGTCCCGATTCGACGCCTTGGTTGCGCGCATTGCCGCGTTTCGTGCCTATGCCTTGGCACTTCGCGACACCGGCGTGACCGATGCCTTGGACGCCTTCGATACGCTTGATGCGGAGCTGATCGAACACTTCCAAGCTGCCAGCGGAAGCCCCGAAGGACTGGATGCGTTTCTCGACTTGGAATAGCTCTTGCGTAACCGGCGCGGCGTGCGAGGCTCGAAGTACCTCCCTCATCGCTCCGGGTCATGCTCACCCTCCCCCTGCTCCTTGATGAAACGACACCTCCGATTGGTCCGCGGACCATAGGACGCATCCTGCTGGATGAGCGCAAGCTGGCAGCGGCGGAACTGGTCAACGTGTTCGAGTTGCTGGCGGAAGCCATGGGACGCGACGCGGCTGTGCGGGATCCACGCGTGCGCGCTGCCGCCAGGCGCTACCGGGTTCTGTGCGGAACGGCGCGATGATCCGCGTCGGCCGTATCGGTGAACCGGGTGCAGTCAACATCGCCCGGCCGAGCTATCTCGGTAATCCCTTCATTATCGGCGTCCACGGCGGACGCGATTCGGTCTGCGACCAGTACGAGCAATGGTTCGAGGATCAGCTGCGCGCCGGCGATGTTCTCCTGCTCGGGACGCTCAAGCGCCTGCTGCTCTTGAGCCAGAAACAGGATCTCGTACTCGGCTGCTACTGCGCCCCACGCCGCTGTCACGGCGAAACCATCAAGCGGTTCCTGGAGGATCCCCGCCGACACGCCTGCTGCGTGACGGCATGGTGAGCGGGCGAACGCCTGGCGCTCGCTGAGCGCGGGCCAAGACAGAATGTGCTTTGGAAGTTTTCGGTGTACACCCGAAAAGGTGTGGAGCCGAGTTTTCGGTGTACACCCGAAAAAAAGATTGCGAGAGGAAAGCGAATTGGCGGTGCCCGATCGAGGGATGCTGGCACCGCCGTCTCGAATGCTCATCTACTCAGCTATCAACCACCGTACAGGAGCACGGTAAGGGCAATGTAGCAACGCGGCGAATCCTCTGTCAACCGATGACACAAGCACCAACGCCATGGCAATCGCCACATTTCAAAGCACCAGCGCGGTCGCCGAGCCGCCAATCGCTGCCGCGTAATCCGGCAGCAAGCCAAGGGTGCGATACAGGGAATTGTTACCCCGATCAACGGCGACAAACTGCGCCATGGTGTTCAACTGCCCTTCCGTGAGAGTCACTCCATTTCGCCGTATCTCCCCGACGCCTGAGATTGCAAGGCTCAACACGATGGGCAGAAAGTCGGCGGCGAGGGAAATCGTCATGCAGCGATGGCCGCGCATCAACCGCCCCCCTAACCTGCTGAGGAATTTGTGTACCACACTCTCAAACAAGCACGGCGCAAGGTGTTGGCGCACAAGGCCCCAATCACTGTTGCCGGACACGTACTCGAAGATCGGAGCGTGGGTGGAGTTATCCACGGCGAACGGCAGCGTCTCCTCGGGATCCAGAAACGTCCAGCGCCCGCGTTGCTGGTTCACCAGCTCATCGAAGTATCTCGAGGCCTGACGCACGTTGGCAAACGTCTTTCCAGGGCCGGCATAGCCACCCTGGGTAAAGTCCGGCAGCCCGTCAGCGCCGATGGCGCACGAGTAGACCTGAACCTGATAGTTGGGATCGAGGTAACGGATGACGGCGACGCTATGGAGCACGCCGCCACTGCCATCGCGGTGACGGAACGCCTGCTGGTCAATAATCTGTTCTGGGTTCATGGTTGTCACGCTACATCGTTTGCCTAGCGAGACAAGGCCATTACTCGGTGTTGCGTCGGACATTCGCTACCGCGTCGCTCGGCGACATTCCATACGCGAAACAATTCGCCCCTTGCGATGCTTCGCCTACATGGTAGAGGTGGATGTCTACACATTGGAGGCGCGCACCTTATGATCACGATCCGTCGCCCTGGAACCCTCGTCCCTGCACCCGATCGCTGGTACCTGGCCATCACCGCACTGCTCGTCGGCGTTGCGATCGGGATCGGTGCGGGAGCGCCGCTCTTGATCATCCTGCTGGATCAGATCACTGTTCTGGCAGAGCGGCCGGATGGATGGGTGGCGCATATCATGGCCCTTCTGAGTTTCAGCCATTCACCCAACTAACCCAGCATGATCCCTGCATGCGCAGGGGAACCTGACACATCGTGGCGCTGTACCTTGCAGCATTCCTTCTATCCCTGCCTGCGCAGGGGAACCAAATTCGGGGAAGTAATTCGGCTTCTATACAATCTTCTATCCCTGCCTGCGCAGGGGAAACGCCGGCGGAGTCCCACGTGGCCTATTCAATGGCCTTCTATCCCTGCATGCGCAGGGGAAACGGATGATCCGCGGCTTGAGCACCAGCCAGAAGCCTTCTATCCCTGCATGCGCAGGGGGAAACTCGCTGCGCGCGCTCAGTGAAGCCGGTCATTTCCTTCTATCCCTGCCTACGCAGGGAGAAACTATTCAGGCAAGCGACCGAGCATCACGGATCCCCTTCTATCCCTGCATGCGCAGGGGAAACCGCCTCGACGCCACAGACCCAACGGTCATGTACCTTCTATCCCTGCCTACGCAGGGGAACGCTGATGCTACTCGTGGCCGACCTGATCGAATACCTTCTATCCCTGCCTGCGCAGGGGAACCTCAATCAAGAGGGGCGGGTCTTGCGCGCCTAACCTTCTATCCCTGCATGTGCAGGGGAACCCCAGCGGATGAATATCCCCCATCGACCGTTATCGTAGCGCCAAATTGTAAAAGAGCCTCTCGGAGCTTCACATCTCCGCCACCCCGACACCATCCCAAATGTACGCTATTTCCTGCGGCAAAATGGCGGGAGCGCGGAGCTGGCGCACCCGAATGATGTCTGGCAGCGACGTCGACATCCAGCAAATCATGATTCCGGGTCTCACCCCTTGCGAAGGCGTCGGCGCAAAATCGAACAAATATGTCGGCGATCCTCAACGCTTGCGCAAGTCACGAAGCGTGAAATACTGACCTCCTCACGTCAGATGAGACCTACCGAATCGAGGCGGACACAAAATGGAATTCTTTCTCGTAGCAAAATCGCAAGCGAACGGCAAGCGGCTGTACGCGACCGAATATCCGCTCGCAAACGACTACCCAATGAGTCATTCAATTCGCGATGCTGGCAAATGGCCAAAAGAGCTGGCTGACGAACTGGCCGTACAGTTCAACACGGACTTCGGCGCTGGATGGTCGATTGCGTAAAAACACGCGTGGCCGACACATTACACAGCACCTCTACGCCCACCGTCGGAGCGTTGGCGGGGTACCTCACTGGAGACGAGAAAATGAACAAGCGCAACATGGCCAAATCCACCACCTATACCGTCACGGTTGGCGACCGCAGCACCCGCGTCCGTGTGCCGAACAACCTGCGCGGCCAGTTAGACGAACCAGCGTCAGCGACAGACGCGGCACGCGACGCGCGTGATCGCGCGATCCGGAAGCTGCACGGTGCAGCCGCGTCCTGGTGGACCGACAACGGAGTGCCTGGCTATGGGCAAGTGATCGTCCCGTGTGCAACCGGTGGCAGCAACTGCATCACCGCTCGCATCGAGCTGGAGATTCGACCGGACAAACCGTTCCCTGTTGATGTGGCGGGCCGGGCGAAATTCGCAGCGGAGTGGGATGAGGAAACCCAACGCAGCCATGGGTACGTCCATGGGGCCGCCGACGCGCGGGACAGCAACGTCGGTTCCGAAGAATGAAAGCCACCCAATTCACCCGCCGCACCCACCGTACGCGCGACATCCTGACAGCTGTCGCGCGTGCCTATCCGTCAGCATGGTCTGCGATCGATGCGTTTCGCCGCAATCGTGGGTCGTCGCCCGATTTCGACTGGCCTGATTGGTGCTATATGCCGATCGCTGCCGGCTATGCCATCGCCACCGGCGGCCAAAACCACCATGTGCCGTTCAGCCGAGCGCATCATCCGGCGATCATCACGGCCTTGGCTACCTGGCGCATGACCCAGGGCATTTATCGCTACGACCCGGCGCTCTACCCAGCCCTTGTCGATACGCCGATCACGGCCGACATCCCCGACGATGCGCTCTTTCGTTTGCCCGAGTGGTGCGTGTACATCGAGACTCCGGACATGACGTGGGAGGGCCGAGCGCTCTACGGAGCATGGGTGCACATGGAGTACGACGTGGCCCGTGGCGGCACCGGCGAACTGCGCCTTGTGCTGGATGCCGCGACGGACGTCACGGACCCGCTTGATCCTGTCTCCGGGCTATGCCCTGTGCCGATCATCCTCGGCGGCGGCGACCTGGCCGCTGCGTTGCAGCGCGTCATCGAGAGCGGTGCAGCCGAAGCGCGCAGGCAAGGGATGGTCGTTCCGGACGGGGCCGACACGACGGCCACGACGCAGGTCATCGCGCCCCTGCTGTCCCTCATTCTCTATTTGTGCAGCGACACACCGGATCTGACTCGCCGCGGACGCGAGGAGGTACCCGCAAACCCGGAACCGGTACGCACGCGCCGCGACGGCTGGCGCATGTTCCCTGCCGACGGGCCACGCGAGTGGGATGTGGGCGTGCGCATTGGCGCGGCACTCCGCGCGGCGTATCAGCGTGAGCAAACCGGAGGCGCAGCCGCGCCAACCGGTCGACACACTCGCCCCCACGTTCGGCGCGCGCACTGGCACACGATCCTCTCCGGTCCACGCAAGGACCTCAGCGGCGAGCCGATACCTGCATCCGATCAGCGCCGCGATTTGCGCTGGATGCCGCCTATCCCGATCAACGTACTCTCTCCGGACGCGTTGGTCGCAACGATCCGACCCGTGAAAGGTGATCAAAGTGGCCGATAACCGAACTCTGATCTCGGTACGTGCTTTTGCTTCGATGCTGAATGCCCTGGTACTTGCCCTCGCCGTGCCGGCCTACGCACAGACCCAGTCTGGCCGGGTGGTCGGCATTTCCGATGGCGACACGCTGACGCTCCGCATCGAGGGCCAACCGCAAGGTCGCGTTCGTCTCAGCGCGATTGACGCACCGGAAAAGCGCCAGGCGTTCGGTACCCGTGCCAAGGAGGCCTTGTCCGACCTGTGTTTCGGCAAGATCGCGACGGTCGAGGTGGTCGACACGGATCGCTATGGCCGCGCTGTGGCCGACGTGTGGTGCGATGGGACCTACGCGAATGAGGTTATGGTCGAGCAGGGACTCGCTTGGGTCTATCGCCGTTATGCCAACGGTCGCGTGGACCTGTATGCGGCAGAAGCCGCCGCCAGGGCCGCGGGTCGTGGCCTTTGGGCAGACCCCGCCCCAACGCCTCCTTGGGAGTTTCGCCACCCCAAGTGATCCTTGTGGGCATTCAGTCCATCCTCAATCGATAGACCGCGATCGGGAAAGCCCCTCATCGCGTGCTGACGTCACTCACGCATGCGTCCTTACAAGCGTGGTCAGCGTCCGTCGAAACTCGGCCTCGTCGTCGATCCCTGGGCGGTAGGTGACCAGATCCACCGTACCGGGGATCCCGCGCATGAAGGCCTGCATGCGTTCCTTGTCGGCGAGGTACACCGGATCATCGCGCCCCATGGTTTCCACGACGATCTGACGACCGTTGTCGAACTCCAGGATGAAATCCGGTCGACACCATGTGCCATCGGCAGACTGCAGATCGAACACGGGTTTGATGAGCGTGACCAGGGCGTTCAAGGTGTTGGGTTTGGACCAGTAGCTCAATTGATCGAGCAGGATCCGCGCTGTCAATCGCTCGAGGTTGCTGTCCACCGGGAAGAGCAGTGATTTGGAATGCACCGGATGAACGTAGGCCTGCAGGACGCGGAACTCGGACTCCCCAAGGCGTTGCCCGATCGCCGCCGCGCACCAGAATGGGCCGGCCGCATCGCGTACCGCTCCGAAGCGTTTCAGCGACCCATACACCGGTATGCGTGCGTCCGTCAGGACATCGGCAACCTTTCCTTGCCAGTGCAAGACAGCCGAGGTGCCCTCGCGCTCAATGGATTGAATCATGCCGAGGAACAAGCCTTGGGGGCGATGACCATTGAAGTCGCCAAAGTGGGCTGGAAGGGTGTGCGCCATGAAGCGGCCGAGTGCCGGCAGATAGGTGCAGCCGGCGATCGACCAGGGGACACCCGGAGCAATCGCACGCGACTCCAGCTGGCGCAGACGCTTGTAATGGTTGGCTACCGGGCTGGCCATGGGCGGCTGGCCGCGCACGCTGCGGATCTCATCGGGGCGAACGCGTGTCAGGCCGATAGCCTCCAGTGCGGTGAAGAGCACCACGGCCAATGACGGTGGGCGCGAACGGGGCTTGCTGGCCGGACCCGCGGATTCTTCGCCCTCGCCGGCGTCGCCAGCATCGCGATTGCGATCAAGGATCAGCCAGGAGTCACCAGCCGGCTGCAGAATTGAATGCCCTCCCCCGCTTGATGCCACGCCCGTGTCGGCGCTCGAATCGTTGAGGTCACGGTAGAAGGGGCACCCTCCCGCATGCGGCTTTCCGGCCAAACGAAAGATGTGCAAGACACCTTCACGCTGGCGCGGTGCCATCAATGGCGGGCCATCGGTGGAACCCGGCATGCACCGACACGCCAGCCATTGGCGCTGGTCACGCAACCTGGCCAAGGTGCGTCCCGCGAGGTGTTCGAGCTCGTCTGAGGATTCGGCAACCGATCCGAAGCACGCAATCAGCGCGGCGGTTTCCACATCCGGCAAAGCGCTGATCACCTTCGTGCGATCGTGGACATCGAGCGTCAGCACGGCCGGGCACTCGCGAGATCAGGGGTGAGAAAAAGAAGCGAGCATCCGTGCTCGAAGACGCATCCTGCTGAGGGCCAGGAGGAGAGAGTTGACCGGCCGCTCAGAGAAGGTCGCATGGTTTGAGATCGACGCAAGCCTAGAAGCTGCGCCCAAGCCAGAGAACGAAGATGCTGCCAAACGCGGCACCAAGGATGAAGAACATCAGGGACCCTCTCCGGCTTTCAGCAGGCGGCGGCCCCTTCGGAGCCGTGGGCGCATTCGAACCAAGCAGGACGGGCAGTTCGACCCTCGGTCGAATCCGTCGATGCCGGGCTGGTTGGTCGGTACTCGCTGGCAAGGTCATGGCCATCCGATATTCGCGTGCGGATCAACAGACTACAGGCTGGAATCCACGCCGAGTCGCGGTCGTGGACCGGATAACCCCGCCCAGCATGAGCAGAAGGGCTGCGCCGGCCGGCCGGGCCGAGCCCGGTTGTATGTTGTTCCGTGACAACATAAACTGATGCCATGCCCGCCAGAACGACGCCAACCCGCACCCGATCACGCCGGGAAACCGACCAGGAAGTCGCGTCCCTCATGGACGCCCATGCGGCAAGCTGGGTTCAAAGCGCGCTGCCGGTGGACGGCGGAGTGTTGATGTCCCGGGATCCGCTGACGGGGCGCGAGCGGCTTGTGTACGGCCATGGCTCACTGGCGCATGCCCTGCGCCACCAAACCCGGTCGCTGAAAACCCTTGTGGTTGCCGAAAGCGAGTTCGATCACACGGCACTGGAGCGACTCGCGATGCTGGATCAGGCGCAATCGAAGGATCTCGAGTGGTTCGCGGAGGCAGCGCACACGCTGCACGCCCTGCCCCTGTCTCTGGAGAATGTCAGCACACTTCTGGGGCTGTGGGGTCGCGCCGATGCCCAGCGGCTCGTGCGCCTGGCCAAGCGTCCCGTCGCCTTGCGCCGTGCTGCCGTCGCCGCCCATGTCACTCGGGGACATCTGCGCTACTTGAGCACGCTCGACGATGCCGCGTTCGCCACCTGGATCCGCAATGTCAAGGCCGGGTTGCCGCAGAGGCCCAAGCGCCCACGCAAGCGCCGTGAGTTGAGCATTCGCGAGCTGGTAAAGGAACTGCACACCGATGGCAAGACTGAAGTCAGCGGCTCCGCCGACATCCAACGCTACGCCGAGTGCCTGGGCGATGCGCTTGGCACTCAGGTGCGGATTCACTGGCCAGACGCCGTTGCGACACGCGCTGTAAGCCTGAAATGGTATGGTGTGGACACCTTGGTCGGTATCTTTCGCCAGCTCGCGACGGCCGGCGCTGCAGCAGGAGATCCCTCTGATCCCATTTCGACGAAGGCGCGCGAGTTGATTCTGCCTTTGCAGACCTCGGACGAACTGGAGGCGGTGTTCGGCCCCTTGGGACACGACAGGTGATGGTTTGCGGGCGTTTGCTTGCAGGCGCTATGCGCCACCCCTTGCCCAAGATGATTCAAATCTAGTCAAAGACTATTAGGGTTTCCTGCAACGCGCATGGGGCTTGGCGTGGAGGCCGATCGGCATACCCGTTCGACCGAAACTCCGTACCCGCACAACCGAAAATGCGTACCTGCCCGACCGCGACACCCTACCTGATCGCCCGTCGTGCATACCCGTTCGACCGCAACGCGCGCTGCGCTGGCCTGTCCGCAGCGCCGGCCGTGTCGCGAGGAAAGCGCCTGGAACTGCGGCAAATCGCGCACGCAGCGCAGCCGCTGCACCCATGGCACATGGACGGCGTCACCGCAGCAGGATGAGCCCGAGATGAAACGTCGGTCGAACGGGTATGGGCAAATGCGAGGGGAAACCGACCGAGCCTCGGTCGAACGGGTATGCCGGATTCGTGCCGCGCCGTCGACTTACGTCAATTCGTCCGGACGGCGTCGCCGGACGTGCACCTTGTCGTCGGAGTCGATCCAGAATGCGGACAGAAAGCCGATGTCGACCAGCGACTGAAGCGCCGCCTTGAGGAGTTGCCGGAACTTCGCTTTTTCGCCGACCGTCGATCCTGTCATCTGGCGGACGGTCTCAAGCTTGAGTGCATGCGGTTCGCGATGGCTGGAGTAGTACCGATGCAGGAATCGGGACAAGGGGCGCGACAGCGACAATCGTTCGTCCCAGTTGACCAGCGTGAATCCAACGGACTGCCAGAGGAGCAGTGTCTCCGGGGCGAGCTTGATCCGGATGGTTCGGCTGCCGGATTCGATGTGGTCAATCTCCAGGTAGCTGACCAGAGACCCCTCGGCGAAATGGAAATCGCCGCGCGACGATCCGGTGCGGGTGATGGTGATCTTGCCCCCTGAGAGGCGCCGCAGGCTGTCATAAAGATCGAGGTAGCCCTGCTTACCGCTGGACCAACGCATCGACGTCAGGAAGTCGGCCCCCGACGCTTGCCACGCATCACCCAACTTGAAGTTGCGCTGGAAGTGATAGATCTGCATCAGCACGTCTTCGTCGCGGATGCGCAGTTCCTCGCCGCTGTACAGCACGGTGGTATCCCGTGTGGCGGCAACAACAACATCCTTGAGGGTTGCCCGCGGCTCGGAGCGTCGGATGTTGAACAGGCCGGTACGAATCAGCTCATTCGGCATGCCTCGAAACGCATCGCTCCAGCTGGCCGGGAGCCGGTCAACAGCGGGGAGGGTGGCCAGCCTGGCCTGGCGGCGAGGCCGTGCGTCGACGGGCTTCGGCGCTGCCTCGGGCTTGGCGCCGATGGCGGTGGATTGCGTGATGTGGGGGGATACGGGCTTGGCGGGTCGCGCCTGGCCCGTGAGGTGGGCATGTTCCCGGGTGAGCTCAGCAAATCGCACTGCATCCCCGGCACTGGCCGCTAGAGCCAGCTCGCTCGCGATCACCTGCAACGTACGCTCTGATGAATTCGATTTTCCGCCCACCGGAAAAATCCCCATATAAGCCATAAGCGATTGATTGTTAAGGCATTTTCGGACAAGGAATTATCGAATTAAATGCCCGTTCCAGAATGTTGGTCGAACAACAGGTGACGAATTATCATATACGCGATACCATCGGCCGCCGACACCGATGGTATCCGTGGCTTGATACGCGCAGGGTACTCGGACTACAAGCGCATTGCAATGAATGGGAGTCCCGCATGGACACGCAAATTCGCATTTTGGTTGTTTGTCAAAATAAAGGAGGGGATGGCAAATCCACCCTGACGCGCCTCGTTGCAGAATTCGCATCGCGTAACCAGCTTCGCGTGCTGCTCATCGACATGGATCCGCAGTGCAATCTCTCCAAGCGATTCCTGGCCATGGAAACGCGCGGGGGACTTGGAGCCGCCATCCCCCCGGTCCATCCAGACTATGTAGAAGGTGCCGATGACTGGGATGGGCGCTCATCCATCGCCGACGCATTCACGGGGCGCATCAACAAGTACGGACTGGCCCCTTACCCCACGCCGGATGAACACATCGATATCCTGCCGGGCAGCGGCCAGGAAATGCGTGAGGCCGAATTGGTCAGACGCGAGGAGGTCCTCGAGAAAATCGTCGAGCAGTTGCGGGTCTTGTTGCATAGCCCCGACATGGCAGAGCTGTATGACCTGGTGGTAATCGATACGCCACCCGCCAAGAGCCCCCTGGTGCAAAGCGCGATCCGCGCTGCAACCCACATGGTCATTCCGACCCAGATGGCGCAGCAGTCCATCGAAGGACTGCACGAAATGATCCTCCAGTGGCGGATCGAGAATCGCAATCGGCCCGCCGCCGAACAGTTGCAATTGATCGGTGTGCTGCCCAACAAGTGTCGGCCGGTGGCAATTCAAACCGGTCTTCGTGATGCATTGGGAAAGGACAAGGCGCTCGCGCCGTTCCTGATCCCCATGAAAATTGGCGAGCGCACCGTATTTGCCGAGGCCGACCACCCGGACGCGCAACCAAAGTCCGTGTTCGACCTGCCAACCTCCGACAAGGCGCGACAGGAGGCAACGGCTGCGTGCAGCTACATCCTTCACCGAATGCAGTTTCCCGTGGAGGCCCCCGCAGTTGCCGCAGAGCCGATGACGGAATGGGTGGATCATGAGTAAGCGCAAGCTCTTCTCGAACCCCACGCAAACCCAGCGTGACATCGGCAATCTGCTCGCCGACCCCGACGAGCGACAGCCCGACATTTTCGGCTCCATCGAAAAGGTCACGCTTGCCCGGATTCAGTTGGATCCCCTGAATCCGAGAAAGCTCGGGCTCAATCCGGAGAACCCTTCCGCGATCGATCCAGCCGATCCGGACATCGAGCGAAAGAATGCGGAATTGGCCGAGCTCCAGCAGCTGGCGGAAACCATCCGGGAGCACGGACTCCTGCAGGAACCCGGCGTCTACCGGCGCGGTGAAAACTACCTCCTCGCCTGGGGCGAGCGCAGGGTTCTGGCCTGTCGGCTGCTCCAGCATGAAACGATCACGGTCAAGATCTTGCCGGAGCGCCCCCGAAGCGTGCGCGCCAAGCAGCTCATAGAAAACATGCAGCGCAGTGGCCTGTCGTTGCGCGAGCGCCTTGAAGGCATGCGTTCCCTGGCTGAGGAGGCGCGCGCCGAGGGGAAAAAGGATGTGGATGCCGACTACCTCCAGCAGATGCTTGGCCTGAAGAAGACGATGGCCTACCAGTACACGGCATTGCTGGCTGCTCCGACAGATGTGTGGGATGCCATCGTCGACGGGCATCTCACCGACGTCGGAACCGCCGCGACAATCGCCGGCGTAAAAGACCCCAGAGAACGTGCCAGTGCATTGAGCCGTCTGCTCGACCCCAACATGGAAGTCGTCGCCGCCGCGCCTGTGGCTGCCGTGGTCAGCAAACCCAAGTCGAGAGGCCGTCCGCAATCATTCGTCAGCCTCGGGAAAACCACCTCGGGTAACGTGGCGCGGCATATCGCCGAAAAACTCCTCGAGCCGAAAGAGTTTGCGGAACTGAGATCAGCCAATTGGGATGACCTGAAAGTCGCCTCGGATATCATCAAGCAGGTCATCAAGAAGATCGAACAACGCCTTACGGAGTCGAAGAAATAGTCATGCTGTCAGAAGAGGCCATCACGCCACGAAAGCGACTGACGACATTTCGCGTCGACCAGGAATTGCGCGACGCGCTCAATGACGCACTCGCTCGCGATGGCATCAGCGAACGTCGCAAGTCACATTGGTTGCGCCAAGCCATCCAGGCATTTGTCATCGCTGATCCCGGGCTCGCCACGGTCGGGGCAGGGGAGAAGCTGAAACGCTTTACGTTGGCCGAGCGCATCCTGATGGATGACGACACAAGCACCGCGATCGACGAAGCCATCCGCATCATCCGACGCTCGGACTACCGCACCGACGGTTTGCAGGCGTCGATCATTCGCGCCGCCATTCGACACGCGGCGGCCCATGGAAGCGAAAAGCCCAAGCACCATCCCTCATCGACTCGCCAAACATCCGAGTCCGGAGGCGCTCGGCGTACGCGCCTGGCGAAATCGATTGGAAAATCGGTGTGAGCCGAATGGATCGCGCTAGCGGGCGACGTCATTGTTGGACAGCTCCTTGGCCAGTGCATGCGCGAACATCGTGCAGAGCGCCTTTGCACCAATCACCCCGTTTGCGCGATGCACGCTCAACGTCAACCTGGACGATCAGCCGGTCGCTCCAGGCGAGCCCGAGATAGTCGCACAAGGCGCGACCCGCCTCGATCCAGCCGAAGGCGACGATGGCCCGGTAGCCGCGTCGATTCAGTCGCTCGATGCGCACTTTCTGTTCGGTCGAGGCACGCCCTGAGCCAGGCGCCTTCATCTCGATGAAGAAGCCGTGGCAGCCATTCATCGGCACCATGATTTCGATGTCGGGGACCCCTTTTCGCGCCCCCGACGCACGCAGTCGCCCCGCCGTTCGAGGAGAGCGCAGCCCTCCATTGGCGGACGCCCAGATATCGCGAAGATCATCCACCCGATGCGGGTATTCGATGGCCAGAAGATCGAGCATGAGGAAGAAAGATACTTGTTCGTCGTACTCAGGTTGTTGTCGGCACAACGTGCTCCTTCTGGATTCTCCGCGCGAACCGGATTCCATACGCGCCCGGAAGTCGGCCGCCGACATGCGTTCGGTGACATCCGTCGAACTCATGTGCCCGGCATCCACGGTCGCGGACCCCAGGCGTCGCGCATTGCCACGCAGTTCGTGGGGTCCAGAACATGCTTGGCGCGCGTCGCAGCGACATAGAGCAGGTTCGCGTCCTCCGGCGTCCACCCGGTATCCTCGTCGCTACCCTGCGCCGGGGGATAGCGGAAGTCATCGGCCAGCTTGACCGAGTCAAATTCGCAACCCTTGGCCTTGTGGGCGGTCGAGAACAAGCCTTTGCACGTTGCTTGATCCGTTTCGTTGCCACGGACGGACTCAAGGATGCGTATCAGGGTGACGGTCCCGTACTCGCTCACCAGGGAAACCAGCACGCTCAAATGACGGTAGGCCTCCTCCTTTGCTGCATCGACAACCTCGCCCCAATGGGCAAATTCCGCCAGGTCAGGCACCGGCGTGCGCCGACCTTCCATCAAGGTTTGCGCACCCTGAACCAGGCGAATCAGATCATCCACTCCACCGACCACGCCATAACGGCCCGGGCGATCCGCCACTGCCTGTACCAGTTCGCCAATGAGGACGCTGTTGGTGCGTGCCAGCACCACTCGGGGCGTATCCACCGGCTCGATGCGCGAAGGGATCGAGTCAAGGCCACGAAGTCGGGCATCGACGTTCAAGTGGTTGGCCAGCACCGCATTGGCCACATCGGCCACAGCCTGGCCGAAGCGAAAGCTCTGGCACAAGGCGGCCGTGTGCGTTGTGGCTACCGAATCCATGGCATTGATCGCACCGCGCCACGAATAGATCTGCTGATAGGTGTCGCCAACGATCACGATTTGCGCCTGCTGCCGGCTGATGACATCCAGCATCAGTTCCGAGGTGTCTTGTGCCTCATCCAGCAGGATGGTCGAGTAGGGCAGGACCGGATCGGTGAGCGCCCACTTTTTCAGATAGACATCATGCGTGATGGGCATCGTGCTGCGCAGGTCCATCATCTGATCCCACACAATGCGCGCATGGGCGGTGAGCGCCATCGCATAGTCACCCGCAGCCTTTGCCGTACTTGAGCGCCGGCGCGCACTGGGGGCGGCATGCCGGATCGTGATCGTCTTGTCGGCAGACTGGCAGAAACGATTGATCGTCTCGATCACACCAAACGCGCCGGTCTTGGCATCAGCATGGGGTGCGAACGTGTGATCCATCAAGCCAAACCGGTGGATCAAATCGGTCGCGGTCACACGCCCGGCAAGTCGGCCGGCCCGACCGTAGGCGCTTCCCGCGTGGGCAAAGGCAAGGCTGTGGTTGGTGGACACCTTGACCCGATCGGTCGGAAAACGCGTTTTTGCCTCCTGGACTATCGCCTTGCCAAACGAGGTATAGAGCATCCGCCCGCCACGCGGCGAACCCTTCTGTGCGAGGTAGCACAAAGTCGTGGTCTTGCCGGTGCCGGCGAGCGCATTGATCTTGAGCGATTCACCCGTCACGAAGTAGCGGGCGCACTCGGCTTGTTCCGGGGTGACTTTGATGGCCATGAATTGATTCTGCGGTCTCGGGCTACTGACGCAAGGGATCTGCGCATCGTGCCAATGCACAAACGCGCAAAGGCATCATCCGGTACACGGCTGCTCAGCAAGATAGTGCTCATCAGCAATCGCAACGGCGTCATCCCACGCGACGTCATTGCGATCGCACCAATGGCGCATGTCGGCAAGCAAGGACGCCAGAGCGTGCGTGTCGAAGAACTGATCGGGTTGCTCGCCCATGCTCACCTGATGGGCTTCAAGGACAACCTGGACACGCGCCGCGCGTTGTTCGTTGGTGAAATCCTCGGGCTCCGGCGTGCCATCCTGAACAGGTACGGGATCGCCGGAATGGATTGGGGTGTGCATGTGCGGGCCTCCTGATGTGCCACCAAGATGCCATGGATGCGCAATGACGCAATGCCCCTACAAAGGAGTCGCCAGCGCCCAATCCTCGACAGCACGCGGCATCGAGAATCCTTCCGCATCCAGGAAGCGTCCCGCACCACCGCGCAGATAATCCAACACCTTGTCCACCACCAGCCATCGACGCCCGAGCAGTTCCGCTGCACGCCCGGTCGTGCCGCGACCTCCGAACGGATCGACGACGAGTTCGCCTTTCTGCGTGAGGAGCTGGATGAAGAAAGACGCCAGACTCAACGGGTACATTGCGCCATGTACCGCCAGACCATGTTCGCGCGCATAGCGACGATAGGCATCGGCATCCGGGCACCGGTGGCCCAAGGACAACACGTTGCGCGCCAGGCGACCGGCTGTGGGTGCGCCGAAGTCCCCGGGTGCGATGCGATGGGCCCCGTCGCCGAAGCGGCCCGAACGATTCTCCCCGCCCTTTGCGATCAGCTTGAGCTGGCGCGGTGAATGTGGCTGGAGTACGCGCCGGTTGTCCGACCGCAGCGCAGCCGGGTTGTTGGTGAACCAGAGAACATCCTCATAGGTGGAACACAATTGAACCCGATTAACGCACGCCCACCGTGTGGGGCCAGGCAGGCTGGATGGGTTGTACCAAACTACCCGGTCAACTAGGGACAATGAAAATCGGTTACAGAGCGCCAGGATCAGTCGTTCCCGATAGAGTGAGCGGCTGGGCAATCCGGGCGTGTAGACCGACCCGACATTGATGCAGATGCTGCCGCCGTCGACCAGGTTGCGCAGGATCGGTTCCAGCGCCGTCGAGATGAAGTCCACATATTCCGATTCATTGGCCGTTGCGTTGCCATACGCGCGCGCCTTTGCCAGCGGATAGGGAGGGCTGAAAAGACTGGCTGCGATGTCCTCCTGCAAATTCAGAAGAACATCACGGCAATCACCCCAAATGGCGATGCCCAGTCGGGTCGAGAAGGCGACCAGACGCGTGCCGGGTGCCGCTTCGGAAAGGCCAGCCTTGTTCGTTTCAGCCAAGCGCCAGATGCCCCGCGCATCGGCCACCCGTTGCAGCAGCCCGAGCGAGCGCAAGGACTGCTGGTGCCATCGGATGGCGCGCTTGACCGTTGAGCGCGGCGTACCGGACGAGCCGACAGGCTGGCGCGCGTGCAAGACGGAATCTGGGATACCCAGTCGTTGCGCAACGCCCGCATACAGAGCCTCGTTGCTCAGTTCACCGGACGCTGCGGCTTCGTACACCTTCGCAACGTCGCCCAGCGAAATTGAGGGTGCTGCGTCATCGTGTTTCATCCAATCACCCCTTGGTGCCCGCATCGGGCAGCTCAGTCCACACCCAGGCGAGCACCCACCCAGAGCGAGCCTTCTCATCGCCAACACTTGCGATCGTGACGTCATCAATCTCGATTTCGTAGTCGGACGCTTCTCGCGCGTGCGCGATCAGTTCCTTCTCATAGTCCGTGTTGGATTCCGCATACACCGACATGAACTTGCTGAACGTCAGCCCGGCCGCAATGAGCCGGCGCAGTTCCTCGTGCTTTTCGATCTCAGTTTGACTCATGCACAGTTCCTAGTAGTGAAGATGGATACGAGGTCGGCCTTGATGTGAATGGGCTCATTCAGGAATCCGCCGCCAAGGCCAGCCGAAGACATGTATCCGGTATCTCGACGTCCTTGCCGAACACCGAGGCTACATAGCAACGCATGGCAGCAATGAGCGGGCTCGGTCCCACGTAATCATCAACGCCCTGCCGAAACATCAGCCCTGCGGACCACGAGGCCATGTCCTCGCACGGTGTCAGCTGGATGGATTCCCGCTCGATAAGCGGCCCAGCCCAGCTCCAAATCGTTGAATACGACGCGAACGGGACACCGCCACTCAGAAGCCTTTCCCGCAAGTAGGGCACGACGTAATCCCCTGCTCGATCTTGCTGGGTCAGTTCAGCGGCAGAGACTGCCCAATCGAGCGGATCGCCGATCAGGTCAGCGGTCTTGAGGGTCACCGATGCGCCGATCTGCGGGGGCTGAGTCTTGATCCAGCGATCATGGTGAGCAAGTTGCTCCGACAGCAGCTCCAGTGCCTTCACGCGGTTGCCGTGCTGGCTGCGCTCGACAATTGAGGTTGCGACCAGGCCGGTGGGGACGTGGGTCGCCTTGATCCCCTTCGGCATCCCAAGGCGCATCCCTGATCGTGGTGCCTCTGGCCATGACTCGATAAGAAGGTCCTTCGGGTTCATGTGCATCAAATGGGTCCTCTTCAATTGAGCAGCGGTCACGCCATCGAGGTGGCAACAAGGCGCTGCGTCGCGACAGCCTCGACGCGGGTCGACGGGGCAGGGGACGACAAGGCCGCCAGACGGACCCGCAGATCGGAACAGGACGTCAGCGCCGCCCGGACCTTCGGATCGGTTGCCGGGCCGCCCAGGTTGGGACGCATGCCTTCCAGAAGCGCTGCGGCCCGGCCAGCATCGATCGGCATCCGGTCGACCAAGGCGTCGATCTTCATCGCGGTCAGGGACAAATCGTCCACGTCAGCCCGATCCATGCCGAATGAGGCGGTCCATGCGCAAAGGTTGACTTCACTGATGGCCGCCAGCGACGCCAGAACACGGGGGCGCGAGCGCACACGCTCCGCCTCGCTCAGCGGCTTGAGCAACGCAGCGGCAATGGTTCCAATCTCCTCGCTGGTGTAGCGCCAGACCTTGCGCGCACCGCGAACGATGTCGCCACGATCAAGCAATGCCCGCATGAGGGAGCGCGAGAGGTCGCATTCAATCAAGTCGCTGCCGATACGGTGGATGCGAACGCGCCCGTCGTGGACATCAGCCAAGGCGGGGATCCAGGAGACAGTTCCGTCTTTGGCGACGGAGCGAAGCGAAACAAGATTGTCCAGCGCGGTTCCCAGCATGACGAGTGTTCCAGAGCGAGCACGCTTCTGGTGTACACCTCAATGGCAACCAGGCAAGACGGAACACGAAGCTAGTTGAGGAGGCGCAGCCGGAACGCCTGCTGGATCGCCTGGAGTCGACCACGGACACCGAACTTTCGCGCCGCATTTGCGATGTGGTAATTCACAGTCGATTCGGCAATGCCAAGAATCATGGCAATCTCCGCGCTCGTCTTCCCCTGTGAAGACCAGTTCAAGCACTCCAGTTCACGCGGCACAAGCACAGGCGTCTGGGGAGTGAAGACTTCGTTGCCGAGGACGCGTTGGATCGCCTGCTGGAAATACAGCGCAAACACCATTGCGTACGGCTCTTGCTTGTACCGGACGCGCGGGTCCACCACATGGGTGTTGCTGACTGCAAAAACACACTGCGCATGGTGATCGTCTTTGATAATCGGTACCGTCATGCCGCTGCGAAGGCCCATTTCCCAGAGCTCGCGGGCCAATCGGTTATGGGTCACCGTCAACAGTGACGGCAGCCCTGCGCGTGATTGCAAATCCCAGACGACCGGAGCTCGGCGTTTGTCAGCGGCAGTCAGCAAGGGATCGGAAAACGTCTCGCCGGTGGTTGCTGATTTGATCCAGGCGGGGGGGAAGGTGCCCAGCAATCGAGGTTGCGCCGGTGCGCCGATTCCGTAGATCCAGTGGTCAAACCCATTGGCCTTCGCCCAATAGCTTCCTGCTTTCACCAAGTCGTCGGCACTCAGTGCTTTGCGCACCAGATTGATCGCCTCGACGTTGGCGTCCAATGTTTGTGCAGTTACAACCATGATGATTCCCGTTTCATCCTGAATGTCCTTGAGAGCCCTCGCGATGAGTGGTGCGAATGCAAGGATCAAGCCACAGGCATTGTAGCGCCTGATGGGGCTGGGTCAGTGGTGAGGCGAGGATGCGACTTGGCTGATGATGGAACGAATGTGACGCGTATTGGCAAATGAGCGCACCGGGTTATGCGCGCTGCCGCTCCTGTTCCGGAAGCCACTCGCTGAGGAAACGATTGAGTCCGGCGGCGACATTCGTCTGAATCAGGATCTCCACTTTCTTCGCATAGAAGACCACCGCCACATCCGGGGTGATGGGGAGACGCGCACGCGACTCGATGCCGGGACCGGAATAGGTGAACGCGGATTCAAGGATCGAACGGGCGTCTTCAAGGTAGCCAGGCCGTTCCAGCCACTGCACCAGCACCGATACAAGGCTGTCGATGGCGCCGATGATTCCCCGACCGTCCCCGTAGTCATAGGTGAGGCCGCCGCCGAAGCGGCGCTTTTCCGAGGTCACACGTTTCGTCAGCACGGTGTACTGCCCACGGGTCACAAGCGCTTGGTGCCGCAGGGAGAGGCCAGAAAACACGGCGTGCGCCAGCGCTGCAGCTTCGATCGCCGACACGCGCTCAGCGGGATAGTCCGCTGCAATGGCGCGATAGACCGCAATGGGCGAGAAGGTGCGAGCGCGTGAAATATGAGCCATGTCATCGATGTCGCGACGGCCTCGGTAGCGATCAATCGTTGTGCTCACTGAGGAATCACAGAAGCGCTGGAGATAAGGGGCTGTGTCGATCGTGAGACGCCCATTGTTGGACAGCACATCTGCTGCCAAACGGCAACACTCGGAAAAGACCTCCTCCACGGCGTCAGCGGCACTGATGGGGAATTGTCGGACATGCTTGATGGAAGCGGGCAGCGCGCTGAGATCCAGCTCAATGCATGACTCAAGGCGGTTCAACCAGAGCTGCCAGTGGCTCTCGAGGCGCTGGATGGATGCGGGAACGGAAGCGGGAACGGAAGCGGTCATGGCGATGAGTCCTCAAGCAGGGGGTCACCGATACCTTCGCACGTGATGAGACGGACGCAAGGCACCGTCCGGGAGAAGTGCGCAGGTCGAGCACCGACACAGGACGAACTGAGAGAGAGTCGATGCCCGACTGCATGATTTCGACTGTTGCCAGGCCCGGAAAACGCCGCCAAGATGAATCGGGATGTGGGCCGGTGGAGCATCAAATGGAAACGGACATGGATACCCTGCGCGAAGTTTTGCGCGATCGCGAATATACTCAATTACTTCTATACATGGTTTTCAACGAGGAAGCATACTGGCCGTTCACCATATTTCAGGAAGGGGAAGGATTTGCAGTAGATCCCCTGCTGGCCGCCATGGGCAACCCCGAAATCTGGCGGCTATTTCTGCGCTATCGAATCGAGCGGAATGTCCCGCTTCGGGATCTCCCTGGCTTCATCTCTGCCTCCCTACGCTACGAGAAACCGCTTGATCAGCTTCTGCTTGATACGGGTCACGTTGCAGCCCTCGATATCCTCTCGGGCCATGTCCCCGACAACCCCGTCACCCAATCGATGGCGCGCAGTCGAGCCAGGTCGGCAGAGCGCCAGATCAGGGAAGAAGGGCAAGCGACCGTTCCAGCGCCCGCCACCACCGAGAGCGCGGCGGTCGAAGTCGAGGTCGAGTCAGCCACATTGGCGAGTGCGCCGGCGCAGCAGGTCGATGTGTCGGGGTATCCCGCCCCGGCTCCAGCAGAACCACAACCCATCGTTGCCACAGTACCGCCTCCACCGGCCGCACCGCCCGAATCCCCCACGTTGTTCCGCGCGGAGCGCAGCACAGTTCAAGGTCGCATCGCGAAGCGCATCATCCAGGCGTCCAGCCAGTTGGGTCAGTCCGGCAAGGAAGATCCCGACGCCCTGATCGCGAAGGCTCGCCACGTCATCCTCGACTGGATCACCTCAAAAAAGGTCGACTTGCCCGAGCAGGCGCTGGAAGGCAAGGCGTTCGAGATCGACCTTGCGGATGCACGCCATCCCGTGAGCGTCGAAGTCGGGACGGGATGCTGGGTGATGCGGTTCGACACGCATGCGGATGACCCACCGCGCCGGGTGTGGCGCGTCGAAATTGTCCTCTCGGAGATCGAGGAGCGCGCCTGGATTGGCATCAGCCTCACCGTCATTGATCCAGCCGGTGTTGACGATGTTCGGCATCTCTCAATACCCGTATTCATCCGGACCCTGGCGCATGACCTGGGCCTTTGGGACGGGCCACATCCGCTGTGGACTGCACCCATCGAAGCCGACACCGAAGCGCAGCTCGACGATCTGATCACGCTCCTGGAGTCGCCCCGGCGCAGCCGGCCATTGGTGGTGGTCGCCTGCCACGACGACGGCACCCATTCCATCGAGCCGAGCACGCTGGCCACCGCACTGGCGGGCATGGCGCATGTCGCCAGCGTAGATTGCGAAGCAAGCTGGGCACTCACGCGACGATATGGAAAGCCGCTTTCGGTCTATAGCGGCGCGGTACGCATTTACCGATCGGGATTCAATCCCGACACCGACTCACAGACACGGCATCCCCTGTTCCTGGCGGAGCGCTGGTACGGAAAGACGCAGAGCCTGCGGGACCGAGTCAAGGAACTGGTTCTGGAGGATTCCATCCGCTCGGGTTCGGACAGTGATGCCGTGCCCAGCTATAGCGTCGTTCGCCAATGGATCGCCGAAGCCAGGATCAAGGAAGCTCGACGCAGCGCGAATACGTCTGCCGACAAGCTCCTCCAACTGGCGGATGAAATTGAGCGTCTGAACGTGAAGGTAAGGGACACGGACGATCTGATGACCATGGCTATTCAGGAGAAAAACAGCGCGCTCGAACGCGCCGAAGAGCGGGAAGAGATTGCCCGGCAACTGCGTCAGCGTGTCGCATGGCTTGAAGCACGCGTTACCAACCTGGAGTCCCAACTCGCGGGGCAAGCAGCACTTCAGGAATCGGACTTCCCCGACACCTGGGAAGGTCTTGACCTGTGGGTCGAGCAACGACTGGGCGGGCGCGTCCGGCTCCTGCCACAAGCATTGAAGGCGGCGCGCAATTCCGTCTACAAGGACATTCCTTTTGTCTGCCGTGTCTTGAAGATGCTGGGCGATGAGTACCAGCCCATGCGCGTGCACGGCGGGACAGAGCACGTGGAGCGATGCGAGGCGTTGACGAGCACGCTGCGTGTGGAGATTTCCCACGTTGGTGAGGCGGCCCGCATGCACCGCACGAAGGGCAACTACCAGGTGAGCTGGAACGGCAAGCGCGTCACCCTCGACATGCACGTTTCAGGTTCGAGCAGTCGGCGCCAGGAGTCGGGGTTCCGCCTGTATTTCCACTATGATGAGGATGAACAAATCGTGGTCGTGGGGCATTTGCCAACACATCTTCCGAACACGCTGAGTTGAGTGACACGCGCCAATCGCAATGAACGCCGATCAAGCCGCTTCGGCGGCCGGTGCCCACTCGCCAAGGAACGCATTGAGGGCCATGCCAGCCTTGCGCGAAAGCAGCACTTCCACCTTGTTCTTGTAGAGGACCAAGGTCATGTCTTCCGTCAATTCGATCCGTTCGCGCGATGAATGCCCAGAGTTGAGAAGCGACGAGATCGGCATGCGCAGTTCATCAAGATCACCATCGAAGTCGAGAAGGCCCACGAGGACGCGCGCAAGGGCGCTCACATCGCGCTGCAAGCCATCGGCCCAATGGTGGCTGTATCCGAAGGTGCCATTCGTCGAGCTGTTCGGATAAGCGTTCAGCGACAGGACGATACGTCCGGCACGCTGGATGACCGCCGTCGCGCCATTCAATCCGAAGCGTTGCTGAACGTGGTGCGCCAGCGCCGCGGACTCGGATGCGCGAACGATATGCACCGGGTGATCCTCGGCTACGGCGCGGTACACCGCAACCGGGCTGAATTTCCGCGCCCAAGCGAGCGGGTCCATGGAAACATGGCGCGGAATCGCATGCCCCGTGAGGGCGAATCGCTCCATGTAGGTCTTGACCGGGACGGACAGTGCGCCGGTGATCGAGAGGCACTCGGCAGCCACCTCGAAGGCGGCACGGAAGCCAACGACCCCCGCTGGCCTGAGTCAAACCGGAGCGCCCGTTGGGCCAGCCATCCCCGGCGAT
>ERZ778021.288-NODE-288-length-102654-cov-7.729374_pt1 | contig 102654 bp, 71 predicted proteins | sample MGYA00375751_ERZ778021 | MGnify/ENA primary metagenome ERZ778021 (study PRJEB29350, sample SAMN05389814) | bioreactor metagenome | isolation source: Thiocyanate stock bioreactor | place: South Africa: University of Cape Town | collected 2013-08-29 ... | reverse complement strand
CCCCGGAGCTTTTATGGATCGTTCCATCCTGGAAGGCGATCCGCATTCCATTCTCGAAGCGATGGCTATCTGTGGTTACTGTATAGGTGCCACAAAAGGGTTGATCTACATCCGGGCGGAATATCCGCTGGCCATTAGACGGTTGAAAATCGCCATTGCACAGGCAAGGGAGTACGGCCTCCTGGGAGAGCATATTTTCGGTACAGGTTTCAGCTTCGATATCACATTGAAGTATGGTGCCGGCGCGTTTGTCTGTGGGGAAGAGACCGCGCTGATCCATTCCATGGAAGGGAAACGGGGCGAACCTTCCAACAAGCCGCCATTTCCCGCACAGAGCGGATATATGGGAAAACCTACCAACGTGAACAATGTGGAGACTTTGGCCAATATCCCCGTGATTATACTAAAGGGTGCAGAATGGTTTTCCTCTATCGGTACCGAGCGGTCCAAGGGCACGAAGGTGTTTGCCCTCGCGGGTAAGATCAATAATGTAGGCCTGATAGAGGTTCCCATGGGTATCACGCTCAGGGAGATCATCTATGAAATAGGTGGAGGAATCAAGAATGGGAAAAAATTCAAGGCCGTACAAACCGGAGGCCCGTCGGGCGGTTGTCTTACTGAGAAGCATCTTGACACACCGATTGATTACGAAAGTCTGACCGCAGCCGGCTCCATGATGGGGTCGGGCGGCATGATCGTACTCGATGAAGATGACTGTATGGTATCGGTAGCAAAATTTTACCTCGGTTTCATAGTGGAGGAATCTTGTGGAAAATGTGCTCCCTGTCGTATCGGCAATAAACGGTTGCATGAAACTCTCGGAAGGATTACGGCAGGAAAAGGGATGCAGGAGGATATCGAGAAGCTCAGGAACCTGGGAAGTGTTATCAAGGATACTTCGCTTTGCGGACTGGGACAGACATCCCCTAATCCGGTACTCTCCACACTCGATAACTTTATGGATGAATATCTGGAACATGTACACGACAAGAAATGCCGTTCGGGACAATGCCGGGATCTGCTCTATTATGTAATATCGGAAAATGATTGTATCGGATGTATGGCTTGTAAGAGGGTATGTCCTACACATGCCATCAGCGGTGAAAAGAAAGAGGCTCATGTCATCAATCAGGGGATATGCATCAAGTGTGGCGCCTGCATGGAGAAATGCCAGTTCGACGCCATCAGCCTGATGAATTAAAGTAATAAATTATTCACTGAAAAAGTCTTGGCTCTTGAATCTGAAAATCTAAAAATCTAAATTATGATTGAACTTACCATAGATAATAAAAAGATAGAGGTAGAAGAGGGAACTACCATTCTGAAGGCAGCCCGGAAAGCAGGCGTGGAAATACCTACGCTATGCCATTTTGAATTATGCGACATGGGTATTGAGAACAAGCCCGGCGGATGTCGTATTTGCGTGGTGGAGGTGGAAGGACGCCGTAATCTGGCACCATCCTGTATGACCGAAGCACAGAACGGAATGGTGGTGCATACCCACAACATACGGGTGTTGAATGCGAGGACAACAGTCCTGAAACTGATTATTTCAGACCATCCGTTCGATTGCCTGGTTTGCGCCAAATCGGGACAGTGCGAGCTGCAGAGCCTCGCCATACAGTTTGGTATCAGGAGCCAACCTTATGAAGGGGAGCAGTCCCGGTACCGGAAAGATACTTCCCCCTCCATCATCCGGGAAGTGGACAAATGTATTATGTGCCGCAGATGCGAGATGATGTGCAATGAGGTACAAACGGTAGGCGCTCTTGCGGCAGTAAACCGCGGCTTCATGTCGGTGGTGGCGCCTGCTTTCGAGATGAACCTCGAAGACTCGCCCTGTACCTACTGCGGACAATGTGTCTCGGTCTGTCCGACCGGAGCATTGACCGAAGTGGATCATACCAACGATATTATCCGTGCTTTGAGCGATCCCGCCAAGACGGTGGTGGTTCAAACGGCACCCGCAGTGCGTGCTGCCCTGGGAGAGGAATTCGGATTGCCACCCGGCACGCTGGTCACCGGGAAGATGGTATCTGCCCTCCGTGAACTGGGATTCGATTATATATTCGATACCGATTTCAGCGCCGACCTGACTATCATGGAGGAGGGTACCGAACTGTTACAACGCCTTCAGCGACATCTGGAGGGAGACCCTGAAGTGCGGCTGCCGATCCTTACCTCATGCTGTCCGGGGTGGGTGAGTTTCTTTGAGCATAATTTTCCCGATCTGTTGGATGTTCCCTCCACGGCGAAATCGCCCCAGCAGATGTTCGGTGCCATTGCCAAGTCGTATTTCGCGGAAAAGATCGGGGTGAACCGGAAAGATATGATCGTAGTCTCTATCATGCCTTGCCTGGCGAAGAAGTATGAGTGCCAGCGTGATGAGTTCAAGGTCGATGGTAATCCCGATGTGGATTATTCCATCTCTACCCGTGAACTGGCTGCCTTTATCAAGCAAGCCAATATCGACTTCCTTAATCTTCCTGAAGGAAATTTTGATGACCCTCTGGGAGAATCGTCCGGTGCAGGCGTGATTTTTGGCAATACCGGAGGTGTAATTGAAGCGGCTTGCCGTACTGCCTATGAACTATATACTGGTAAGAGATTGGAGAAAGTTGATTTTCATGCGCTGCGGGGTATGGAGGGTATCCGTTCTGCAACAGTCGATTTCGACGGGCTACCACTTCATATAGGTATAGCGCACGGCCTGGGAAATGCCCGCAAGTTGTTGAATGATGTGAGAGCCGGTAAATCGCAGTATCACGCAATTGAAATCATGGCCTGTCCGGGAGGATGTATCGGAGGAGGCGGACAGCCATATCATCATGGTGACAGTGAGATCCTGAGCAAAAGGATCGCCGCAATCTATACTGAAGATGAGCGTAAGGTGATTCGTAAGTCACATGAAAACCCTTCTATCATCAGGCTTTATGATGAATATTTGGGCAAACCCGGAAGCCATAAAGCACACCATCTGCTTCATACCGAGTATTTCCCGAAAAGCAACGAGGTAACTTTTAACTTGATGTGATGAGGTGGAAAGGTGGGAGTGGGAGACTTGGAGAGCGGGAGAGTGGGAGACTTGGGAGTTCTAATTTCAATCAAATCAACATAAGTATGAACCAGAAAATAAATATAGCGCCTACGGTGTTTGATTATATGGAGAAGTTGACCGGCAGCGATGGTGTGGAGGTAAGAGTGAATCTTCCGAAAGAGAAGATTGACAAGATCAACGATATTTGTAATGACTTTGGCAATGATCCCGGGGAACTGATCAATGTGCTGCACGAAGTACAGCATACATTCGGTTATATATCGGCAGAAGTGCAGGATATAGTGGCGCACAACCTGCACCTGTCTGTGGCGCAGGTGTATGGGGTGGTGACCTTCTATACTTTCTTCACGATGATTCCCAAAGGAGAGCATCCTGTCTCTGTCTGTACCGGTACGGCCTGTTATGTCCGTGGAGCTGAAAGGGTATTGGATGAATTCAGGAAAGAATTGGGGGTGGAAGTCGGAGAGACTACCCCCGACGGTCGATTCTCCATCAACTGCCTTCGTTGTGTGGGTGCCTGCGGCCTGGCACCGGTGGTGTTAGTCGGCGAGAAGGTGCATGGCCGGGTATCGCCCGATGGTGTGAAAGCAATCATTGCCGAGTATAAAAAGTAAAAGCAAAATTTCAATCATCCGGGAATAGGGATAAGTTGACAGGTTTTCTTTCGAGCATTTTGGTTGCTCTTCTAAAGATACCATGTATATATGCCAACACCATTCCATAGTTGGTTACCGGGATGCCCCGATCAATAAACGGACGAAGTCGGTTTATTAACTGTTTACGGGTCACCATGCAGCCTCCGCATTGGATGACGAGGGAGAAATCCCGTATTTTCGGAGGAAGCTCCGATAACCCTGAAATGACCGTGAAATTCAACTCCTTTCCGGTGAATTGCTGTAGCAGGTTTGGGATCTTCACCCTGCCGATATCATCACAACTGGTCTGGTGTGTGCAACTCTCCAGCAACAGTATCCGGTCACCGTCACTGAGGCGTGAGATGTGGGGTGTTCCTTCCAGGAAAGCCGAGAAATTACCTTTCATACGGGCGAAAAGGATACTGAAACTGGTCAGGGGGATATCTTCCGGGAGCACTTCGGCTACTATTCCGAACGCAGAACTGTCGGTAATCGCTAAAGCAGGTCTGACGCCTAACGCTAAAAAATCAGCGATTTCATTTTCCCGTACTACTACGGTAATGCACCGGTTGTCCAGAGCATCGCGGATGGTTTGGTTCTGCGGCAGTATCATTCGTCCCTCCGGGGCTTCACTATCGATAGGAGTGATGAGCAGTACCACGTCTTTTGGCTGTACCAGGTCGCCGATAAGCGAACTCTTTTGGAAAGCAGTTGAGGGGACGATCCGTTTTAGTGCGCTGATCAGTCTCTCTTTATCTGCCGGATTGATGGTACTGAAATCGATGATTTCCGCATTGGAATGCTGTTGAATAGCACTTATGGTAATGGCCGCAATTTTGTCGATATCGTTTTTGTTATGGGCTAAAAGATAAGGGACATCATTCTTTTTAAATTGCTCGATCAATTGCATCTCATAATCGCCGAACTGGTTACCGGCAATCAGCAGGATGGCACAATCGACCTTCATGATGACTTCCTGTGATTTCTGGATTTTTTTATTCCCGATTTCTCCCAGGTCATCTATCCCGGCAGTATCGATCAGTATGGCCGGCCCGATATCGAATATCTCCACCGATTTTTTCACAGGATCGGTTGTCGTTCCCGGGAAGTTGGAAACAATAGAGATATCTTGTCCGGTGAGCATGTTGATCAGCGAACTCTTCCCTGTATTTCTACGGCCGAATATGCCTATATGTAAACTGTTTATACTCATAACTACCGATAAAGGTCCCGTTCTCCCTGTTTGATCCTGTCAATCTTTTCCCTTACCTCATTCCGCATCTTTTCATCCAGTTCTTCCATGTTTTTCCCTATCACGTCCCAACCTTTTTGCGCGGTTGCCGCGGGAGCATAATCCTCCAGATACTCTGCCAGCGTGAGTATGGCATTGGGAGTGCAGAACCGTTTGATAAAGCCGGGGACGGAGAATTCCATAAAATGTTCGCCAGTCCTGCCGAGGCGGTAGCAGGCCGTGCAGAACGAGGGAAGCATCCCCTGTTGCAGCAATTCGTCAACGACCTCATTGAGTGAGCGCTCATCGTTGATATGGAACTGGCTCCTGTTCAGGTCGAGATTCTTTTGCTGGGAAACATAGCTGCCCAGCTCTATTTTTGTTCCGCCGTCAATTTGCGATACCCCGTATTGTATCAGTTCGTTGCGCAGCTTTGCCGGTTCACGGGCGGTGAGGATCATCCCGGTATAGGGCACAGCCAGTCGCAGGATAGCTACCAGCCGGGCGAATTCTTCATCGGATGTGAAATAGCGTTCTCCTATACTTGACATCGACGCGTCTTTGATCCTCGGAAAAGAGATGGTGTGGGGACCCACGTTATAGCACGCTTCCAGATGGTTGGTATGGCGTACCAGCCCCATCACCTCGAAGCGCCAGTCATAAAGGCCAATCAGCGCACCGATACCTACATCATCCAAACCGGCTTCCTGTGCCCGGTCGAGTGAAGTGAGCCGGTAATCATAATCGGATTTCTTCCCCAATAAGTGATAGTGTTTGTATGCTTCCCGGTGATAAGTTTCCTGAAACACCTGATAGGTGCCGATACCGGCTTCTTTTACCGTACGGAATCCTTCTATATCCAGGGGTGCCGCATTGATATTCACCCGTCTGATCTCTCCATGTCCTTTCTTTACGCTATAGGCCGTCTTCACCGTCGCAGCAATGAAGTCGGGATCATATTCGGCATGTTCGCCGAAGACCAGTATCAGCCTCTTCTGTCCATTGTCTTCCAGGGCTTCGATCTCTTTGACCAGTTCATCCCGTGAAAGTGTTTTTCTTACCTGTTCCCTGTTCGACACCCTGAAACCACAATAAATGCAGTCATTGGCACATTTGTTACCCACATATAGCGGGGCAAACAGCACGATCCGGCTGCCGTATATTTTTGTCTTGAGCGCTTTGGCGCCTTCTTTGATAATCCTTATCGATTCTTCGTCATCTGCATTGATAAGGGTCGCTGTTTCTTCCAGGTTCAGGCGGTTCTTTGACAGCGACTTATCAACGATCTGCCGGATTTTTGCGGGTGAAGAAGGGCTGTTATTCAGATAATCCCATATCTCATCCTCGTTGATAAACGGCTGCATGGGAATATCCGGAACGCGGTATGTTTCAGGGTTAAATCGCATACGATTTCAATTTATTTACTTCACCACAAAGATAACATTATCAGAACGATTTTACCTTATCATTATTGAAAAATATATACCTTTGTGATCCGGAATCAATTTGTTTTTCAAATGAGTATTCCGTGAATAAACTGCTGGAAAAAACAATCAATTCATGTCAAAAGTTGATCTCAGAGGCTTGGGGGTAGCCTTGATTACCCCTTTCAAAGAAGATAGTTCCGTCGATTTCGAAGCGCTTTCCAGGTTGGTGCAATTCCATTTGGAGAGTGGTACAGACTATATTGTGGCCTTGGGTACCACGGCTGAAACTCCCACACTTTCAAAGAAGGAGAAGAGTGATGTGGTTCGTTTTATCGTAGAAGAGGTAGATGGTAAAATTCCGGTAGTGATGGGATTGGGCGGAAACAATACCGCCGATCTTGCCAGTGACCTGAAGAACAGTGATTTTTCAGGGATAAGCGCCATTCTCTCGGTCACGCCTTATTATAATAAACCCACCCAGGAAGGGCTGTACCGGCATTACTGTGCTTTGTCGCAGGCCTCGTCGTTACCTCTCATACTCTATAATGTGCCCGGCAGGACGGGGGTGAATATGACTGCCGAAACCACGCTGCGTTTGGCATACGATTGCGACAATATTGTCGCTATAAAAGAAGCTTCAGGCGACCTTGGGCAAATCAAATCAATTATAGACAAGGCTCCGGAAGGATTTCATGTTATTTCCGGTGATGATGCCATTACCACCGACGTGATCGCGCTTGGCGGGATAGGGGTGATATCGGTATTTGCGAATGCTTTTCCGCGTGAAATGGTGTGGTTGGTAAAGAATGCCCTTGAAGGCAACATCGCGGAGGCACGCCGTAAGATGAATGCCGATTTTGATACACTATTCCATCTCATGTTTGTGGAAGGTAACCCCGCGGGTGTGAAATGCCTGCTCTCTTTAAAGGGTATGATCCACAACGACCTTCGACTCCCATTGGTTCCTGTGAGTGAAAATACGCTCCTGGAGATAAAGAAGGAACTTGCCAAATTCAGCTGATTTTTATACACATAAAACAAATTTTTATAGAGAGGCTCCTCCGGTATGGATAACCACCGGAGGAGTCTATTTTATTTAACCCTGTCTCTGTTTTCACTCTTTGTCAGTAAATTCTGTTATGTTTTAGTTAAAAAATATAATTTTAACGGTCGATATATCATTAGATTAATCTATTTAAATTATATTCGCGGAATATTTCTTCTTTTTGAAAGAATAATAGGGTATAATATTGGAGATAGATAGTATCTGTTTGTATTTATTGGTAAAATTAATATAAATTTTATCTCTGCATCTTTTAGTAACCGTTTTTCTAAATGATGTTAAGTTGATTTATATGTTTTGCCATATTTTTTTTCTCATTATAATAATATAATCTAAATGATGCTTTTGTGTTATTTTGGGTTGTTTGTGTTTTTTGACAGATTATAGATAGAGAACTATTATAGTAAATGCAATTAAGAAAGTCATTAATCTAAAAAAGTAGAGTATGAAAAGAAAATTAATTATGTTTTTGACCCTGTTTATTATTGGGATAGGGTTTGTTACTGCCCAGACACAAGTACGTGGTACTGTTGTGGATGAAGCAGGAGAACCTGTAATCGGAGCCACGATTCAGGTCAAAGGTACTTCTCAAGGCACTGTAAGCGATATGGACGGAAATTTCAACCTGTCCGCTCCTGCTGGTGAAATATTGGTTATTTCTTATGTGGGAATGCAAACACAAGAGGTGCCGGTGAGTGCGAATGTACGCGTAACTTTAGAGGCAGAAAGTGAAGTGCTTGAAGAGTTAGTTGTGACAGCAATGGGACTCACGAGACAAAAGAAATCCATCGGTTATGCGGCGCAGGAAGTCAAAGCGGATGAATTGATCAGGGCGCGCCAAACAGATTTGAATAATGCGTTGGTCGGAAAAGTTTCAGGGGTTCGTTTTGTAGGGGGATCTGGTTCTAAATTTGATGCTGGGAAAATCTACTTAAGAGGAACAAGTTCATTAACAAGTGCTACCGGTAATGAACCCATCTACGTGGTTGACGGGGTAATTACCAATCAGAATTCCATCAATATGGATGATGTGGAAAGCATCAATGTGTTGAAAGGGCCGGCAGCTACTTCGTTGTACGGATCACGCGGAGGAAACGGTGCGATCATCATTACAACTAAAAGCGTTGCCGAGGGAAAATCGGAAGTGAATTTCAGTCATACATTGGCGTGGGAAAAAGTGTATTCTCATGTTGATATACAAAAAGAGTATGGCGGTGGATATCTCGGTGCAGATGCGGAACTTCCTACTTTTCATTGGGATGCTACCATGCCGGACTATCTGAAGCAATTCGACGGTCGGAAAATGTACGACTATGCTGATGATTCGAGTTGGGGTCCAAAATATAATGGAGAACTCTATATGCCGTGGTATGCATGGGATCCTACAGATCATCGTTTTGGACAACAGACTCCATGGGAATACCAAATGGATATTAAAGATCTCTATCGCACAGGGGTAACCAATACAACTAACATTTCATTTGCCAAAGCAGGGAAAGATTATAATACCCGTATTTCATTTACCAATGTAGATCGGGAAGGTGTGCTCTATAATAGTGATGCGATAAGAAGGTTTCTATCCATTAAGTCTTCATTTAACGTTACCGAACGATTAAAAGTAAGTTTAGATTATAAATATACATACCGCAAAAACCATAACGCGGCTGTAGAAGGTTATGGTGAATTCGGAAACTTCCTATACTCGTACCTGCAATGGGGAAATACCAATGTCAACCTGCTGGATATGAAAGATAATTATACACGGTCCGACGGGTCTTTCAAAACCTGGAATATTAACGGTCCAACAGATTTGTCAGCTGCTTATCACTGGAATCCGTACGCTTTGATGAACGAGGTAAACTGGAATAGCCTATATCAGTGGAATGTTTTCAGTGGAAACGTAGATTACACGATCTTCAAAAATCTTAAAGCGGGAGTGAATGTGAATGGTAATCTCCGGAATGTGGTAGAGGAAACTAAAATTCCAATGAATTTCGACGTCGTTTCCTCTTATTCTCAAAATCAGAACTCGTTGATAGATATGCAAATACAAGGTTATGTCAGTTTCAGTGACCGTTATGTAGATGACCGTTTAACTGTGGATGCTACTGGGTTTGTGGAAAATAGGGACTATTCTTACAAAGCCAACGACGCCTTTACCAGAGATGGGTTGTTTTTGAATAAATTCTGGAATGTATCGGCTTCTACCGGTTTGCCAGGAGGTTCTTCCAGCATTACCCACTATAAAACTGAGAGTATTTTTGCCACTGCCACAGTCGGTTTTGATGATACTTACTATTTAGATGCCAACTTGAGGAACGACTGGACTTCCACATTGCATCCCGATCATAACAGTTATCTTTATGGTGGATTAAGTGCATCCGTAATAATGAGTAATTTAGTGAAGGCCGATTGGTTGAACTTCTGGAAGCTGAGAGGTTCTGCAGCCCAGGTGGGTTCTACTATGGATGCCTACTTGGTGTATCCGGTTTACATCACCAATGACGGGTCTAACACAAAGAAATATGGCGGATTGACCACAATGCGCCAGAGTACGAACCTGAGAGATCCCAACATCAAACCGACGATCTCTACTTCTTACGAAGTCGGTACAGAGTTTAGGTTATTCCATAATCGGTTCTGGGGAGATTTCAATTTCTATAACAGAGATTCTAAAAACCAGATTATTGACCAGAACGTAACTCCTGCCAGTGGTTATAGCACCATAAAGATTAATGCCGGTCTGATTCGGAACAGAGGTATTGAACTTACCTTGGGGGGTATGCCCGTGAAGACCAGGGATCTGCAATGGACTGTGAATTTCAATTATTCGAAAAATAAAAATACATTGGTAGAGCTTATAGAGAATGATAAAGATGACGACTCTTACCAGATTTGGTGGACAAAATTCTATTATCCGATTTCCATCAATGCACGTGAAGGGCAACCCATTGGTCTTATACAGGGAAATGACTGGAGACGTGATGATAATGGTAATTTGATTTTAGGAAAATTGGCTGATGGTCATGCTTTAGGTGAAGTACGTCCTTATGTGGATACTGAAAATCAAACAAAAGATCTGGGTATTGCTCAACCCGATTTTACCGGAGGTTTTTCTACTTCACTTAATTTTAAAGGGTTTATGTTTGCGGCAGCTCTCGACTTCTCTTTTGGTGGAGACATTGTTTCCTGGACAAATTATTGGGGGAATGGTTCTGGAATTTTGACCAATACGGCCGGACTGAATGATAAGGGCAATCCTTTGCGTGATCCTGTATCCGAAGGTGGTGGTATACATCTTTCCGGGGTGGATGCCGACGGTAATCCATTAGACGGGTATTTCGATACACAATATTATTACCAGTCTTTGTATCCTCAAGTGTGGGCTCCTTCTGTTTATGATGCGTCGTATGTGAAATTGAGAGAAATATCAATAGGATATGAATTGCCGAAAGCTTTCCTTAACCGAACCGGCCTTGGGTTGAAAGCTGCAAGTATTTCGTTTGTTGCCCAAAATCCGTGGTTGATTTATTCGGGAACCCCCAATATAGATCCTTCGGAAACAAGCGGCTCCAGCTATAACTATGTAGAAGGAGGACAATCCATTTCTACCCGCTCCTATGGCCTGACTGTCAATCTTACTTTTTAAATAACAGAATTAAAAATAAGACATTATGAAAAATAAAATTATATATATATTTTCTTTAATAGGAATATTGTCTTTGGGTAGTTGTGGGGATTTTGGAGATATCAATTTGGATCCCAATAATCCGTCGCAGGCTGATACCCGTTTTCTATTTGCCAGGGCAATGCAAGGTGCTACTTTTGGTGTATACAGTAGCGCTCCCGCACCAAGTGTCAGTCTTTATGACCCATTTAGCCAGCTCTACCCGCAATATTTTGCCGAAGCACAAAATATCCAGTATACTGAATTTAAAATTGTTGATTTTGCGTTAAGTACTTACTACAATACTTTCCTGCGCAATTTAAAACTGATCATCGCCATGAATGAAGATGAAAATCAGAATACGACGGAGTTTGTTGGCGCAATGGGGAGTAATAATAACCAAATTGCTGTCGCCAAGACATTGGAAGCGTTTTACTATATGCATATGACAGATATTGTTGGGAGTATCTATTATTCAGAAGCATTATTGGGTGATGAGGGTAACTTTACCCCAAAATTCGATACCCAGCAGGATATCTACACTGCTATGGATGCCGAATTGAATGAAGCATACACTTTATTTGAAGAAAGTGGACACTTGAACAGCAGTTATGACATCCTTTATAATGGCGACGTTTCAAAATGGAAGAAGTTAAATGCATCATTGAGAATGCTTTTGGCGATTAAATTGTCGGATGTGGCGCCGGACGCAGGTAAAACGCGTTTTGCCAAGGCGTATCAAGATGGTGGTATGCAAACCAATGACGATAATCTACGCTATCAATATCTCAACGAAACCGCCAACATGAATCCGTTGCATGATAATATGTCTATTTCCCGGAGACAGGATTTTGCTCCTTCAAAAACGATTGTTGATGTATTATTATCGTACAAGGATCCCCGTGTGATGAGTTACGGCATTCCCAACCCTTATGATAAATTTGAGGCTGTTCCATTTGGAGTGCCTCGTGCCAATATTTCGGAATATAAAGGTAAGATAGTAATGTTCAATCCCAAATTGTATAGGATGAACGCTCCTATTACCATTATTTCAGCATCAAGAATATTGCTCGTGGCAGCGGAAGCGGCAGTCAGGGGCTGGATCAGCGCTGATGCAGCAGCACTTTACAAGGAAGGTATAGCCATGTCATTCGAGGAAAAAGATTTTGCGACCGATGTTGCGGGTTATAAAAACAATGATCCTGATTTGTGGGAAGATTGGGAAGCTGAATATGGTTTTGTTTTGACGTTAGACGATTATCTGGCACAACCTGTGATTGCATTGACAGGGTCTAACACTGAGAAAATTGAAAAAATAGCCATGCAACGTTGGCTCAACGGATTCTTGGAAGATGGTATTGAAGCCTGGTCCGACTGGAGAAGGCTGAATGTACCCAAATTGGTTCCCGGGCAGGCGGCAGACCCAATTACCCATGTACCATATAGAAGGCAGTATTATCTGATCGATTACGAGACAAATATGGATAATTATAAACAAGCTATTGCAGCGCAAGGCTCCGATAATTTCGATACCCGAGTTTGGTGGGATGTTGCGGATAATTAATGTTTGTAATTCATTAAAATAAAGACCTTTCAGTTCATTTTAGATAAACTCTACGAAAAAATAAATATTATTGAAAGGATCGAACAGGGCCAGGAGTGATTCCCCGCCCTGTTTTTTTGTCAGTACCATAATAATTCAAGTGCATATTTTTCCAAAACTTTGTTATTCCCTTATTCTTAATTTATTGTTTTGTATGCTGAATTGCTGCAGTTGTGGGTTTTAGTAGGGATTCGCTTTTCCCTGCTTTTATAATCATAAAAATCTTGTTTTTTTGTTTAGCTAAAAGTATGCCAGTTGATTAATTTTATAAATGTTTTCACTTTGTTCGTAGATACTTTAAATGTTAAATATGATTTTTTTATGGCTTGTTTGTTTTGAACTGTAATAATATTTTATATTTTTGCACTAAATTATATCAAAAAAAGGGTAAATATGGGTTTCTATGAAAGTGGCGCTCTATCTGTTCTTCTCTTAATAAAAGTTAACGGGGGGGGGGGGTATTCCATCTTATTACGTGGCAATCCCGCTCCCGGCTTAAAAAGCCGCCATTCATTTTTATCTCTTTCTTCCATTTAGTTTACACGTTTTTCCTTTACGGAAGTTTTTTCTTTGCACCGTTCCTATTTCTTTCAAGGGACGGTTCCGCCCCTTTATTTTCATTATATAGAAAATATTTATCGTGTCTTCTCTTCGTTATGGCGGAGGGAAGATCTCGTGTGTGGTTTACAAACAAGTTTTTTAATTAAAAAAAGTAGAGTATGAAAAGAAAATTAGTGTTGTTCTTAGCCCTGTTTTTTGTGGGAGTAGGCTTTATTGTTGCTCAAACACAGGTGCGCGGTATCGTGGTGGATGAAACGGGTGAGCCGGTAATCGGAGCTACGATCCAAATCAGAGGTACTTCGCTGGGTACGGTAACTGGCGCGGATGGAAATTTTAACCTGTCTGCCCCGGCCGATGGTATATTGGTAGTCTCCTACGTTGGGATGCAAACACAGGAAGTGCCGGTAAGTGCGAATGTGAGAGTTGTATTGACGGCAGATACGGAATTGCTTGATGAATTAATAGTGGTTGGATATGGTACGCAACGTAAAAGGGATGTGACGAGTTCTATTTCTCAGGTAAGGGGGGATGACATCGCTTCGAAAGCCTCGCCCAGTTTTATGCAACAGTTAGCAGGTAGGGCTTCAGGGGTACAGGTAATCTCGCCATCGGGAGATGTTACGCAGCCACCGAGGGTTGTTATCCGTGGTGTCGGTACAATTTCCTCATCAAATGCCCCTCTTTATGTAATTAATGGAGTGCCTGTAACTTCCGGAAACGTGGGTTATTCATATTCGAACAACAATGCACTTGCAGATATAAACCCTTCAGACATTGAATCATTTGAAATTTTGAAAGATGGTGCAGCAACAGCAATTTATGGTTCTCGTGCCGCAAATGGTGTGGTTTTGATTACAACGAAACAGGGAAAACAGGGAAGTGCGAAAATAAACTACGACTCATGGATGGGGTGGTCTTCTGCTTCCAAGCTGTATGACCTGCTGAATGCCGAACAGTTTGTGATGATTGCCAACGAAAAGTATACAAATAAAGGGGATAACCCGCAGGCATTTATGGATGATAAAGGGACTAATACCAACTGGTATGACCATGTGTTCAGAACCGGATTCCAGCATAGCCATACTGTCTCCATTTCGGGAGCTTCTCCCCAGACACAATACTTTATGTCTGCAGGTTATACAGATCAAAAGGGGTTGTCGATAAACAATAGTTATACCCGATATACTTTCTATGCAAAAGCGGAGCATAAATTCCTGAAGGATTATGTTACGGCCGGTTTCTCGCTCAATGCATCCAATCAGGTCAATACCGGTCCTGTAAAAGGAACTAATTCTATTAGTGACAACATGTATTCCAGTTCGAGGATGTTGCCGAACGTTGAGGTGTATAATCCGGATGATCCTACCGGATTTAATATTGACCCGACTGATCGGAAATCATTGGGTAAGGGTGCGAACCTGAGGACAATTGAGAATACAATCCCCAATGCCGTTTGGGTATTGAAGAATAACAGGCAGTCGAATACTTCCTACAGGCTCCTTCCCACAGCCAATATTGATATAAGGCCCGTAAGCTGGCTTATGTTCAGGTCTTTGGTGGGTGCTGATGTGAATATGATGGACGATGCTTATGTCTGGAAACCCGAATCGGGTGATGGATTTGGTTATAAAGGATTAATCAATAGGTCATCTCTCAAACGGCAACGCTGGAACTTCCAGAATATCCTGACCATGAACAAGTCTTTTGGATTACACAATGTGGATGCTACTGCCGTTGCTGAATGGACGAATTATACCTATTCCCGTTTTACGGCTGGTGCTCGGGATTTTTCCGATCCATTCTTCGTAAATGAGATGATCTCGGATACATACGTAACACAAAGTTCGGGTGGTAGTTGGACTTCCAACGGATTGGCATCCTATATCTTCCGTGCCAACTATAATTACAACAGTATTTTCTATGTAGGGGGTTCAGTCCGTAGGGATGGTATCTCGAACCTGCACAAAGATAATCGTTGGGGGACGTTTTATGGCGGTTCTGCTGCTGTCCGCTTGTCTGGTCTGGATTTCTGGAAAGAGAGTGCAATCAATAACGTGGTGAATGACTTCCGTCTCAGGGGAAGTTTTGCTGAAGTGGGTAACGATAGATTGTCCGGAGATTTTATGTATAATGATATTTTTGCCGGTCAGAAATATGGTGAGCAGGCGGGTATTGCCTATTATCAGGCGGGTAATCCCGCTTTACAATGGGAAAAGCAAAAAATTCTCGATTTCGGCTTTGATATGGCTCTCCTTAATAGCCGGTTTAACCTTGTCTTTGCCTATTGGCAAAAAGACAACAGTGATATCGTATTGGATGTGCCGACTCCTCCGTCGCTGGGTATCCCCTGGAATGAAATAGCCCAGAATTATGGAAGGATCAAAAACAAGGGTATTGAACTTGAATTAGGGGGTAATATTATCCAGAATAATGATCTGACCTGGAAAACAGCCTTCAATTTCTCTACCCAACAGAGTAAGGTCGTTACCCTGGTGAATGATATCCCTTACGAACATTATATATTACGCGAAGGTGAAGCAATGAATGCCCTTTGGGGTTACCGGTATGCCGGTGTGAATATGAAAAACGGAAATCCGATGTATTATAAGGCCGATGGTTCTATAGTGCAAGGGAATATAGCCGACTCCAAATATTATGTGTATGATCCTTCCAATCCCGGAGATCTGAGTGAGACTTCTAATCTGGTGGAAGCCGATAAAGCCATACTCGGTAAGTCGCTCCCCACCTGGTTTGGCGGTTGGGATAATACAATAAGTTGGAATAACTTCGATTTCAATATTTTCTTCCGTTTCTCGGGAGGGAATAAAATTGCAAACGTTACCCGTAGGGAGATGTTAGACCAGGGATTTGTCAATAACAGCACCGAAATATTGGGTCGCTGGCAAAGTGAAAGCAATCCGGGCAACGGTACCGTACCACGTTTGTACTATGGACAGAGCAGTTTTATCAACATGTCTGCCCAAGGTTCTTCACGCTGGATTGAAAATGGAAATTTCCTGAAACTTCAAAATCTTTCTGTAGGGTACAATTTTCCTAAAGAACTTTGCAATCAATTATGGGTGGATAAACTCAGAGTGTATGTCCAGGGACAGAATTTACTCACTTTTACGGATTACAGCGGATTAGATCCTGAAGGTTATACGGTAGTTCCTGGTGTTGACTGGAACGGTAATCCACAACAGCGTACCTTCCTGATCGGATTAAATATAGGTTTTTAAATAACAAAATTAAAAGAAAAGAAATATGAAAAGAATATTATATATCCTATTCAGTGTCGCATTATTTTTCAGTTGTACTGACCAGGCGATTAATATCGACCAGAAAGATGCGATAACTTATGACGTGGTCTTTTCGACAGCCGATCGTTGCGAGTTAGCTATCGTGGGTTGTTACGATGCCGCTCAAAGTGGCTACTATCCGGGTAACAATCAGCGGCGGGGCTATCCTTTTGGGGCGGCAAGTGTAGAACAGGGAGATATGAAAGGTGAGGACATGGTGAATACACAGCAGTTCTTTGCCGTTACTTACGGTGCGACCTATGATGTATCTTCTCCTAACGGACAAGCACATTGGGAATGTACTTATCAGATGATAAACAAGATAAATATTGTCATTGAAGGTTTGAGGGCCGCGGTAGAACAGGGTGTTATTACAGAAGAAAAAGCCAAAGACGGAGAGGCGGAAGTTCGTTTCCTCAGAGCATTGGGCTTGCATGAATTGTTGGTGTTTTTCTCAATGCCTTACGCGGCAACTCCGGATGCTTCCCATTATGGAGTGCCGGTAAGCATTGTGCCTATCAATACAATAGCTAAAGTGGAAGAAGCAAAAGAAGCCGGAAGGGCAACCGTGGCGGCTACTTATCAACAAATTCTGGATGACCTTGAGTATGCTGAACAGAACTTGCAGGCATCCAGGAGCGGGGGGCTGAAAATTTCACGGGCAACTAAGGGTGCTGCTATTGCATTGAAAGCGCGTGTTTATCAGCATATGGGTAAATGGGGTGATGTGATTACGGAATCTGCTAAGATAGTAAGTGCGTCCGCTCCTTTTACAAGCCCGATTGGAGGTTATGCGTTGACTCCGGAACCGGAAGGACCTTTTGCCAACAATAGTAGTAATACCGAGTCTATTTTCTCTATAGAGAACAGTGCACTGGATAATGCTACCAATAATGGTTCGCTTTCTCAGTTTTATTCCACTGTGCGTAGTTTGGTATGTGTCAGCCCGATCATTATCAATGCCGACTTCTGGTTGGCAAGTGATTTGAGGAGAGAGCAACTGTTGGTAAGAGGTGTATATGGCAGCATCAATGCTTTCTGGTCGTGGAAGTACCGTGCCGGAAGTGTGATGGATGATTGGACGCCGGTTTTGCGTTATGCGGAAGTATTGCTGAATTACGCTGAAGCGGAAGCACGGCAAAACGGTGTAACACAAAAAGCGGTTGACCTGTTGAATGCAGTGCGCAATCGCGGGGTTACTGATGCCGCATCGCAATTCAGCCTTTCTTCATTTGCCAATGTGGATGCGCTTATGACCGCTATTTTGCAGGAACGCCAGATTGAATTCCTCGCCGAAGGTAGACGTTGGCCAGACATCCATCGTTTGACGTATGATAAATACGCGATAAAGAGTTCGGATGGAAAAGCGGGAGTACCCGACAAAGCATCCTGGGGTAGTATGAGCACGGCATCATATAATCCTGCATCGGGTGTTGTGGATCCCAATATTATAAAGACTTTAGGATACAATTTTGAAGACAGGAAGTATATTTTCCCGATTCCACTTTCTGAAATCACGTCGAATCCCAAAATTGCAGGGCAGCAAAATGCCGGATGGAATTAGTTCGTAATTAAAAGAATAATACAAACAATAAAACCTTTCAGCAAATCTGTAAACTCTACGAATATTAAATGCTATTGAAAGGATAATGGAACAGGGCCAGGAGTGATTCCCCGCCCTGTTTTTCCATTTTTCTGTCAATAAAAAAATATGGCTTAGTTGGGTTATTACTTATGATTGTCGGAATCTTATAAATGGATTTTGATCTTTTCTATGTTAAAAAACGATTTTTTGTAAGGAAAAATTGTGAAATTAAAATAGAATGATATAAATTTGCGACAAATTATTTAAGAAAGTAGAGACAGATGAGATTCAAGTTAGGAAACCATATAGCAAAATCCTTTTTGTTAATAAATATTAACGGGGGGGGGGGGGCAAACCGCTTTATAATTTCCTAAACTCTATATTATCCCTTCTTAAAAGGTTATCATCCCATTTTATTTGTGCATTTGATGTTATGTCGAGATATCTTTTCGGCATGCATTTCCTTTTTGTGCCGGTTTCCTTAAAGACCGGCATCCCTTCGTGTATCCCGACAAACCACATTCACAATATATTATTTGGCAATTTGCGGCTTCATACATCTTACAAGCCGTATATATGCTTCCCTTTTGTCATAAAAGCAAAATATTATTTTGAGTAAATTATTAATTAAAAAACGTAGAGTATGAAAAGAAAACTAATGATGTTTTTTGCCCTGTTCTTTATTGGGATAGGGATTACTGTGGCTCAGACACAGGTACGGGGTACCGTGGTGGACGAAACCGGAGAGCCGGTGATTGGAGCTACTATCCAGATTAAAGGTAGTTCGCAGGGAACCGTAACAGATATAGACGGGAATTTCAATCTGTCTGCCCCTGCCGGAGGAGCACTGGTAGTCTCTTATGTGGGATTTCAAACACAGGAAGTTCCTGTAGGAGCTAATTTGAAAATAGTATTGGTACCCGATGCCAGATTGTTGGAAGAGGTAATGGTTGTAGCTTACGGAACGGCAAAAAAAGAATCTTTTACTGGTTCGGCGGCAGTGATTACCACTGATAAGATAGACAAAAGAACGGTATCCGATATAACAAAAGCACTGGACGGACAAGCTCCCGGTCTTTTGACAACTTCGGGAGGAGGACAACCGGGAGACGGGGCTTCTGTGAGAATTCGTGGATACGGATCCATTAATGCTGCGGCTACTCCTTTGTATGTGGTAGATGGAATCCCCTATGATGGAGCTTTAAATGCCATAAACCCGGAAGATATTGAATCAATGACGATATTAAAAGACGCTTCTGCAGGAGCATTGTATGGTGCACGTGGTGCTAACGGGGTTATTATCATTACCACTAAAAGAGGACGTGAAGGAAAGACACAGATTAATTTTAAAGCGAGTTATGGCTGGGCTTCCCGCGCAATTGACCCCTATGCAATGGTCAATCAGAAGGAATATGTGCAGTTGACTTATGAAGCTTTGCGTAACGGTTATGTTTTTAATAGTGGATACGATTGGGATGTTGCTTCAAATCAGGCAAGATCTGAATTATCTTCAACATTGGGAGGTGAAATATACAATCCTTTCAAAAACTATACATGGGATAATATTATTAATCCAACAACCGGTCAAGTTCAGGCTGATGCCGTTTCTGCTTGGGATGAAAACTGGGTAGATGCCGTTTCAAGAAGCGGTGCGCCCCGTCAGGAATATCAATTGTCATTTTCCGGGGGAACCAATACCATGCAAAGCTTGTTTTCTTTTGGCTATCTGAAAGAGGATGGAGTGTTGGAAAATACCGGTTTTGAACGATTCAGCGGAAGGGTAAGTGTGGATAATCAAGCGAAATTTTGGCTGAAATCAGGGCTAAGCGCTTCATTCTCTTCAAGTACTCAGAATTATTCTACTTATACTGGTTCTTCTACCGCGAATGTTTGGTACACAGCTCAATTTATGGCTCCTATATTTCCCGTGTATGAAAAAGATTTAACTGGAAATGATGTTTTGGATGCTAACGGGAAAAGACAATTTGATTATGGTTCGAATAGGCCTAAGGCGAATAATTTCAGTGCATTGGCGACTTTGTATGATGATAAATCCGATCGGAAAAATGATAATTTAAGCGCAAGAAGTTATCTCGTATTTGGTTCGGATGAAGAGAAAGCCGGTTCTTTAAAAGGATTAAAGCTTAATCTGAATTTTGGGGTAGATTATAGGAGTCAGAATCGGTTGGTATATTATAATATGTACCATGGGAATTTTGCTACCAGTGGAGGGTTGATGAATAAATACAATACCCGGATGCTGAGCCATACCTTTAATCAACTCCTTACCTACAATCGGAAATTTGACCAGCATAGTTTCGATGCTTTGATCGGACATGAAAGTTATGCGTATAAATACAATTATCTTCTCGCTTCAAGGACCGGTTTGGTGGAAGGAATTTATGAGTTGGCTCCGGCTTCAACAGTGAAGGATGCAGATTCTTATGAGCATAATTATACCCTTGAGTCTTATCTCGCTAATATAAATTATAACTATGATGAGAGATATTATTTCTCAACCAGCTTCCGTAGGGACGGTTCTTCTCGTTTTTACAAGGATAATCGTTGGGGTAACTTCTGGTCGGTTGGTGCAAATTGGCGAATATCGCAAGAAGAGTTTTTAAGGGATACAGACTGGCTGGATAATTTATCTATTAAAGCCAGTTACGGTGTGCAGGGAAATGATAATATCCTCGATCCTGACCAAAACCCTGATTATTATCTTTGGGCAAGTTATTACGACTACACTTGGCCAAATGCTTATTTGCCCGGAGCTACAATATCTTCTCTGGAGAATAGGAAAATTACGTGGGAAAAGAATCATAACCTGAATATTGGTTTTGAAAGCAGATTTTTGAATCGGTTCGATTTGTCTGTAGAGTATTACAATAGAAAAACCGAAGATATGTTATTGAAATATCCCATGGCACTGTCAACCGGTTTCAGCGGATATAATGAGAATGTTGGAAATATCAGGAATAGTGGACTTGAATTTACCATAGGTGCACAAATCGTAAATAAACCTGATTTTACCTGGCGTGCTACTTTGATGGGATCTACGGTAAATAATAAAGTGTTGAAATTGACTAACACTGAGAAAAATGAAATTATCTCCGGAGTATATGCTATTAAAGAGGGTTATGAACTGAACACTTTCTATATGGCCAAATCGGCGGGTGTTGATCCCTTGACAGGAGCACAATTATACTGGGCTTATGACTCGATGGATGATAATGGAAAAGCCGTAGGAGAATATATAACAAGTGATTACAGTAAGGCGTCCACTTCAAAATACTTTTTAGGTAGCCGTATCCCGGATCTGTATGGTAGCCTTAGTATGGACTTTACGTTCCTCAAATCCTTTGACTTATCGTTGCAAACGACCTATTCGATAGGAGGTAAAATTTACGAAAGCCTCTATTTGGGTTCGATGAATATCATGTATAACGGGGATACGTGGAATAAACATGCCCTGCGCCGTTGGCAAAAACCGGGTGACGTAACAGATGTTCCTCGTGTGGAGATCAATCCTCAGTATACGCAGAGTGATCGCTTTTTGGTTGATGCATCTTATTTTGCCATCAAAAATGTCACATTAGGATATACCTTGCCCAACAAATTGTTGAAAAAGATTGATTTTAATACCTTGCGTTTATTCTGCACTTTGGACAATTTTGCCCTTTTCTCTCATTTAGATGGCATGGATCCCCAATATAACTTTTCGGGTGGAACTGCCTATACATATACGCCAAACAAAACATTTTCAATTGGTGTTGATGTGAAATTTTAATTATAATAACAAGGAATCAATATGAAAAAGAAATTATATTCAATACTTTTCCTGATTGCGGGAGTAATATGCTTGATAAGTTGTAATGACGACTTTCTGGAAACATCCCCCACCGATAAAGGAACAGCAGATGATATGTTCAGTACCGGTAAGAAAGCGCTGGTTCCCCTGAATGGTATTTATCGCATGATGTATACACAAGGCTGGTCAACAACCGCTAATGTGCAACAATGCGACGGCCTTTCCGCATGGAACCTTGCGGCTGACGTGATGGGTGAGGATATGGTGATGAAAGCGCAGGGAAGCGGATGGTATTGGTACGATGCCGTATATAATGTCAAATCACGTTTTACGAGCAGTGCGTGGAGATCTTATGACCTCTGGAACGGTTATTACACGTTGATTTCAAATGCCAATTACATTATCAATGCCGAATCTACTATGGGCGGCGACGAGTCAGATAAAAATTATGTGATCGGGCAAGCTTATGCCATACGTGCCTATTGTTATCATTATTTGGCTATGTTTTTTGCACGGACTTATATAGGTCATGAAGACGAACCCGGGATACCCCTTTATACGGAGCCAACTGGGATTGGAACCGGGGGAAATCCTCGTGCAAAACTCTCGGAGGTTTATAAGCTGATAAGAGAAGATATTGATAAGGCCGTTACTTTATTGAAAGATGCGCCTGAACAGACCGATAAAACCCATATCGATTATTATGTTGCCAATGGTATCAAAGCACGTATTTGCCTTACCACCAACGAATGGGCGGAAGCACGGGATGCTGCAAAAGAAGCCAGGGGAAATTATAATATTGGGGCAGCCGGTGATTTGACGAGTGGCATGAATGATGTGAATAAGAGAAATGTGATGTGGGGGGCTAAAGTAATTGAAACGCAAACTCCTGGTTGGGGGCCGTTTTTATACCATATGGATGCAATAACCATGTGGGATGCCTCTCAGACCTCCGTTTATGCAAGAAGTGCTCCAAAATGCATAAGTATTCCTCTATATAATAAAATGGGACAACAAGATGTCCGTCGTCAGTGGTGGGAACCTACCAAATATTCATCGGTAGCTCCTTATCTTCAGGTGAAATTCCGTTTTTCCAATGCACAAACTTCTACAGGAGACAAACTGTGGATGAGAGTGGAGGAAATGTATTTAACCGAAGCTGAAGCCGAAAATAGGTTAGGAAATGATGCGGCCGCCAGAAAGCTGTTGGAGGACTTGGTAAAGACGCGTGATCCTGGATATACTACTTCCAAATCCGGCACTCAATTAGGTGCGCTTACCTCAGATGAAACCGGTTCTCTGCTTGAAGAAATACTTGTTCACAGACGTATTGAGTTGTGGGGTGAATATGGTCGTGTCTTTGATATCAAACGTTTAAAACAAGGATTCACCCGTACTACAGCAATGGGATGGCCAACCAGCGCACTTATTACAGGCGTTAACACGCAAAATCCTGAAACATACGCATGGGTTTTGACAATACCGCAGGCCGAGTTTGACGGAAATGAAAGTTTAGATCCAAAAACGGATCAAAATCCCGTAGGGGATCAACCCTGATAAATCTATGGAGTATTGGATTTTAAAATGATGAATTTAAATATTAAAAAATAGGATATGAAGAATATAAATAAATTATTTATTTGGGTCATTCTATCGAGTATTTTTATCTCTTGTGATAAGGATAATGAGGGTACCCTATTTTCTGCCGGCCAGGCTGATAAAGCCACTTTTCTTACCCGGTCTGCGAATTGGGATTTGAATGATGCCACTTTGAAAGTTGTCGTGGGAAGGACGGCAACTGCCGGAGGATTTACTGTGCCTATCTCGGTGACTACAACTCCTGCAAATGCGGCTTATGCAAATGTGTTTGGAATTACTTCCCCCGCAGTATTTACTGATGGAGAAGAATATGCGGAATTAACGCTGGGATTCTCAGACTTATCTACGATTAATCCCGCAAGTCTATCCATTATTCCTAATGGAATGGATGTGAATGTAGGTTTATCCTATCCCTTTTCTTTGACAATTGCCTCGGAACAGGTTGCCTATGGAAATATATCAACCTTCAATGTGGCAACATCAAATAATCTTGAATTTGAAGAAGTGGGTGAAGCTACATTGGATTCCAGTGGTGGATGGGAGGAAGATGTGATCTCTAATGTAAAAGTCCAGAAAGCCAAAGGATCAGAAGTATATAAGATCGTGCAACCTTTTGGATATACCAGTATTGCATTTATGATTTTAGCGGATGGAGAAACTGTCACTTGTCCGAATCAGATAATTTACAATCATTCGGGCTATGGCCCTGTGACAATGGGTAGTGTGAAAGGAACCTATGATGAGGCCGAGAAGAAAGTAACCCTTACGGTAGGCGCTTATACCGTCTCGGCAGGAAGTTTTGGCGGAGGTACTGAAATTATTTATTTACCATAACTTCGAATGTAAGTATGACAATTAAAAAGAATAAATAAAACCTTTCAGTTCAATTTATATAAACTCTACATTAAATTAAACACTATTGAAAGGATCGAACAGGGCCAGGAGTGATTCCCCGCCCTGTTTATTTTTTTGTTCTGTTTTTGGGTAATATGCCTTTTAACTTTATGTGATCCTTGCGAGTAGTTTGTATGAGAAAGGTCTGTTATCATTGGGACAAGCCGGTCATGTGTAAAACCCAAGTATCTTATCGGATAAATGGATGTCTGTTCGACCTGTTTACTTCTACATTGTGGTTATAATGATTTTGAAAGTGCCTATGGTATTCTCTTTCTCAAATTTTTGGGGTTTTGCCGACAGTCCCAAATAGTCATAATAATGACTTCCTGTTTTTCTTCATCGACACGATAAATAAGCTTGAAAAGTTGCCTGACTACCATTGATCGGTAGGTTTTCGGTAAATCTTTTAATGCGGGTTCTATGGGGGCCATAAATGGTTGTTGAGAAAGAAGCAAAGTTGCATTATAAATATCTGTAATTATTTTATTTGCAGCTCTCTCACTTTTGCTATAATAGAAGTCATAAATAACCTCTATTGATTTTGTAGCCTCTGATGACCAGATAACTTTCATTTCTTATACTTTTCAAATACTTTTTCTGTTGAAAAGAAAATGCCATTAAGATAGTCTTCTTCCGCTTTCTCTACGGAAGCCTTTAATTCTTCTTCCGTCTTTGGAATATTTAAAAAAGCATTTGTATGTTTCATACTGCGATAAAATGCTATTTGTTCCATTATAAGGTTGTCATCTTGTTCGTTCAAGAACTCTCGTATAAATTCTATCTTTGCAGTATTTAATTCGGTTGTTGTCATTGTCCTTTAATGTATAATTGTATTTCGCGCTTTGTTCGATTCAGTATTGTCAGAATACGACTTTATCTTGTAAAGATATGCAGGGTTTATCTAAAATCCAAATATTTTATCGGATAAATAGGGGTTGAAATCGTCTGTTTTCGAGTTTAGCGATATTCACGAACATCGTACAAAATATTTTTGTACTTTTGTATCTTGTTATATGTAAGAATATAAATCGGAAGAGACGGGATTCTTGCTCGAACTAAGAAGTCTGATGTCTTGGTTCTTGTATCTTGGCTCTTATGTCAAAATTCAATTTTATGAAACGGATTGTATATCCTATTATCGTTTTAGCTGTTATGATCACCACAAGTTGCACACAGCAGAAAGCAGGGCAGCCTAAGGAGCGGCTCGATCTCTCTAACCTCGACACCACGGCTGCTCCCGGTGCGAGTTTCTATCAATACGCTACCGGAGGATGGCAGGAAGCCAACCCTATCCCCGATGAATATGCGCGGTATGGTTCTTTCGACCAATTGCGCGAAAACAACCAAACGCAGATACAGTCCCTGATAGAGGAACTCGGAAAGCAGGAAAACCCTGTGGGTTCCAATGCACAGAAGGTAGGCGACCTCTATAAAATGGGTATCGACAGCGTGAAGTTGAATGCCGATGGTGCTGAACCGATACGTAAGCAACTGGAAGAAATTGCGGCGATCTCCGACAAGAAAGATGTTATCCGGATGACCGCCGGGATAAGCCGTTTTGCGGCTAACCCGTTCTTCGGATTTTATGTAGGTCCCGACGACATGAACAGCGCCATGAATATCGCCCATCTTTACCAGTCGGGTATAAGTATGGGCGACCGGGATTACTACCTGCTACAGGATGAACATACCAAAATGGTGCGGGGAGAGTACGAGAAGCTGATAAAAACACAGTTCCGCAATGCCGGTTTTAGTGATGAGGATGCGCAGAAGGCTGCCCTTAACGTGTTGAATATAGAAACAAAACTGGCGCAAGCACACTTCACAAGGGAGATGCAACGCCAGCCGGAACTTAATTATCACAAATTGGCGATAGCCGATCTTAACTTGCAGGTGGCTCCCTTCGAGTGGGCATATTATTTTGAGCAGGTAGGGGCTGCCGGTATAGACAGCATTAATGTTGGACAGATAGAACCGGTGAAAACAGCTATTGCTATTATCGACAAAGAACCGGTGGACGTGCTGCGTGATTATCTGGTCTGGAAAGTAATCAATTCTGCCGCCGGATATCTCAGTGACGACTTTGTCAATGCTAATTTTGAGTTCTATGGTAAGACATTGAGCGGGAGCAAAGAACTTCGTCCCCGTTGGCGGAGAAGCATCGATGCTGTGAACGGGTCAATGGGAGAAGCGGTCGGACAACTCTATGTACAAAAATATTTTCCACCGGAAGCCAAGGAGCGGATGCTCGACCTGGTAGGCAACCTGAAGACTGCTTTGGGTGAACGGATTGCTGGTCTGGAATGGATGAGTGATGCCACGAAAGCAAAAGCACAGGAGAAACTGAGCACGTTTATCGTGAAGATTGGATATCCCGACAAGTGGAAAGATTACTCTTCTCTTGAAATAAAAGACGATTCTTATTGGCAAAATAAGGTACGTGCATCTGAATTTGCTTACGCTGAGATGATGGATGACCTGGGTAAGCCGGTCGACAAGACCAAATGGTTTATGTCGCCCCAAACGGTCAATGCTTATTATAATCCCTCTTCCAACGAAATTTGTTTCCCTGCCGGAATTCTTCAACCACCCTTCTTCTATATGGACGGTGACGATGCAATCAATTATGGCGGTATCGGTGTGGTGATTGGTCATGAGATGACGCATGGGTTCGACGACCAGGGACGTAAATTTGACAAAGATGGCAATTTGGCTGAATGGTGGACTGCCGAAGATGCCGGACGGTTTGAAGAGAGGGCCAATGTGCTGGTCGACTATTTTAATAATATAGTCGTATTGGATACTGTGCATGCCAACGGCCGTTATACACTGGGTGAGAATATTGCCGATCATGGCGGTTTGCAGGTTTCCTATCACGCTTTTCAGAAAACCCGGCAAGCGCAGTTGAACGAACTTCTCGATGGTTTCACTCCGGCACAGCGTTTCTTCCTGAGCTATGCTGCTCTTTGGGCGGGAAATGTGCGGGATGCCGAAATTCTCCGTCTTACGAAGGTGGATCCCCACTCACTCGGCAAATGGCGTGTGGACGCAGCGCTGCCGCATATCGGTGCATGGTATGAAGCATTTGGTATCCAACCTTCCGATCCGATGTATCTTCCGGCGGAAGAACGGGCGGCTATCTGGTAAAATTACCAATTACCAATTAGTAATTACTAGTTATTAAATTGTTAAATCATCACATCATCATAACTTGTCCCGATTTATCGGGATCAACAAATCAGAAAAATGTTTTCAGGAATTGTAGAAGAAGCGGCAACGGTGGTAGCATTGAATAAGGATAGAGGTAACCTGCATATAACGTTACGGTGTTCCTTTACCGGAGAACTGAAAATCGATCAGAGTGTGTCGCACAACGGTGTGTGTCTCACCGTGGTCTCCATCGACGGAGATACCTATACCGTAACGGCGATTCAGGAAACCCTGGACCGGTCGAACCTCGGCCTTTTGGAGGTAGGAAGCAAGGTAAACCTGGAGCGCAGCATGCCGATGAACGGACGGCTCGACGGCCATATCGTACAGGGCCATGTGGACCAGACCGCTGTCTGTGCGGATGTGGAAGAAGCAGATGGTAGTTGGTATTTCACCTTCGAATATGCATTTGACCGTGAGATGGCAAAAAAAGGATATTTGACCGTGGATAAAGGTTCCGTTACGGTGAACGGTGTCAGCCTGACGGTGGTGGAACCTACGGATAACAGCTTCAAGGTGGCTATTATCCCTTATACCTATGAGTTCACCAATTTCCATCAGATAAAGAAAGGATCGGTAGTGAATCTGGAGTTCGATATTATCGGTAAGTATATCAGCCGGATAGCGGCATTAAACGCCTGATATGGATTTTTTGGAGTTTGTATCTACCCGCCAGAGTGATCGCGCTTTTGATCCTGAACGTCCGGTAGAGAAAGAAAAAATAGATCGCATCGTGGAGGTGGCCCGGCTGGCTCCTTCGGCATGTAACGCACAGCCATGGCATATGATTGTGGTGGATGATCCGGAGCTGAAAAACAAAGTTGCCGATGCCACCTCTGCCCGTGCATTGGGAATGAATCATTTCACCAAACAGGCGCCGGTGCATATCGTATTGGTGGAAGAGAAGGTGAATCTCACCTCCGGAGTCGGCGGATGGGTGAAACAGAAAGATTATGCCCAGATGGATCTCGGGGTAATTGCCGCGCATATTGCGTTGGCAGCTCATGCCGAGGGATTGGGTTCCTGTATCCTCGGATGGTTCAACGAACCCAGGATGCGGGAGGTTCTGTCGATCCCCGACTCAAAGAGAGTATGGCTCGATATCGCGATAGGGTATAGCGTGCAGCCGTTAAGGCCGAAAAAACGAAAAGCATTGGCTGATGTGGTCTCATATAATGGGTATAAGGATAGTGTAAAAAAATAATAATTAAAAATATAGCTTGCCGCTGATAAATATAATTTAATCGTTTATAAACATTAAACTTTCATCTTTTTAACACGATGTGTGTTCCGATTTTTGGTGGCATCGCAAAAATATGTCATCTTTGTACACGCAAAAAAAAATTATGAAACAAGGCGGCTAAGAGCTGGTTATATATCCGAAACAGATGAATATTAGGAAAAAACGTTTCTCTTTATTGATCGCTTTTCTCTCGATTACCACAGTTATTATCGCACAACAGGTAGGGTCTAACTCCCCCTATAGCCGGTATGGATACGGACTCCTCATGAATCCGGTACCGAGTGCGTCGGAAGCTATGGGAGGGATCAGCTATGGGCTGCGAAGGAGTCAACAGGTGAATTGGGTCAACCCCGCATCCTATTCTAAACTCGATACGCTCACCTTTATCTTTGATCTGGGTATTTCGGGGCATATGGCACGGATGAGCGATGGGGTAAGCGATACACGGGATTTTTATAATGGAAATCTCGATTATGTGGCCATACAATTCCCGCTGTTCCGCAAAATAGGCGCCAGTATAGGCCTGCTTCCCTATTCCAAGATGGGATATAATTTCGGGGATGTCCGTTCTGTGTCGAATACCCAATATTATGAGACTTATCGGGGAACCGGCGGCTTGAACCAGATATATGGCGGTATCGCATGGGAACCCATTCAAAATATTTCCATAGGAGCCAATTTTTCTTATCTGTTCGGTAATTTTTCGCGGAGCAGTGTGGTTGTTCCCGCATCGGGACTGGTGGGAGAAACCAAATATGGTTATTCTTTCCGTGAGTTTAAATACGATCTCGGAATGCAATTTACTTATCCGATCGATAAGGTCCGCTCGGTTACGTTTGGAGCGGTTTATTCACCCCGGTTGAATGCCAGGGCGGATGTGAATCCGACGGAAATGTTATATACCAGTGACCCTTATAATACCCCGGGGCTTACACCTTCACAGGTACTGAAAACTGATACGTTGACGAATGCGTCCTTCCAACTTCCTCATACGTTTGGGGCCGGTGTCACTTATAGTACCGGTCGGTTCCTGGTCGGACTCGACGGGACTTATCAATTGTGGAAAGACCTGGAATACCCCGATGTGCTGGACAATCTTTCTCAAAAAAACAGGTTTAATAACGCTTTCCGGGTTAACGCCGGTATGGAATATGTCATCGACCCGATGAGCCAGAACTATTTTCACCGTGTCCGTTTCAGGGGAGGACTTTCTTATTCCAACTCTTATACCAATTTCAGTGTGAATGATCCCAACGATCCGGTGAATGGTGCGGGAAAGTATACCGGCACCTTCAAGGAATATGGGGTTAATGTGGGATTAGGACTGCCATTCAGGGATTATATGTCGGGGCATGTCTCGATGCTTAACATCGGGTTTGGCTATACAAGGCAACAACCCGATAGAGATTATATGATCAAGCAGGATATGTTTAAGATTACCATAGGCGTGAATATAAACGAGTTCTGGTTCTTTAAGCGGCAATTTAACTGATGCTACGCATAGGGGAATACAATTAAAAAATAGAATCAAATTCGGGCAGTTGTTTAAACTTTTTCTTTAACACTCTGTCCAATCCACAGAATAGACATTTTGTCGATTAAGTGAGCAAAAAACAATTTATAAATATCAAAGAGTATGAGAAAGTTATTATTATCGGGTTTGGTAGCTATTGTGGTAGTAGCTGCCGCCTCAGCGCAAAAACCGGGATATGATCCTGTGAAGGCGCCTTACGGCCATGGAGAGGATAGTGTAAACTGCCGCCTGAATTTAAGTCTTATGCAAACATCTGCCAAGGCGGAAGATTATAAAGGCGCCTTGCAGCCGTGGGTGTATACGTATGAGAACTGCCCTGCCTCCAGCAAGAATATCTATATCTATGGGCCACGTATTTTCAAAGCACTTCATGATGCAGAAACAGATGCGGCCAAGAAAAAACAGCATCTCGACAAAGTTATGGAGATATATGACACGCGTCTCAAATACTATGGACAGGATGATGACAAAGGGACGATCCTGGCTTATAAAGCTTACGACTATATGGAATTGATGGGTGAACAAGCTGACCAGGGGGTTGTCTACAGCATGTTGAATGAAGCTGTCGAAGACATGAAAGAACACTTGAACCCGCTCGACGCCTATTCTTATTTTATGGTTGCCTCTTTGAACGAATACCTGAGTGACAATTCCAAAAAGGACCGGTATATCTCTGACTATTTTAAAGTGATGGGCTATGTAGAGCAGGCTATTGCCAATGCCCGTACCGCGAACGATGAAACCAGTGCCGACTATCTGGGACAGGTGAAAGAAGGTATTGTAAAGGGATTTGTCAATAGTGGCGCCGGTGATTGCAAGACACTCACTGAATACTATGCCGACCAGATAGAGCCCAATAAAGGGGATAAGGCATTTCTGAATGAAGTATTGGATGCACTGGCCTCGGTAGGTTGTTCAGATACCGATCTCTATTTTACCGCTTCTGAGTATCTCTATCATCTTGAGCCAACAGCGGGGGCTGCCCTCGGGTTGGCCAACAAGAGCCTGAGGGATAAGGATTACGAAACGGCTATGAAGTATTATTCTGCTGCCGCCAAAATGGAAACCGACAAAAATAAAGCATCCGATTATATGATGCAACTTGCCGGGATTTTCTCTAACCAGCGTAATTTCGCAAGGGCAAGGCAAGCCGCTTACGATGCGTTGGAATATAACCCGAACAACGGTGAAGCTTATATCCTGATCGCCCAACTCTACGCCAGTTCGGCAGGTAACATTTTCCCCGAACCGGAAAAAGCGGGACTGGTATACCTCGTGGCTGTAGATAAATTGCAAAAAGCAAGATCGGTTGACCCAAGCGTGGCCAGTAAAGCGAATAACCTGATCAATCGCTACTCTGCTGCATTTATGGATACCGAAACTGCCTTTATGATGGGTATCAAAGCCGGGGAAACGGTTACTATTCCCGGTTGGATCGGAGAAACGACTACCGTTCGTTTGAGATAATCCGTATGGTCTGATCAATTGGACAAATGTTGCGAAACCATCGTTACATAAAATATATATGGCGCATAACAATCACTGTTTCAGTGGTTGTTATGTCGCTTTTTTCATGTAAGGATAAGAAAGACAACCTGGTCGCATTTGCTTATGATCCGGACACCGTGCCGACCATGATTACCACTGATGTATCTACCCTTATCTCTGATTCCGGTATTACCCGTTACAGGATAGTCGCGGATGTGTGGATGATATATGACCAGGCAAAAGAACCTTACTGGTATTTTCCCGAAGGATTATATTTTGAGCAATTTGCCCCCGACTTCGAGATTGAGGCAACCGTGCAAGCGGATACGGCATGGCGTTACACCGCAAAAGACTTGTGGAAATTAAGAAGTAATGTCCATGTGGAAAACTGGAAAGGGGAGCAGTTCGATAGCGAGGAGCTCTATTGGGACGGAAAGAATGGAAGAGTGTTTTCAGAAGCCTATATCGAGATCAAGAGCGGCCTTACGGAACTCAAAGGATATGGGTTTGAATCGAACCAAACAATGACCCATTACCGTATTTTCCGGCCGCATGACGGTAAGCTCCCTTTCTCTGAGACCACCCCTGCCGATTCTTTGGAAACAGTACCTGGTGAAACAGCCGGAATGGATAGTTTGATACTTGAAGGGGAATGAAAAATGAAAAGTGAAAAATTTGTTACGTTTAATCATTGGCAATTGATAATTAGTAATTTGTAATTTTATGTGTGTCCATGCAGAAATAGGGTGGTGGATTGGACTCTTGTTTCTCTCCCTTCTTTTTTCGGGGATAGAGTTGGCTTATATTTCTTCAGCTAAATTGGAATATGTTGTCAGGGGTAGTGCAACGCGTGGCTACAGGTATATGTTAGATGCTATCTATGGCCGTTTTCACCGGTTTCAGGTGGCAATGATGGCGGGAAGGATTATCCTGCTCCTATTTTTTGTTTATTTTACTACCTTGATCATATACCAATTATCGAATGATGTATTCCATAATGACTTTATAAGGATATTACTGATTATCTCAATTGCCGTACTTTTACTCTTGCTGGTGGATGAGTTCCTGCCCCGTATCCTGTTTGGGAAGAAACCAGATCTTTGGGTGAGGCTGTTCCTTTTCCCCGCTTTTTTATTTTATATATTGCTTTATCCCATTGCCGGATTATTTGAGGGAGTGTCGAAGTTTATACTTCGGCTCTCAGGTGTTAAATTGTCGGGGTCGGTACAGGATGACCTGTCTTACCGGGTAAATTTCGACACCGTCATAGAGAATAACGGTAGTGACATATCGAAAGAGGTGGAAGTTGATTCAGAGGTGAAAATATTTCGTAATGCACTTGATTTTTCTTCCAAAAAGGTGAGGGATTGCATGGTGCCCCGTGCCGATATTGTGGCCGTGAGCCTCGATACCGGTCTCGATAGATTGAAAGAACTGTTTATTGAATCCGGCATCTCCAGGATCCTTGTCTTTAAAGAGAATCTCGATAATATAGTGGGCTATATACATATGTGGGAGATTTTCAATAACCCGCAGGACTGGACAAATAATCTCGCCTCCATTTCTTTCGTACCGGAAAGCATGCATGCCAACCAGTTGATGAGCGACCTGATGCAACACCGTAAAAGTATCGCCGTGGTAGTAGACGAGTTTGGGAGTACATCCGGGATTGTAACTATGGAGGATCTTGTAGAGGAGATTTTCGGCGATATTGAAGATGAATATGATGTAGAATCGAAATTTGTGAAGCGGGAGGGAGAAAATGAATTCGTCATGTCGGGTCGTGTGGAAATAGACCATTTGAACGATGTATACCACCTGGATATTCCGAAGTCGGATGAATATTCTACGATTGCCGGCTACCTGTTATTTCACATGCAACGCTTCCCGAAGACCTATGAAACTGTTATTATCGGAAAATATACCTTTAAAATACTAAAAGTGACCGCACGGAAAATAGAGGTCGTACGGCTTATTGCCGATAAACAAGACAGCAGGGAGATATTGTCCTGACTTGATGAACAACTAAATCAGCACATTTTCCTTAAAAAATAACGCTGTCTGCATTATTTTTGCTAACTTCGTGCCCTTATTTGAAATATAACAATTTATCACGTTCTAAGAATAATAAAAGATAGTTAGATGGCTACTTTACAAAAGATTAGAGATAAAGGTACGCTCCTCGTCATAATAATTGGCTTGGCGTTGCTTGCCTTTGTATTGGGAGATTTACTCACTTCCGGGAGGACATTATTTGGAAGAGCGCAAGACAAGGCGTTCGTAGTGAACCGTGAGGTGATTTCAACCCAGCAATATGCCGATAAAATTACGCAATTCGAGGAATTCCAGAAGATGGTAAGCGGACAATCGTCGCTTGATGAAAACGTGTCGTCACAGATACGCGAAGTGGTGTATCAGCAGATGGTGCGGGATCGTTTGCTGGGTAATCAGGCTGAAAAGCTGGGCCTCACAATCACCAAAGAAGAACTGAATGACCTGGTACATGGTCAATCAATTTCACCGGTGTTGCAACAACTTCCCTTTTTCGTCGACCCGCAAACGGGCATGTTCGACCGGAACGCTCTCATCCAATTTATCAATACGGTTAATATTCCAAGCCCTAATCCCCAGGAACAAGCATTGGTCAACCAATACAAGAGTTTGTGGCTGTTTATCGAAGAAATGGTCAGGACACAGCGCCTGGAGGAAAAATATATATCCCTTCTCTCTAATGCAATCATTGCGAATGATGTGGAAGCGAAAGCCGCATTCGATTATTCACAACAGAATGCAGATATTGAGTACGCGATGAAGAGTTTCTTTACCGTTCCTGATTCTACGGTAGATGTAACCGATGATGAAATAAAAGCTTTCTATAATAAACATAAAGGATCTTTCAGGATGGAAGCGCCTCTTGTAAAGCTTTCCTATTTTACCAAAGGAATCACTCCCAGTGACGAAGATTATGCCGACGTAGAAGCCGAGTCGCATAAAGCCTTTGACGAATTGAGCATCGCCGCCAATCCTGCTGCGATTGTGGCCGATTACTCTCAGACACCCTATCGTGATATATTTGTAAGCGAGCATATGCTGACTCCCACCCAGGTGGAATTTGTCCGTGATGCAGCTATCAACGAGATGTATGGCCCGACACGTGAAGGCGACTCATTCCATATTTATAAGTTAATTGATAAGACGGTCGCCCCCGATTCTGTACATCTGAGCATGATGGCTATTCCCGATGCTTCGATAGTGGGACAGGATTCCGTTATCACCCACTTTGTGGATAGTATTTACGGGGTCATAGCGGGCGGTACTCCTTTTGCAGTGGTAGCCAATAGCCTCAACCCTAATTCTAACGGTGGCGATATGGGATGGGCCAGGGAAACAGATCTTGCCGGATTCAGTACTGATCTGGTAAAAACGGCTTTCAACGCGCCGGTAGGGCGACCTGTTAAATTATCTATCCCCGGGCAGCAACTTATCCTTCAGGTAGAAGAACGTACCCGTCCGGTAAATAAATATAAACTGGCCATTGTGGATATGCCGGTATTGCCGAGTGAAAAAACATCCAACAATATCGACAATGAACTGAACCAGTTCGTTTCCTCGCCTGATGTGAGCCAGAAATTCAACGAATTGGCTTCGGAAAAAGGATATATGGTAATGCCCGGTATTACTGTTTCTGCCAATGAGTTTTCATTGGCACAGATTCCCGGTTCCCGCCAGGTGATCACTTGGGCTGCCAATGAGAAAAAAGCAGGGACTGTGAAGAAATTCGATCTCACCAACCTGCGTATCATCGCAAGGGTGGAAAGGGTAATTCCTTCAGGCACGACGCCCTTGTCGGAAGTATCTTCCGGTATCCGTTCCCAATTAGTGAACGAGAAGAAGGCTGAAAAGATCATTAGCGATCTGAAGTCTCAGAACCTGTCCTCTCTCGATGCGTATGCAGCAGCTATGAACACCCATGCCGATACTGTCCGGTTTGTGAATTTCAATACGCAAAATATTACCGGATTGGGATTTGAACCGGCTTTGAATGCCATTTCTGCATTTGCTCCGCTCAATAAGGTAGTAGGGCCGGTGAAGGGAAATATGGGAGTGTATGTTGCCGCAGTGCCCAATCGTACCGAAGGATCGGATGAATATGATGCCGACGAGCAGAAAAACCAGATACTGAACAACAACGCTTACCGCTTGCAGATGCAGTCGATAGAAGTGTTGAAAACTAAATTGGGAGTGGAAGACAACCGTTTCAGGTTCTTCTGATCTCATTATAAGGTTAATAATAGCTTTGTATAGCAACAAAAGAGGTGGCTTCATAAATGAGGCCACCTCTTTTAAGTTTCGTGTCGAGTGAGTTTATTCCTTAATCGTGCCGTTTTGTTCCAATTGCAACGTTTTGCTGGGTTGGTCGCATACTTCTGTCGGGCCGAAATACTGGATCGGGCCGGGATATACATAATCGGTTTCAACCGCCCACTGGTCACGTTGGCTTTCGAAATATTTAAACGGGGTGCCATCCAGTTCTACCAACGCCTTTTGAATTACAGGTTTCATCTCTCCATGGCGGCGTTCCATATTCATCATCATGGTGATAGGCACTCCGCCGGCGATCCACTCTATAGCGGGGGCTGTGGTGTTGCGTACGGACGACATATATCCGGTCTTGCCTGCAGCAATCAGCATGGAGGCTGTATAGCCGAGTGAATAGCAATAATCGGCATCGTAGTTCGACGGAGCGGCACAACGTCCCTCATATCCGAAGAAATGGGTGATAGTTGAGAATTTACCTTTATATCGGCCTTCTTGTGTCCATGCATCGAGCCGTTTCTTCACCATCTCAGCCAATAGCTTCTCTGTTTCGATCAGCGATACCTGTACATTGCCGTGCGGGTCACGGTCCAGCGTGAGTTGGCGTGCTACCGTTTCAGGAAGACTGGCATAAATATCGGCATTTTCTTTTGAGAGTTTGCTGATAATGTAATCGCGTTGTCCGGAACGACGCACAAGGTTGAATTCTTCCTGGTTGTGTGCAAGGAAATCGTTCAGCTCATGGATCAACTTCTTCATAGCCGGGATAAATTCGATTAATCCTTCGGGTATGATTACTGTGCCGAAATTCAATCCTTTTTCCGCCCGTTGGGTGATCACGCCGGCTATATAATCGATGATGTCATCGAGCGACTGTCCTTTGACTGCCACCTCTTCCGAGATGAGACAGATATTGGGTTGCGTTTGTAATGCACATTCCAGTGCTATATGCGATGCGGAACGGCCCATCACTTTAACAAAGTGCCAGTATTTACGGGCAGAGTTACAGTCGCGCTGGATATTTCCAATCAATTCTGAATATACTTTGCATGCGGTGTCGAAGCCGAAAGAGGTTTCGATCTGCTCGTTCTTCAGGTCGCCGTCGATAGTCTTGGGACAACCGATTACCTGCACTCCCGCGTTGATTGATGCGTAATATTCGGCCAATACACAGGCGTTGGTGTTGGAATCGTCCCCGCCGATGATGACCAGCGCTTTGATCTCCAACTTTTTCAATATCTCAAGTCCTTTGTCGAATTGTTCCTTGGTCTCCAACTTTGTGCGTCCGGAGCCGATAATGTCGAACCCGCCGGTATTGCGATATTCATCAATGATGTCGGAAGTAAGTTCTTTATAGGTATGTTTGACCAACCCGTCAGGCCCCAGGATGAAACCATATAGTTTGCTGTCTTTGTGAAGCCTTTTGATGCCGTCGAATATGCCGGCGATCACGTTATGCCCGCCGGGAGCCTGTCCTCCCGAAAGGATCACACCCACATTTACAGGTGCCGATACTCCGGGTTCACCGGCTGCCTGGATAAATTGAACGACCGGCATCCCATACGTATTGGGGAAGAGTTTTTGTATCTCCTCCTGGTCAAGTATCGATTGTGTGGCAGCACCTTCCCGGATGTCCACATTGCCCTTCAAACCTTCGGGCATCTTGGGCACATAACTTGCCCTTGCAATTTGTAAAGCACTTTTTGTCATTAGATCGATTTTTTTTATGATAAATTGTATTTGTCTCTTCCCGGATAGCTTGTGCCGGGGGGTCCGCTATGTAAATGGGTAGAGGATGACTCTACACGGATTTCTACGGCCGGACAACGATATGATAGTTGATGGAGTTCAACCCCAAAAGTACTATTTTTTCGGGAAATAATGAACAATTTTACTATCTTTACCATTCATATCAGATAAGTAAGAAGTGGAGAAGTTAAGAAGTGGAGAAGTTTTTTGTCTTGGTTCTTGATTCTTGGCTCTTGACTCTTTATTAAAAAATGACCGATGAATGCCAAAGAGGAGTTGAATGCAGTGGATCTGGAAGCCATAGAGGATTTATATAGAAAATATAAGGCAGATCCTGAGAGTGTGGATGAGAGTTTTCGTTATTTCTTTCAGGGATTTGATTTAGCCATCACCCGTTTCCCGGTAAAGCCGGGAGAGAGTAGTGTGTCGGTCGAGAATTCCCGGAAAGAGTTGGCTGTGATGAACCTGATTACTGCTTACAGGCGGCGTGGACACCTTTTTACCAAGACCAACCCTGTTCGTACGCGCCGGAGCTATACACCTACACTTGCCATTGAGAATTTCGACCTTGCCGAAAGTGATCTCGACCGGGAGTTTGAAGCCGGGCATGAGGTAGGGCTGGGTAAAGCTACATTGCGGGAGATCATAGCCCGTCTCGAAAAAACCTATTGTACATCGATTGGAGTGGAATACCGTTATATGACCAAACCGGAGATTGTACGATGGTTACAAGACAAGATGGAACTCTCGGAAAACCAGGAAATGTTGTCCCGGGAGGCGAAATTGCGTATTCTTGACCGCCTTGTCGAAGCATCGGGTTTCGAGGACTATCTTCATAAAAAGTTTGTAGGACAAAAGCGGTTTTCTTTGGAAGGATCAGAATCTATCATTCCCGCTTTGGACGCCATGATGTCGCGGGGCGGCGCCTATGACGTCAATGAGATTGTGTTTGGCATGGCGCACCGGGGGCGATTGAACGTACTTACCAACCTGATGAAAAAACCGTATGCCCAGGTCTTCCGTGAATTCAATGCACAGAATTACGAGGAGGAGATCAAATACGGTGACGTAAAATATCACCTTGGATATAACAGTACCATTGATTACGAAGGACGTACCATCACGCTCAGCCTTACCCCCAATCCTTCCCATCTCGAAACAGTGGGACCTGTAGTACAGGGTATTGCCCGGTCGATGCTGGAAAATACACACAATTATGATTATGACCAGGTGTTGCCCATCCTCATTCATGGCGATGCGGCCATTGCCGGACAGGGTGTGGTATATGAAACCATCCAGTTCTCTAAACTCGAAGGTTACAAAACAGGCGGTACAATCCATATTGTAATTAACAACCAGGTGGGATTTACCACTAATTATCTACAGGCCCGGTCCAGCACCTATTCTACGGATGTGGCAAAGGTGACCCATTCGCCCGTATTCCATGTGAACGGGGACGATATAGAAGCGATGGTATATGTGGCCAAGCTGGCTTTGGAATTTCGTCAGAAATTCAATACCGATGTCTTTATCGATCTGCTCTCCTACCGTAAATATGGTCATAACGAAGGAGATGAGCCGCGTTTTACTCAGCCCAAACTCTACGATATCATAGCCAGGCATAAGAATCCCCGCGATATCTATGCGGAAAAACTGATTGCCGAAGACGTTATCACCCGGCAGGATTTTGAGGCAAAAGTATCCCGGTTTCACCGTCGATTGGAGGAGGCTTATGAAGAGTCACTCAAGTCGAGTAAACTGAACCTGCAGCCTTTTTTTCCTCACAGATATAAGAATATACGTTATCCGGAAGCGGCGGATTTTGAAAAGAGTGCCGATACGGCTATCCCGAAGGAGTTATTTCTGGACCTGGCTCAGCGTATTACCCGGCTGCCGGAGGATAAGAAATTCTTTAACAAAACCCAACGCCTGTTTGCACAGCGGGCAGCTATGATTGAGCAGGACAGTTATGATTGGGCGATGGGAGAGCTGATGGCATACGCTTCCCTGGCCAAGGAGAAACATTCGGTGAGGTTGAGTGGACAGGATTCCGAGCGGGGTACCTTTTCGCATCGGCATGCCGAGGTGGTCACCGAAGACGGTGAAGAGAAATATTTTCCACTGAAAACGTTGGGAGAGGGACAGGCGCCTGCCCGGGTCTATAATTCGCCACTCAACGAGTATGGTATATTGGGATTTGAATATGGTTACTCATTGGCTCACCCATATGGGCTGACTATCTGGGAAGCACAGTTTGGCGACTTTTACAATGTAGGGCAGGTGATTGTGGACCAGTATATCTCGGCAGCACAAGAGAAATGGGGTATAAGGTCGGGGTTGGTGATGCTGTTACCCCATGGATATGAGGGGCAGGGAGCCGAACATTCGAGTGGCCGCATAGAGCGTTTTCTGAGCCTTTGTGCCAACTATAATCTGCAAGTGGTGAATTGTACCACTCCCGCCAACTTTTTCCATGTGTTGCGAAGGCAACTGCACCGCGATATCCGTCTTCCCCTGATCGTCTTTACACCCAAAAGCCTTTTACGTCACCCCGAATGTGTGTCGACCCTTGCCGATTTCACGGAAGGACGGTTTCTGGAAGTGATAGAAGACCAATCCATGGAAGATTTGTCGAAAGTGAAAAGGGTGTTGCTTTGTAGCGGTAAGATCTATTACGAACTCAATGCTGTAAGAAGGGAAAGAAATATAGATGATATATCCGTGCTTCGCCTCGAACAGCTCTATCCTTTTCCGGAAAAGCAGATCAGGGAGATATTACAGCATTATCCTGATAATGTCGAACTTATATGGGTGCAGGAGGAGCCATTCAATATGGGAGCAGCCCTTTTTGTAAAACAGCAGATGGGTGATTACACTTTACAGGTTATCAGTCGTCCTGCCAGTGGTGTTACCGCAGAAGGTCTGTCGGCCCAGCATAAAGTGCATCAGGCGATTATTATTGATAAAGCGTTTTCTTTTGAGAGTAAAGAATAAAGAGTAAAGACTTTTAGAGCCAAGAAGCATGAACCAAAATAATTTCATTGGCACATTGATTTATTAGCACATTAATTGAATATGGCAATAATAGAAATAAAAATACCGAGTCCCGGAGAATCCATCACAAGCGTGGAACTTTCCCGTTGGTTAGTGGAAGAGGGAGCAGTAGTACAAAAAGATAGTGAGATTGCAGAATTGGAATCAGAAAAAGCTACGCTGATGCTGGTGGCAGAAGAGAGCGGGAAAATATCTCTCAAAGCCGCAGAAGGAGAATCGATAGAGGTGGGTGCCGTGGCCTGTACCATAGACACGTCCGTCCAGCCGGAAGAATCTGCTTCGGAACAACCTTCTGCAAAAAGAGATGAAGCACAGTCTCCTTCGCAGGCCGAACAGAAAACATCTGTTCCGCCCGTGGAAAAGTCTACCCCGACAGCTAAGACAGCTGTTAACCCTTCTGAAGTCCAAACGGATTATGACAAAATAAAAATCACTCCTCTGGCTAAGAAAGTGATGACGGAGAACGGCTTGTCGGTGGAAGATGTGATCAACGGTTTGAGACGGTTGAAACGTGAAGATGTAGAGGCGGTTTTGGGCATGTCGGCCATAGGAGGAGCAAGTGGGATCGGTACAAATGGCCTGAAAAAACCGGTCAGCCGTGAATCGAAAAGTGAAAGGATGAGTTCCTTACGCCGGAAATTGAGTGAGCGATTAGTGTCGGTAAAGAACGAGACGGCCATGTTGACCACTTTCAATGAGGTCGACATGAAGTCCATTATGGATTTACGCAAGAAATACCAGACCCGGTTCGTGGAGAAACACGGCATCAAGTTGGGTATTATGTCTTTCTTTCTGAAGGCCTGCTCTGTGGCTTTGCATGAATTTCCCAATGTAAATGCCATGTTGGATGGTGAAAATATGGTCACCTATGACTATGCTGATATATCAGTAGCGGTGAGTACACCCAAAGGGTTGATGGTACCTGTGATCCGCAATGTGGAAAGCCTGGGATTGGCAGAAATAGAGCGCGCGCTTGAGGATCTTGCGGGAAAAGCCCGGAGTGGCAAGATATCCATCCCTGAAATGAGTGGTGGCACGTTCACGGTGACCAACGGCGGTGTGTTCGGATCCATGATGTCCACTCCGCTTATCAATCCACCCCAGTCCGCCATTCTGGGGATGCACAATATCCTGGAACGTCCGGTTGCTGTAGATGGTCAGATAGTGATCCGTCCCATGATGTATGTGGCGCTGTCGTATGACCATCGTGTGATCGACGGCCGTGAGTCTGTCGGTTTTCTGGTCAGGGTTAAACAATTGCTGGAAAATCCGACTGACATGTTGTTCGGAGGAAGTAACAGCGAAAAAGTATTGCTTGGAATTTAAAATTGGATTTACTTTACTATTGAGAATTTGGCGAATTTAAGTAGCAGTTGTTTTTTCCCGGCAGACTCAAACTCCACGAAAGCCCGCCGGTCATTGCCGTTCATTTCGATGGAAGTCACTACCCCGCGTCCGAAGCGCTCATGCTCAATTATATGTCCAACTTCCAGTTCTTGCGCTTCTTTCGATAAGGGCGCAATGGAAGCAGCCCGTTGTATTGGTACTGGTCGTTTTGGAATAATAGGGGTTCTGGCATAACTACTATCTGAGGTATGTTGTTCTCTCCGCTCCCGCTGTTCCCGCATAGATCCCCAGAAATCGTCCGTTGACGTCTGCCATACAGTAGTTTCACTATCCTCCCCTTCGATAAAGGAAGGATCGATATCCTTCAGGAAGCGGCTTGGAGAGGCCGCACTGGTCATCCCGTTCCTGAAACGGCTTTTCGCATAGGTAATAGTACAGCTTTTTTTTGCGCGGGTGATCGCCACATAGAAGAGGCGGCGTTCCTCTTCCAGTCCCCGTGTTTCCGATTTTGCCATCGCTGACGGGAAAAGGTCTTCTTCCATTCCTACCACGAACACATGATCGAATTCCAATCCTTTGGCGGAGTGGACAGTCATTAGCGTTACCCGCTCGTTATCGGTTTCGTTGTCGGTATCCTGGTCGGTGAGCAGCGACACTTCCGATAGAAAATCTGTCAGGCTGACATTTTCCTCACCCTGCTCCTGCCGTGTTTCCACAAATTCGTTGATCGCGTTGAGCAACTCCTGCATATTCTGTGCGCGGCTCATTCCTTCGGGCGTCATGTCGTTGTAAGCCTCTTTGGCGATGCCACTGTTTTTAATTACCTCCTGTGCCAGTGTGAAGGCGTTCATCGTCTCGTTTTTATCGATAAGATCCTGTATCAGGCTATGGAAGCTTTCCAGTTTCTTTGCTGTTCCCGTGTTGACAGCCAGGTTATATCCTAACGGATTGGTTATCACTTTCCAGAGGCTTACACTATGGAGTTGGGCAATGGAAGTAATCTTGCCTACCGTCACGTCGCCGATACCCCGGGTGGGGTAGTTGATGATACGGCGAAAAGCATCTTCGTCGTTCGGGTTGACGATCAGTCGGAAATAGCTGATGATATCCTTGATCTCCTTACGTTGATAAAACGACAGTCCCCCGTATATCTTGTAGGGGATATTGTTTTTCCTCAGTGCCTCCTCAAAAACACGTGACTGGGCATTGGTCCGGTAAAGGATGGCGAAGTCGCTGTAATCCGCATGTTTCTCTATCCGCATCCTGGCGATTTTGTTGGAGACAATCAATCCCTCTTCGAAATCGGAAAAAGCACTTCTGATCTCTATCTTCTCACCCTCTTCATTCTCCGAGAATACATTTTTGAATATCTGTTCACTGTTCTTCTTGATCAGGCTGTTGGCCGCGTTCACAATATTTTGGGTGGAGCGGTAGTTTTGCTCCAGTTTGAATATCTGTGTATTGGGAAAATTTGATTTGAATTTCAGGATATTGTCGATGTTGGCACCCCTGAACGAGTAGATACTCTGCGCATCGTCACCCACCACGCATACGCGGTGATGGGCATCTGCCAGTTGTTTCACAATGAGGTGCTGCGCGAAGTTGGTATCCTGGTACTCGTCCACCAAGATATATTGGAACTGATTCCGGTACTTTTCCAGTATATCCTTGTGATCGCGGAACAGGATATTGGTGTACATCAGCAGATCGTCGAAGTCCATGCTGTTGGCAGCGCGGAGCCTGCTTTGGTAACGCTGGTATATCTCGAAAAGCTGTGGCCTTTTCGCCATCCGGTCGTACTGTATGATTTCGGCATTGGCTGCATACATGGCCGGCGTGATCAGGCTGTTCTTCGCTCTCGATATCTGTCCGTGTACCGCTCCCGGCCTGTATTGTTTGTCATCCAGTTGCATTTCCTTGATGATTAGCCGTATTAAATTATTGGAATCGGATGAATCAAAGATGGTGAAGTTCGATTGAAAACCGGCTGCTTCCGCTTCATTCCTTAATATACGTGCAAAAATGGAGTGGAAGGTACCCATCCAGAGCCGCCGGGCCCTTTTCTCTCCCACAATATCGGCAATACGTGATTTCATCTCGCGTGCCGCCTTGTTGGTGAAGGTGAGTGCCAGGATGTAGTAGGGGGGGAGTCCCTGTTCCAGCAGGTAGGCGATCTTATAAGTGAGCACCCGGGTTTTCCCAGATCCTGCACCGGCGATTACGAGCGACGGTCCGTCGCAGAATGCCACGGCTGCCCGTTGTGCTTCGTTCAGCTGGCTGAGAAGACCAGAGTCGCTATTTTTTTCGGTTTCTTGCATAACTACAAAAGTACGAAATTTCGACGGAACAGAATAAAAAACCGTCCTCAAACGAGGGCGGTTATCGAATCCTTTGACAGGCAGGATACCGTATTTTTTGTAAAAGTTATAGATCAGGTAATTTTGATGACCTGCTTTTAAGGGGTGAGATTCCGTAACGTTTGCTATAGAGATTTATTAAATGTGATACGCTCTTGAAATCGTACATTTTGGCTATTTCTGTAATAGTTATATCCGAATTGATCACCAATGAGTTAATCTCCTCCATTTTCCTATCCAGCATCCATTGATAAGGTGTTTGTCTGAAACATTTTTTGAAATGGCGTGTGAAAGTTTTTATGCAATCGTAACCGCAAAGTTCCGACAGTTCATTCGCATTCTTGGCGGACATATAGTTTTTAAACACTCTGTCTTCGAACCTCTTTGACTTCGATACCCGCGGGATAAATTTCACAAGCACAATCTCACTATCGGACGATGGATTTACCCTGCTCTTCAAACCGTCTGAGAAAGTAAATGTGCATGAAGCCACATCCGTAAGCAAATATTTGCGTACGTCCTTCTGTTTGTCATTTTTGAATTTCGCGCTATCCATACATCCCTTTTTTTAAGTGTTCTAATTGCACGAACGTTTTCGTTAAGCAATACGAACAGAAGACAAGTTTGCTTGGATTATGTCATGACGAGAAAAAGTCTAATTTTAATGAATACTCTTAATGACCACGATCAATACAGCGAATATGCCGTTTTTTAGGTCTTGATATGCAGGTGTATAATTCTGTCATGCCCAGTTGATATAACCTTGGCTTTCATTTATCGACAATTTTTAATTCGATGCCTCCTTTTGCAATCGCTGTTTGTCTGATTCTTTTTGATAATTCCGTATCTGTTTCGCCATTTAGCGCCTTCCGAATAGTAGGGTACGTTACATTGAGCATTCTCATAATCTCTTTCCGTACCGCATAGTCAACTTTTATGATAGTATTTCCCATTTTTGTTATATGTGAAAACTTTTCTTTATCTTTATAGCGTTTTTCAAATTGAAACTTTTGCACAAAGTAATAGACAATTTTCTAATTAAACAAATTTATCGGGGACTATTTTCTATTTTTTATGAAAATAATTCAAAGAATATATCAGTATATAAATGAGAAAGAATTGAGGCCGGCTGAATTTGAGAGGATGATAGGCGTTTCAAACGGTTATATAAGTAAAATGTATGCAAGACTTTCGGATGTAGGTGAGGGCGTTCTTATGCAGATAATAGAAAATTGTCCGGATTTGAATCCAATGTGGTTGATTTTAGGTACAGGTGAGATGTTGAATAATTCGGGGGGCAATAATATTCCGGAATCGGTTTTGGATAAACTTGTCAATGAGATCAAAGAATTATCAGCAAAGAATGAGAGATTAAAAATAGAAAATGAACGTTTAACCACTGAGATGGACAATAAAAGTCCGTCTTATAATCCATCTGTTATTGTCGAGAATTAATTAGAAATCATAGAATGAATTTTCCATCCATTTTTTACTAAAAAACCGCCCTCAAACGAGGGCGGCCTTCAAGGAATACTTCCTTTTTAAGTTTATCCGAACGTTTTCGTTAAGCTAAATGAGCAAAGTCAAACTTGTTTGAACTTTGCCATAGCGAGAAAACGACTAATGTAATTGAACGTTTTCGTTAAGCAAGTGCAGAACAAATTTATTTGTTTTGCCGAGCGCAGAAAATGTCTAACTTTAGTGAACGTTTTCGTTAAGCAATACGAACAGAAGACAAGCTTGCTTGGACTATGTCGTTGCGAGAATTAAAAATCGAGAAGCGAAAGCGACTCAAATAGTCTAAGTTTATCTGAACGTATAACGCAAGCTAAGAGCGAATCCACTATACCAGTAGTCGTTATAACTTTGAGTGAAGTTAATTGACGGTTTCCAGTCCAGGGAGATATTAAAGGGTGCCTGGGGAAAAGTATACTCGATACCGCCAATCAGGTCGGCTCCAATCAGGAAGGTGCCATCGTAGCGATCCTTGTGTTTGTGGATCCCTCCGATGTGTCCACCGAGACCCAGGTACCATTCCAATCCTCGGACATCGGGTACCGGTTGCTGGTATTCATATAGTCCCGTTGCCTGGAAGTAGTTGGGGGAGAACGCAATGATGAATTCACCCGCAGATGCCGGCGCGAAGAAGTGTTTCAACGACACACCGTTGTCGTAACCCAATCTCACACCGAGTGAGGAATTGTACTGTTGTGCGTTCAATGTAGTGGCAAATGCTGTCGTCAGAAGAGCAGCAAAAAGTAGTTTTTGTAGTTTCATATGATTTTGTTTTATAAAAAGAATAACAAACAATTGTTGATTTTGTTTTCACTTTTCGCTTCGCGCAATCTGCTATCGTTCGGCAAACTTAAGTAAACTTACTTTGCCCTCACTTACTCGCAGATTTCCACTTAGGTACCTAACCACCTATCCACTTCAAATAACATTTCCTGCAGAGGGGTTGGTATTCCTGTGTCTCACCCAGCATCACCTGTTTGTCGTTTTCCACCAGTCGGTGTGAATAGTTCGCCAGATTGCCGCACTGAACGCAGATAGCATGTACTTTTACCACATCGTCGGCAATGGCACATAATCCCGGCATCGGTCCGAAGGGGACGCGTTTGAAATCCATGTCGAGTCCGGCTACGATCACCCTGGTTCCCTGGTCGGCCAATTCCTGACACACATCCACCAATCCCATGTCGAAGAACTGCGCCTCGTCGATCCCGATCACTTCCGCGCCGGAAGAAAGCAGTAAAATGTTACTGGAGTGTTCTACCGGGGTGGAGAGGATTGTATTTTTATCATGTGATACCACCTCCTCTTCGGAATAGCGGTTATCGATGGAGGGTTTAAAGATTTCTACCGTTTGGCGTGCAAACTGGGCGCGTCGTAACCTTCGCAGTAGTTCTTCGGTTTTGCCGGAGAACATAGAACCGCAAATGACTTCGATACGTCCGGTACGTGCTGTTTCGTTTAATTTATTTTCGTTATACATCTTTCGTCAGGATAGTTTCTTTTGATGTGTTTCCGGAGGGTTTGTCCGGTACCGGAAGCATAAGGAGATTTATTTCCCTTTGACAATTTTCTTGATCTCATTCAGTTTGTTCAGCGCTTCAATAGGGGTTAGGTTGTTCACATCGAGGTTGATGATCTCATCCCGCACCTGGCTGAGGATCGGGTCATCCAGTTGGAAGAAGCTCAATTGGTATCCCTCCCGTTTTTCCACAAAATCCTGGATAGGCTTCTTTATCATCTCTTTGCGGTTGGAAGACTCCATCTGGGCAAGGATAGCATCTGCCCGTTTGGTGATACTTTGCGGTATACCGGCCATTTTTGCCACGTGGATACCGAAGCTGTGCTCACTTCCACCCGGTACCAGTTTGCGCAGGAAGATCACTTTATTATCGATCTCCTTTACTGCCACATTGTAATTCCTGATACGTTTGAATGATTTCTCCATTTCGTTCAGTTCGTGATAATGCGTGGCGAAGAGTGTTTTGGCGCGTGCTTTCGGGTTCTCGTGTATATATTCCACTATTGCCCAGGCGATGGAGATACCGTCGTAGGTACTCGTGCCGCGTCCCAGCTCGTCAAAGAGGATCAGGCTGTGGTCCGACAAATTGTTGAGTATATTGGCAGCTTCGTTCATCTCTACCATAAAAGTGGATTCCCCGAGCGATATATTGTCTGATGCACCTACCCGGGTAAATATCTTATCTACCAGTCCGATCTTTGCGGACTCGGCCGGGACAAAACATCCAATCTGTGCCATCAGCGTGATGAGAGCTATCTGACGGAGGAGCGCCGATTTTCCTGCCATGTTGGGACCGGTAATAATGATGATTTGTTGGGTATCGCTATCCAGATAAACGTCGTTTGCAATAAACGGTTCTCCCGGAGGCAATTGTTTTTCAATTACCGGATGGCGGCCGTTTTTTATGTCGATGATCCTGGAGTCGTTGGTCGCCGGGCGGATATATTTGTTTTCCCGCGCTACGTTCGCGAAAGAGAGAAGGCAGTCGACCCGGGCAATGATGTTGGCATTGGTCTGGATAGCAGGAATATGTCCCAGCAGGCTTTCGACCAATGAGGCATAAATACGGTTCTCAATTGAAATGATTTTCTCTTCGGCACCTAATATCTTCTCTTCATATTCTTTCAGCTCCGCTGTGATATACCGTTCAGCGCTGACTAACGTCTGTTTGCGTATCCAATCTTCCGGCACCTTGTCTTTATGGGCGTTGCGTACTTCTATATAATACCCGAACACGTTATTAAAAGCTACCTTTAGTGACGGTATGCCGGTCCTTTCGCTCTCTCGTTGCTGAATTCGCATCAGGTAATCTTTGCCTGAGTAGGCAATTTGGCGCAGTTCGTCCAGTTCATTGTCTACACCTTTCCTGATATACCCGCCCTTGTTCTGTAATGCCGGCGGATCGGGTACGATCTCCTTCCCGATACGATCCCTGATCGTGAGGCAGGGATCGAGTTTTTCTCCCATCTCCGCGATACTTTGGTTGTCGGATGAGAGAAAGGCGTTACGGATCGGTTCTATTGCCGTAAGTGCCACTCTCAGTTGTGCTACTTCTCTCGGGTTGATCCTTCCTGTGGCCGCCTTGGAGATGATCCGTTCCAGATCGCCTATAAGGGAGAGTTGCTGTTCAAGCACTGTCTTCAGTTCAGGTTTCCGGAAGAAATGTTCCACCACATCCAGACGGGCTTCGATGGGTTTAGCCTCCCTCAGGGGAAATACCATCCATCGCCGTAATAGTCGTGAGCCCATGGGCGAGATCGTCTTGTCGAGCACGTTGAGCAAGCTTTTTCCACCTTCGTTGAGAGGATTGATCAGTTCCAGGTTGCGGATGGTGAATCTGTCGAGACGCACGAAACGTTCTTCTTCAATACGCAACAAAGAGGTTATGTGGCCAATATGTTTGTGTTGGGTGATATCCAGGTAATGGAGAATAGCGCCTGAAGCGATAATCCCCTGTGCAAGCTGATCCACTCCGAAACCTTTTAAATTCTTTGTCTGGAAATGGGATAGAAGCCTGTCCCGGGCGCTGTTTTCTGTAAAAATCCAGTCGTCCAGTTCAAAAATAAACCATTGGGAACCGAAAGCCTCTTCAAACTTCTTTTTATTACCCCGTTCAATGAGTATCTCTTTGGGTGAGAAGTTGGAGAGGAGCTTGTCGATGTCATCGACCATACCCTCGGCGGTGAGGAATTCCCCTGTGGAGATGTCGAGGAAAGCGATCCCGAACAGGTTGCCTTTTCCGATATGAACCGCACAAAGAAAATTATTCTCCTTGTGGTTGAGTATATTGTCGTTGATGGAAACCCCCGGCGTGACCAATTCTGTAATCCCCCGTTTTACCAGCTTCTTGGTCATCTTGGGATCTTCCAGTTGGTCGCAGATCGCCACGCGTTTACCGGCACGTACTAATTTTGGCAGATAGGTATCCAGCGCATGATGGGGAAATCCGGCCAACTCCACGAATTGCGCTGTGCCGTTAGCCCTTCTGGTGAGTGTGATGCCCAGTATTTCCGATGCTACGATGGCATCGTCCGAAAATGTCTCATAAAAGTCACCTACACGAAACAGCAATATGGCATCGGGATGTTTTGTCTTTATCTCGATATATTGCTTCATCATCGGTGTTTCCACTATCTTCTTTCCCACAAACTTTATTTAAAATTACCAATTACCAATTACTAATTACCAATTGTCGCGCAAAGTGCACTATCGGCGTAAGCCATTATCATGCGCAGCATATTATCGTATGAAGTGCATTATCGTGCAAAGCACACTATAAGCGAAGCTAATTATCACGCGAAGCGTATTAAAGAAGCGAAATTACAAAAAAAGCGTGACTATTGAAAAATATTTGCTTTTTCATGCTGAAAATAATAGTATTTTTACTATCTTTGAGATGTCAAGCAATAATAAATGCAACGGTATGAAAAAGTATAAAGTAAAAGAAGTAATAGGCCTGTTGCTGGAAGATGAATGGTTTATTGCGAGGCAGAGGGGCAGCCACAAGCAATTTAAGCACCCTGTAAAGAAGGGGATAGTGACTGTAAATGGGAAACCAAACGATGTATTGGATCAATTTATTTTAAATAGTATTTGGAAACAGGCAGGGTGGAAATAATCCTCCCCGCATAAAAAATAGGATATGGAAAAAATTATCGCCAGAATTGGATACGCAGCACATAATTATAGCGCCTTGGTTGAACTGCCAAATGAAGTGGTGGCAGTTACTCATAAAACATTTGAGGGTATTAAGGAGGCAATTGCAGAATCACTCGAATTTTCCAGAGAGGGTCATCTTCACAGTAATGATACTATGCCTGACTGGGTGAAAAATGGTTATGAGATTGAGTTTAAAATGGAAATATCGGCGCTTTTGCAGTATTATGATGGTATTCTTACTCGTTCGGCTCTTTCACGGATAACGGGTATCAATGAACGTCAATTGGGGCATTATGCCACCGGATATCGTAAACCCAGGGAAAAGCTACGTGAGAAGATCATAGAGGGATTCCATAAATTAGGAAAGGAGTTTTCATCCGTCGTGTAGGTTATTGTATTATGTCGTTGAGCCACGCGTTTAAATTTTATAACCTGTTTAAACAGGATCCCAATTTCCGGAAAGCATGTTACGCCTGCAAATCGCGGGAGGAGTGGTTTGTATTTTCTGATAGTGAGTTCGAGGAAGTAATATCCTCTACCCTCTTCAGGTGCCTGATGGAAGCGATAGAAACGATCACGAAAGAACGGCAATGCAGCAGGATAATGCTTGAAGTACGGGAAGACAATATGGTGGCGTAGCATCTGTATGAAAAGATGGGATTTGGTGAAACAGCACCGCCGATGCTTTACTGGCGGAAATATTTGGAATGATGGCAAAAAAGGCACTAAACGCCGAGACGAACTTGAAAGAGACTTTGAGTCGTTCAAAATTGGACTTTTACTGCGAAAAGCCAGAGAAGAAAAAAACTGACGCAACAGCAGCTTGGAGATTTAGTGGACAAAAAACGGACTTACATTTCGAGAGTAGAAAATGACGGAAGCAATTTGACACTGAAAACCTTGTACTACATTATTGAAAAAGGATTTGGAGGAAAAGTTAGAATTTCAATCGAAGTATAAAAAGAGTGAAAATTACTTTAGCAGTTCTTTTAATTCCTTTACTCCTTCCGATGCCCCCTTCTTGATATGGTGGATATCGTAACGGTTAGTATGCACATCCTTCGGATCAATCAGGTATACCGGAACGCCTTTTCTGATGTCGTTGAGCAATCCGGCGGCCGGGTAGACGTTCATGGATGTTCCGATGATAGCAAAGATATCGGCCTGGTTACATATCTTTTCGGCTTCGTATATCATGGGGACTGCTTCGCCAAACCAGACAATATGGGGGCGCAACTGGAATCCTTTCTCGCACGTGTCGCCCAAATGTATGTCGATATGTGACGGGTCGATGTCATAAACAAGCGAATCATCGCCTGTGGAGCGCGCTTTCATCAGTTCGCCGTGTAAATGAAGGACTTTCGTGCTGCCGGCCTGCTCATGCAGGTTGTCAATATTTTGGGTGATGATGTGCACATCGAAATCCTTTTCCATTTCAGCCAGTCCATAATGTCCGGCGTTGGGTTTAGCCTTCATCAGTTCATGGCGGCGCATATTGTAGAAATTCAGGACTAATTCAGGGTTCATTTCAAAACCTTCGGGTGTGGCCACTTGCTCCACTGGATATTTCTCCCATAAACCTCCCGAATCGCGGAAAGTGGCAATCCCGCTTTCGGCACTCATTCCTGCTCCTGTTAATACTACCAGTTTCTTTTGCATAAGATATTTGTTTTTGGCTATGTTGTAACTGAGAAATAGATGTTTTTCTCTGTTTTCTTAGTTTTTCCGTAAGTCTTTGGATTTCAAATATAACATTTTTCCACTTAAAACCAGCGTTATTTCATATTAAAATCTTACTTTTGTGAGTTAAAATCAAAAGGAAAAAGTTAGATGGACAAATTAAGTTACGCGTTAGGGATGAGTATGGCATCAAATCTGATGAATTCAGGACTGAAGCAAATCGATGTAGAATCGTTTGTGAAAGCTTTTACGGAGATTATGAGTAATACCGCTCCCTCTATGAGCCCTCAGGAGGCCAACCAGGTTATTCAGAGTTATTTCAGCAAGATGCAGGATGAGATGCTGGAGAATAATCTGAAAGAAGGGGAGGCATTTCTGGAAGAGAACAGCAAGAAAGAGAGTGTCGTTACACTTCCCAGCGGATTACAATACGAGGTGCTTCAGGAAGGAAACGGTGCTAAGCCGGAAGCTACTGACAAGGTGAAATGCCACTATCACGGTACATTATTGAATGGTCAGGTCTTTGACAGTTCCGTGCAGCGAGGCCAACCCGCCATATTCGGTGTAAACCAGGTGATCAAAGGATGGGTAGAAGCACTTCAACTGATGTCAGTCGGGGCGAAGTGGAGATTATATATCCCTTCCGAGCTTGCTTACGGTGCACAGGGAGCAGGGAACTCCATTGAACCCAATTCAACGCTTATTTTCGACGTAGAGTTATTGGGAATAGAATAATTATACCGGATGTTACATTCTTATCTTCCCCTATAAAACCGACATAATACATTATTTAATATAGAAGAAAATGAAGAAAACAATTTTAGGCGCATTTTGTGCCATGACTATGCTGGCAGTGTTGATGGTATCCTGTGGAGGAGCCTCCACCCCGAAGACATCCCTGAAAAATTCTGTGGACAGTGTATCTTATGCCTATGGTGTGAGTATGGGTGAACAAGGATTGATGCAATTTCTTGAACAAAGTGGAGTATTGCAAGGCACCTCCAATATCGAGTATGATTATCAGATGAGGATTGCGGCAGCCGATTCTACCCAGAAAGGAGCATTGCAGAAAGAGATGGCGGCGAAGATCGATTCAGTGAACAAGATTAACGCTCCCCGTCTGAATGAATTTATCAGAGGATTAAAGGAGGCAATGAGCCTTGAGGAAAAATCTCCTTATGCCAACGGGTTGAGTATCGGGGTGCAATTTTCACAACAAATGCTGCCTCAGCTCAACACCATGCTTTACGGAGCAGAATCCACTCAGAAGGCGAATAACGATCAGATTATGGCCGGATTGATCTCCGTATTGAAGAATCAACAATTGGCTATCAGTTCAATGGATGCCAATGCATTGGTACAGAAGGAAATTGAGAAAGCCCAGGAAGCGGAACAGGCTCGTCATGAAGAAGAACTTAAAGTGCAATATGCCGACAGTATTGCTGCCGGGAATGCCTTTCTTGCCGAGAATGCCAAGAGAGAAGGCGTGGTTACACTCGCCAGTGGGTTACAATATGAGATTCTTCGTGAAGGCAACGGAGCGACTCCCACCGATACTGATCGTGTGAAGGTGCATTATCATGGCACATTGATCAATGGAGAAGTCTTTGATAGCAGTGTAGACAGGGGTGAACCCTCTACATTTGGTGTAACTCAGGTGATCGCCGGTTGGACTGAAGCCTTGAAACTGATGCCCGTGGGGTCGAAATGGAAATTGTATGTCCCTTATAACCTGGCTTATGGAGCACAGGATCGCGGCACGATAAAACCTTTTTCCAATCTGATTTTCGAAGTAGAACTACTGGGAATAGAGTAATAGGTTTTTCAAAAAAACTGTAAGAAAGGGTGGCCCATAAAGGTCTCCCTTTTTTTTGTTTTGTTATCCTTTGAAGAAAGATGTGTTTTGTCTTTTTTATATTGATTTCCTCAATATACGATAAAAAATAAAGATTTATTCAATCTTTACTTGCATAATGTTTTTTGAAGGTGTATATTTGCACTATTATAGATTGTAGGGGTATGTCATTGGAATTTGTTAAAATCTTGCGGCCATTTTCATTGCTAATTTTTAGCAGAATTTTTAATGAAATGTATAGGAAATAGGGTTGAAAATTTCAGTATGACGTTTTTTTTAAAAAAAAAGTGCAAAAAACCACGTAATTAAAATAAATGATTTATATTTGCGAAACGTATAGATAACCACAAAAATGTTAAAATAATGTAGAGTGGCGCCGTAGAACTGGATAGTAGAGTTGTAGAGTCTCTGCTGGAGGAAAAGTGTTTGTATACTATTATCCTGATAGTTAATTTTTTCTGTTAGTTAGTTAAAACTTTTCCGGAGTTTGGGAAATTTTTGAAATATGAAATTATAATAGTGTTTAATTTAAAAGTAGAGTTTATGAAAAGAAAGCTAACAATGTTTTTAGCCCTATTCTTCATTGGGATAGGGCTTGCTGTGGCTCAGACCCAGGTACGCGGTACCGTGGTGGATGAAGCTGGCGAACCGGTGATTGGGGCTACCATCCAAGTCAAAGGCACGTCGCAGGGAACCGTCACCGATATCGATGGTAATTTTAACCTGTCTGCTCCTGCCGGTGGCACCCTGGTTGTTTCCTATGTAGGTATGCAAACGCAGGAAGTGGCAGTAAGTGCAACCGTACGAGTGGTGATGGTCTCAGATACACAATTGCTAAGCGAAGTGGTGATTGTGGGAGCCATGGGTATAGCACGTCCTCCGCGTGCTGCGGGTTACGGGCAGTCGGTTGTTGATCCGGCTGAAGCCATTCAAAAAGCGGAACCTGACCTTTTTCGTTCATTAGATGGTAAAATTCCCGGTGTGCATGTGGGAGCCTCTTCGGCTACGCCAGGTAGTGCTACGAAGGTATTGATCAGGGGAAACTCTTCATTTTTAGGAAACAACGATCCTTTATATGTAGTGGATGGTCTTCCTTACAGTAATTCGGAGGTAACTACAGGAAACAGGTTAACCACCGCAGGCGCATACGGAACAGGTATCGCTACCCTTGATCCCAATGATATTGAGAGTATGACTGTGTTGAAAGGTGCTGCTGCTGCCGCTCTTTATGGGAGCCGTGCCGCCAATGGTGTAATTTTGATCACCACTAAAGCTGGAACCAAGAGAATTCGGCCATCCCAAAAAGGATTTGAAGTGACTATCACTTCTTCCTATACTACAGAAACAATTGCTTCACTTCCCACGTATCAGAATACTTACGGTCAGGGATCCAATTTTGTTTATTCACCTGCCAATGGTTCATGGGGACCTGCTTTTGGCTCAGCAGGAAATGAAACAATACCTCTCTATCCAACCATTAATGACATTTATCCCGAATTGGGGCCTAGAATTCCTTATCAGGCATATCCTAATAACGTGAAAGATCTGTTCAGGACAGGTGGTGTTTTTGATAATTCGGTGAATATCATGAGTTCCAATGATAAGGGAAATTTCAGCGTTACTGTTTCCAATCTTGCCCAGGATGGTTATGTGCCTCATTCGGAGTTTGATCGTACCTCATTCAGTGTGGGGGGAAATCAAAAACTCGATAATGGTCTTACAGTAGGGGGAACCGTATCCTATTCCAGGACAGAGCAGAATGGACCTTTTTTTGGTGCAGGGAATTACGGTGGTTCAGTGAGTTCTTTTGCACGTGCCATGTTGGTGCCACGAAATGTGGATCTTCCGAATTTGCCCTACGAAACGCCTGACGGACGAAACTTAATGGCTTTCGGTGGAGTTGACAATCCTTTATGGTCATGGAAATACAATACCATTAACACTATACAGGATAGAACTGTCAGTACAGTGAATGCCGCTTATGATTTTACCGATTGGTTGTCGGCCGGTTATCAGTTCGGCTGGAATCAATATGTGATGGATCGCAAGCAGGTGATCAATATTGGTTCTGTAGGGCCTGAAGATTTTCCCGGTCTGGGTCAGATTTACAACGACAGTTATGGCACACAAGAAATCGAATCAAATTTTAATCTTACCTTCAAACATAAGTTTAATGATGACTATAATGTGAGACTTACTGTTGGTCATAATGTCAATCAACGTAAGATTCGTAGAAATTACCAGGAAGGTAATAAAATGATATTCAGGGGTATATACAATGTGGGTAACACGCAGGAGCAAACAGCAGGAGAATCACAGGAAAAAAGAAGGTTATGGGCTTTATATGCGGATGCTTTATTGGATTATAAGAACTATGCCTTTTTGAATCTTACCTTGCGTAATGACCACTCTTCCACATTGCCAACAAAGCATAATAGTTATTTTTATCCAGCAGTTACAGGATCTTTTGTATTCAGTGATGCTTTCGAAATCAATCCCGATATCCTGAATTTTGGTAAAGTTCGTTTAGCCTGGGGGCGTGTGGGTAATGATGCGGCACCCTATTATGTAAATGGAACCTATCTCCAGGATACTCCGTTTGGTGGCAATCCTATCATGTTGTTGCCCACAACCTCTTATGATCCTGAATTAAAACCTGAGTTTACTACTGAATTTGAAGTGGGAACAGAATTGCGGTTTTTACAGAATCGTATAGGTATAGATTTTACGTGGTATAACAGATCGACTACCGATCAAATTGCACCGTTAAGTTTACCCTCTTCCACCGGATCCAGAACTTATTATACCAACTTTGGGAAATTGAATAACAAAGGGGTAGAATTGGGCGTTAACTTTGTCCCTGTGAATTTAAGAAACTCGTTTAAATGGGATATTACCGGTACCTTCACAAAGAATATAAGTGAAGTAGTATCTTTGGTTGAGGGTATTGAACAGATCACGTTGTCAACGGGTTCAACATCCGAACCGCAACCGACCTTAAAACCCGGTTATTCTTATGGATTCCTTCGTGGTACAGTGATTGCCCGGGATGATGAAGGGAATAGGCTTGTGAATCCTAATAGTGGCGCTTATATCGAAGATACAGAATTAGGAGACTTGGGAGATCCTTATCCCGATTTCAGGCTGTCGATTAACAATACATTTAGCTACAAAGGATTCACTTTAGGCGTAATATTTGATGCCAGAGTTGGAGGAATCTTGGTTTCTGGACCTGCTTCAGATCTTTTGGGACGTGGTTTGACTAAGGATACCGAAGATCGTCTGGGTACGCGTATTCTTCCCGGTGTGTTGGGTAATCCAGATACAAGAGAACCGTTGCTTGACGCAAATGGTAACAAAATACAAAATATGATACAGTTGTCGGAAAACGATTTATGGTTTTCTCCATCAGAAGGAAATACATTCTCTATCAATAGTGTTGATGAGTTTCAGACTTTCGATGCAACTGTATTTCGCTTGAGTGAAATATCCTTTGGATATGATCTTCCTGAAAAGTGGCTGCGGAATACATTCCTTGGTTCAGTAAATCTTTCAGTTGTTGGAAGGAATCTTTGGTATTATGCCCCTGGATTCCCGAAATATACCAATTATGACCCAGGATCTAACGCGTTTGGTAGTGGAAACGTACAGGGTATTGACCGTGAAAGTGCTCCTTCCACAAGAAGGATAGCATTCAATGCGAGATTGACATTCTGATAACGAACTTTTAAATGATTATAAAAATGAAAAATATAGTAAAACTTTTTTTGGCTTTATCTATTGTTATATATCTGGGAGGCTGTACAGATGACTATCTGGATGTAAACAAGGATCCTAACCGGCCAACGGCTCCTGAATTGAATCAGCTCCTCTCAGGTAGCGAATATTATATGGTTCAGGCATTAAGCCAGGGTGATTTTATCGGTCAAGGGTTGGCTTCGTATGTGCACTATTTGAATCCCCGTGAAGACTCGAATTATGGAATGGGTCCCGGTGCGAACAATCCATATAATTCGTGGAATTATTTATATACTTATGTTTTAAATGATTATGAAGCAATTATAGAATATGCAGAACCGGATGAAAATCTGATTTATGTCGGTATTGCCAAAACATTGAAAGCATACGCTTTTTCGGTGATGGTAGATATTTGGGGAGATATTCCCTACTCAGAGTTTAATAACGAAGAGATTACAGCGCCCAAACCGGATAGCAGTAAAGATATTTATAATGCACTTATTGCGCTCTTGGAAGAGGGTCGTGCTGATTTCCAAAATACCGGTGCGGCCAATGGTATAAAACCAGGCAAGGACGATTTCTTTTATGGCGGTGATGTGGATAAATGGATTAGATTGAATAATACCATCAAGTTAAGACTATTATTGCATTCGCGTAAAGCTAAGTCGGATATTACAGACTGGCAAGGTAAATTCAATGCATTAATCACAGAAAACGCATTTATTACAACAGATGAGGAAGGAAACCCTGAAGATTTTCAATTTTGGTATAATAATGTGACCAGTCCCGCTTATGAGCGTCATCCGGCTTATTCATCCTATACCGGGCAACATACGCACTATATCAGTCCTTTTTTCTATGAAACGATGATGGGGCAGACTTATAATACTACGGACAATCCATTTGCGGGAATAAAAGATCCGCGGGTTCCCTACTATTTTTATAATCCTATGAAGAGTAATGAAGAACCTCCCAATGGATATGAGTACCGGAATGGAAATTTTTTGTCGATATTTTTTGCCACTATGGGACCTAATGCAGGACAGGATAACCGTCATATGTTTACTAAATATAGTATTTATCCCATTGGTGGTAAGTATGATGATGGTAATGGAGGCCGTGTAGAGGTTGGCGGTGATGTGGGTACTCTCGGAACGGGAATTGCTCCACATAAAATGATTACCTACGCTGCTCTTAAATTTATGTTGGCGGAGCTGGTTCTCACGGGTGAAATGACAGGAGATGCCAGGGCTTATCTGAGCGATGGAATAAGTGCAGCCATTGATCATGTACATAGTGTGATTGATAAAAATGGAAGTGCAAATCCTGCTCCCAAAATATCGGATGACGATAGAGAGAAATATATTGATGCTGTATTGGCAAAGTATGATGCTGCCAATGCAGAAGGGAAAATGAGGATTGTGATGACACAGAAATGGATTCATAATTTCATGAATCCGATAGATGCATATACAGATTATCGTCGTACGGGTTACCCGGTATTGTTCGATCCCAATAAGACGCAAGATCCCGGATATGGAGTTAACCCAAGTGGGGATACTGAAAAATCGGATGCGAGGGTAGAGCTTTCCACCATGGCATCTTACCCGCGTTCGCTTTACTATCCAACCAATTCGGAAACTGAGTTAAATGTGAATATGCCACAAAAAAATAACGTATCAGTACCCCTTGTGTTCTGGGATAAATAATAATTTAATAACAAAGAAAATATGAGAAAAATATATTTAATATTATTCATACTACCCTTGCTTTTTGTGGCGCAAAGTTGCGACAAGGAATTACCTTATCCCATCGATGAAGTAAAAAGAGGTGTAGTTATAGATATAGTGCGGTCTGAAGGTACAGATGGTGTGTTATATAGAGACCAGACCGATGGGAATTTTAAAGTAGTACTGTCCATACCTGAACAGCAGGGAGATTATTCCTTCTTGAAACATGGACAGTTATATGCGGTATTGGAAAAGATTCTTCCAGATCCTACCGAGGATGAGCCGGATAGAACAAAGACTGTAAGGGATGCTAAAGTTATTGTAGATAATATAACAACTTTTCCTACAGAAATAACTCTTGATATGGCCGAGGTGTATAGTAAATTTGGACTTGTAACACCGGATATTGGAGAAACACTTTATTTTACTACAAATGTAATATTGCAGGATGATTATGTTATCCCAGGCTGGACTTCGCAGACTGGATTTAATAATAGAACATTTACAGGTTGGAGGGTTAATGGTAGAGCTTTTTCATACAATGTGCGCTATCCTGTAGTGTGTGAGTTGATCTTGGACGATTTTGTCGGGACTTGTATCGTTACTGAGGATACCTGGTGGGAAGAAGTTCCTCACGAAGTGGAAGTAACCAAGATATCAGATACTGAATTGAGTATTGCCGGTCTATTCAATGGCGAAGCAACTAATCCCTTGGTTATTAAGATTGACCCTGTAGACTATTCCGTATCTTTTGGCAAACAGATACTGAAGCCTAATTCCAATGTATGGTGGGGTAATCCTGCATACACTAACTTTGCCTTTAGTAATGGTACGGGAATAGTGAATGCTTGTGATACACAAATATCTTTTGAAGCCGTAGCTTCAGTAGATGCAGGAACATTTACAGGTACTAGCAAAATAGTATTTGGGAAGTAGTTCTCTTTTGGAATAGAAAATGACAACCTTAAGTAAATAAAGAGGCTAAAGTCTAAAACATTTCCAAATCAAATATTAGTTTATTTGCCCAAGTTAGATATTTTAACTTCTAACTTGGGCAAATTTTATATACTTTTCTAACCCTTGGAATTAGTTGCATATAATTCACGATCAGTAACTTTTTCTGACGTCAGTACAAGAGAGAGATATTTAACGAAATGTCTTTGCTCTATGGAAATTAGGCATAAAATGAAAAAAGTATGACAACAAGAGAAGAATTTGAAGAATTGAAAAGAAGGGATATCGCGGCAAAATCAGATGGAGAGCGTAAACTGATTGCTAAAGAATTCGAACAACTTGCCAATAATGATCCGGAAGGTTTTGAGGCTGCTTTTATGGCAAGTGCAAGGCAAACGCTTGAAGACGCTAAGCGCTTGAGAGTAAAAGAACAGTTGGGTGAGATTGTCCAATTCGTGTCTATGTCGTATATAGCCAAGAATTATTTCAACAAAACAAAAAGCTGGCTTAGTCAACGTATAAATGGTAATGAGGTGAATGGCAAGCCGGCTCAGTTTACTCCCGAAGAGATAGATACACTTAACGGGGCGATTTCGGACTTGTCCCATAAATTAGCTGAATTCCGTGTTTCGTTATAGAAAAAGGAACCTCGGTAAAGCCGTTGTCATTTTATTGTGAATTGAAAAATTGTTTTAATCTTTCTGCCGGTCGAGCCGCATGGCGGGAGGGGTAAGGAAGGCCGCAATCCCTATCACTATGATTATGGATCCGGATAGGATAAAAGATGTGGTGAGCCCCAGTCCGTCCGCCAGGAAGCCGATCCCGACCAGTCCTAACATTGCCGGTATGAGGCTGAATGTGAAAAACATGGAGAAAACCCTTCCGAGCGCACCGGGTTCTATCTTGGTTTGTAACAAGCCGGTAAATGCAGCGTTATATACTGCACCGGAGACACCTCCGATAGCCGTCAATACGGCAAACCAGACAAACCCGTCAGTAGGCAGGACTCCCGTCAATAAAAAGGTGAGTCCGCATAATAAATACATCCAGTTTATCAAGGCGACACGATTGATCTTATAGACTTTCGCTCCCATGATAGCGCCACCTATCAATGCCCCGACACTCCATATCGCTTCAATGATACCGGCCTGGAATTCTGTGCCATTGAAATAGTCGAGTGTCATCAGGGGGAACAGCACGCTAATGGGAATAATAAAGAACGCGACAGATATATCGTAAAGAAAGATCCAGCTTAACCCCTTATTCCTCAGTATGATCATGGCACCTTCTTTCATTTCCTTTAAAATATCCCTTTCTACCCCCTCTTCCTTTTCCGGATTAGGAATATGTACGAAAAAAAGTGAGGTGACAGCTATCAGGGCACCGGCTACGTCGAATAGTAACACATACTCTATCTTCCATATCGTTATCAGCATAGCGCCGAGGGCGGGACCTGCAATCTGGCTCACCGAAGCGATGATCTGGTTTACGCCTGCAATACGGGTTAACTGGTCTGTCGGAGCAAGTAGCGGAACCGATGCCTGCATGGCCGGCATGTGGAATGCAGAACCTATGGAGCGTAGTGCCAATAAACCGAATATGTGCCATACCTGTGCAATATCGATCCAGAAAAGAATTGCCAGTATCAAAGTACATAATGCGATAAAAGTGTCGGCAAGCATCATGATCCGTTTACGGTTCCAGCGGTCTATCAATGCCCCGGTAAAAGGCCCGATAATTGATTGGGGAAGTAATCCCGCAATAGCTGCCCACGCCAGCATTTCGGCCGAGCCCGTTTCCAGGCTGAGCCATATAATGATGGCGAAGTTCACAAGACTACTGGTCAGGATGGAGAAAAACTGGCCACTCCAGATGATTGCAAAGGTCCTCTTCCAATTATTATTCATGCGGTTGGATGCTAAAAACCGTCAATATAAATGTACGGTAGTGCTATAACGGCACAAAAATACTAACTGTTTACCGATTGACAGAATTTAGGATAATAATATCGGTTAATGGAGTATTCGGAGTTGTAAAAAAAGGACATCATCAAAAAAAAGTATATATTTGTACTCTTTTATATGGGTGGTTATAAAATGTGGCGGTTATTCTTTTTTTTATTGTCGGTGGTTTACCTTGTTATCTGTTATTCATGCGGAAACAAGGCTAATGAGCATGTATACCGGCAGTTGTCTTCCTGGGATAGTATGATAGACAGCATGCCGCAACTTGTTTCCGATAGCCTGAAAATGATTGACTCTGAGGATTTGGATCGGGCTAACCGGGCTTATTATGGCCTGTTGAAGGTCGTTTCGGATGATAAAACTTATGTCAATTTTGCCAGTGATTCCCTGATCAACTCAGTGAGTGATTATTACCGCGTACATGATCCAAAAAACAATAACTATATCCGTGCCCTGGCTTATCAGGGTATTGTCCGTACCAGGATGGGAGTGAGGGACAGCACGGTCTTTGAACCGCTCAGGGAGGCAGGTAAATTATTTCTCTCTATGCAAAACCCGGATCCCTCAATAGGTTACCTGATCAACTATTTTCTGGGCAATATCAATTATAATAACCGCAATTATGCGTCGGCAGATGAATACTTCCGCCGAACGCTTGATTATGCGCGAGAAGAACGTGATTCTATTCATTTATTCGATACCTATCTGGCACTCTATTGGAATGAAATGATCCAGGAGAAACTATATAAAGGTAGGTTATATCTGGATACTCTTTCAAGTTTTTATAACCGTTTGGCAGGCAAAGATTATTTTATCCTGAATGCACAGTCGATATACTTCGATATGACTAATGAACCGGAAAAGGCTTTGGAAAGCGAAAAAGAATTTCTTCGGATTACATCTGAGCAAGAAGAAAATATTGATATGTCAAGATTATATTATAATATTTCAGATAGATACATTGGGCTTGAGGAATTGGATAGCGCCATGTTATATGCCCAGATGGCGATTGAATTCATAAATGATACTACCTATAGACAAAATTATCTTTTTTATCAGAATGTAGCCAATATTGCTGAGAAGCAGGGAAATTATACATTATCTAACGTGTATCTAAGAAGAGCTTTCGATTTACATAATCAGTCTATCAGTGACCGTTTGGATACTCGTATTGTGGAACTGGAAAAAAAGTACGATCTTACAGAAGCAGAGAACGAGGCGCTCAGGGCACGTCAACAAAACCTGCGTATTATTATCGGTGCCCTGGTTCTGGTCATTGTGCTGGTGATCATTCTGATGTATGCCTGGAAAGTAAGGAGAACTACTAAATTGAAGCTGGTACAGGCTGAATATAAGATGGAACAGCAGGAGCTGCAAGCCAGGATTTTAAGGGAAGAGGCAGGCAAACGTAAGTGGCTGTTGCAACTCTATAGCCATATATCGGGCCGGTTGGCTTTCCTGCAGGGTGAATTTGAATCGCTTACCCAGCGATATATTTCTTCTAACCCGAAAGTGTACTATGAAATGGAGAAGATATTGAAGAATACCGACACCGATTTACGAGATATAACCAAAACGATAGCGACGGACGATGAAACTTTTTATGCCTATACGCGCCTCAAAGATGAAGAGGGGGTATTCAATGCGACTGAAAAGATGATGCTGATGTTACTGGCATGTAATGCCGATAACCGGCAACTGGCCACCTTTATGAATACCAGTTTAGAGAGTATCCGGGTGAGAAAATCCCAGCTTAAAAGGAAAATGCAGGAAAAAAACATGGATATGGCTCTCTTCCATGAATGAAAACGCCGTTAAATAAATTGTTATAAATATCTTATTATTAGGATAATAGTAGCCTTTTGGCCATTAAAAAAGAAGAATACTATTGCTTTTTCTGTCATTCCTCCGTTACTTTGTGTCTGTAATTCGCAACGAATTTCAAATAATGATTACAAATTATTAATTAATAAAATAGATTCGATATGAAAAAGACAATGTGGGTATTTCTCTTAATGACAATGTGTAGTGCAATTTCATTTTCACTCTCAGCACAAAATCAAACGCAAGACAAAATTGAATTGAGCAGAATCGGAGGTACTACCCGGGGTGCAATGGCTACAAATAATCTGGGTGAACCGATTGTTGAAGCGTATAATTCCGAAAGCATAATCTCCATCTCCGTGCAGAACTATCGAGGTGGCGCATGGGTTGAGATCGTCGGCCCGAGGGAAGTAAGACAGAGTTATATTGAAGTATATGATATGGGTTTTGGTGTAGCGAATCTTTCAGGTCTTCGTGCAGGTACATATACTATACGTATTACACTCGGTTCGGAAGTGTTTACGGGAACATTTAAAATAGCATCGTATGGACGTTAATGCAAAAATAAGAACGGACGATGTACGCAAGTATTTGCTGACGGATGTGGCGTCATGCACATTTACTTTCTCAGATGGTCTGAAAAGCAAGGTGAACCCATCCCCCGAAAGTGAGATTGTGCTTGTGAAGTTTATCCCGCGGGCATCGAAATCAAAACGGTTTGAAGACAGTGTGTTGAGCAACTATTCGCGGGCAAGAAATATGAATGAACTGGCAGCAATGTGTAAATATGACTGTGTAAGAACTTTTACCCGCCACTTCAAGAAATGTTTCGGACAAACTCCCTATCAGTGGATGCTTGAACGTAAAATGGAGGAAATACAATCTTTGGTATTCAACTCTGATATCAGTATCACAGAGATATCCAGGATGTATGACTTTAAAAGCGTGTCACATCTGGTGAATGCTTATACCAAGAGATTTGGTATTTCACCGCATAAAAGCAGATTATCGAATGCTATCTGACTCTACCCTTTGATAATAAACCAGACACAATCTTCGTAATTGTTTTCGGTTACTATTTCTTTGTGTATCGGTGAAATTAGAGAAGCGCTACTCGTGAGAGAGCGCTTTTTTACTATGCAGGGCCGTTAAATTGGATTTCTGTAAAATGTTGATTACTAATAGTATTTTCACTGTTATACCATTAAAATGTTGGAGTGCTATTGTTTTTTATGTCATTCTTCTATTATTTTGTGTTTATAAATTTCAAAATTAATTACAGCGATTTTTGATTCCTGACCTTTGTGCAATATATGATACATATTATACTTGGTTCGGGAATTATTCAGAAACATTAAAAAAAGGATATTATGAATGCTAACGCTAAAATACAAAAAGAAGACGTACGCAAATATTTGCTGACAGATGTGGCTTCATGCACATTTACTTTCTCAGACGGTTTGAAGAGCAGGGTAAATCCATCGCCCGATAGTGAGATTGTGCTTGTGAAATTTATCCCGCGGGCATCGAAGTCAAAACGGTTTGAAGACAGCGTCTTGAGCAACTATTCACAGGCAAAAAACATGAATGAACTGGCACGGTTATGTAAGTACGACTGTTTAAGGACCTTTACTCGCCATTTCAAGAAATGTTTCGGACAAACACCTTATCAGTGGATGCTCGACCGTAAAATGGAAGAGATACAGTCTCTGGTGCTTAACTCCGATATCAGTATCACTGAAATATCTATGATATATGATTTTAAAAGCGTATCACATCTGGTGAACGCATACAGTAAGAGATTTGGTATTTCACCGCATAAAAGCAGATTATCGAATGCTATCTGACTCTACCCTTTGATAATAATAAAGTAAACATAATCTTCGTAATTGTTTTCGATTACTATTTCTTTGTGTGTCGGTGAAATTAAAAAAGCGCTACTCGTGAGAGGGCGCTTTTTCTTTTTGGTGGTGGCTGGATTGGATTATATCCATCGCATGTATGCGAAATCCATCCTGTGGGGCAAATCGGCATTCTTTGGATATACCCGCAGGCCATACTGGTGTGTGCCGGGATCGTTAAGTGCTTTACGCGATTCGAAATAGAGCAGGGAACCTTCGGTCCTGACCAGATCGAATTCATATGACTCAACGAACTGAGGTTCGTTATTCATCGTGTCGTGATCCACAACCACACATTCAACGCCTAAGTCACAAATCATGCCTTTCTTGTCGATTACTACCTGTCCATAGACCTCGTTATGGCCGTTATTAAAATCGACCCTCTGATTGGGATTGAATTCTAATTTGACAACTTCAAACTGATCCCATTTCGAGGCAGTATCTATCTTCCATTTCACAATTTCTTTGACTTTTGCATAGTTATTCTCGTGAAGCTGGTGAGAGCGTTTTGCCAACTTATTGTAGAAGCGGTCGAAGTAATCGTCCATCATTCGTTTGGTGGTGAAATGGGGAGCTATTTCGGCCATGGACTTCCTTATGTATTGTATCCATTCATGGGAGTAGCCATTGCTGTTATGGGCATAATAGAGGGGTACGATCTCATTTTCAAGCAGGGAGTAGATCGTGGAGGCATCCAGTTCATCCTGGTAAAACTGGTTGTCATAAGTCCGTTCGTCGGTCAGGGCCCAACCGGCGCCCTCTTTGTAGCCTTCATACCACCACCCGTCAAGCACCGAGAGGTTCAATACACCGTTCATCTCCGCTTTTTCGCCGGAAGTTCCCGACGCTTCCTGAGCGCGGGTGGGAGTGTTCAGCCAGATGTCCACGCCGGATACCAATCGTTTAGCCAAGCGCATATCATAATTCTCAAGGAAGATGATCTTGCCAAGGAATTCAGGACGACGGGATATTTCCACGATCTGTTTGATCAATCCTTGTCCTCCTCCATCGGCAGGGTGCGCTTTCCCCGCAAAAATAAACTGAACAGGATATCTGGGGTTATTTACGATCTTCGACAGGCGTTCGAGGTCGGTGAACAGCAGGTGTGCACGCTTGTAAGTGGCAAAACGCCGGGAGAATCCTATCAGCAACGCGTTGGGATTAACCTCCTCCAGCATGCTCACAATCCTTGAGGGGGCTGCCTGGTTCTTGAGCCATCCCTCTTTAAATTCTGTCTGGATATAATCCACCAGTTTCTTTTTCAGATGCATGCGGAGCTCCCATAACTCGTCATCGCTCACATTATAGATATTTTTCCATATCTCGGTATTTGATTGGTCGCCATAAAACGATTCTCCGAAATATTTTTCGTAAAGCGCTTTTACCGAAGACGTTGCCCAGCTGGGTAGGTGAACGCCATTGGTAACATAACCCACATGCAGTTCTTCAGGGAAATAACCTTTCCATACCGGTTGGAACATTTTTTGCGAGACAGTACCGTGGAGTTTACTTACTCCGTTGGCTTCCTGCGCGGTATTCAACGCGAATACGCTCATCGAGAATTTCTCATTCGATCCGGGATTATCGCGTCCCATGTCCATGAACTGTTGCCAGGGGATACCGATACTTTCTATCATAGGTGCCATGTACTTGGAGATCAGGCGCTCGTCGAAATAGTCGTGGCCTGCCGGTACCGGTGTATGGACTGTATAGAGTGACGATGCGCGTACTATCTCCAGTGCTTCCTGAAAAGAAAGACCTTCTTCAAGCACATAATCACGTAGGCGTTGGATGTTGATAAAGGCTGCATGACCCTCATTCATGTGGTATACATCTTTGCGGATACCCAGTTTTTTTAATAATAATATACCTCCAACACCCAACAGAAACTCCTGTTTCATACGGTTTTCCCAGTCTCCCCCATACAGTTGATGGGTGATAGGGCGGTCGTACTCACTGTTGTGTTCCAGATCGGTGTCCATAAGGTAGAGGTTGATGCGTCCCACCGCCACTTTCCATACATGTGAATAAATAGAACGGTCATGGAAAGGGACTTCCAGTATCATGGGAGACCCGTCCTCGTTCATCACTTGTGTGATGGGCAGGTTTCCAAAATTCTGCGCCTCGTAGTTGGCGATTTGCTGGCCTTCCATTGAGAGTGTCTGGGTAAAGTAACCGTAACGGTAGAGGAAACCGACCGCAGTCATATCTACATTACTGTCACTCGCTTCCTTCAGATAATCTCCGGCCAGGATACCCAGGCCGCCGGAATAGATTTTCAACACATGCGACAGTCCGTATTCCATACTGAAGTAGGCTACGCTTGGACGCTCATTGTTGTGAGGGACGCTCATATAATCCTTAAAGTATCCGTAGACACGTTGAATCCGCTCCAGAAGTTCATTGTTGTTCAATACATTCTCAGTGACTTCGGAACGTAAGTTTTGTAATAATACGACCGGATTTTTTCCGCTCTTTTCCCACTCCTGTGGGTCTAAGATTTCAAATATGGCTTTTGCTTCTTCATTCCATACCCACCATAAGTTGTGGACGATCTCTTCCAGCGGACGTAACTGATCGGGTAATTCCGTATGTACGTGGATATCTTTCCAGATGGGTGCGTTTGAATGACTTGATTGAATAATCATTGCTGTTATTTTTATTTTACTGTTATATATGTATGCATTGTTGACTAATAATAGGCAAACGACGGCAAGTATAATACTTTTATTCTGTTTTAAGTTTATAGGGATGCGATAATCTGACAAAAGAGTTATGCAATGCTTTGCTATAAGCATCCTGATAATAGCGGATGAAATGTGCCCAGTCTGCCATATCTGCTAATGCAGATGCGCTTTGTTTTAGTATTTTCACTTGTTCATTGCTTTTCAGCGAGAGCTCGTGTACAAGTGAGGCAATTTCTTCGGCCACCTCCGTATGGTTTTCATCATTACGGTGAATTACTTCAATACCGTCACTTATTCCCTCTGTCTTGTCGCCTTGTTTCTTCGCCCAGACACCAAACCCTGCCAAGCTTGTGGTGATGGTAGGAACGGAAAAGGCCACACTTTCGTGCGGAGTATAACCCCACGGCTCGTAATAGGAGGGGAAGACCGTCATGTCGAGCCCGATCAGCAGATCGTAATAGGGAAGGTTGAAGATGCCGTCGTCTCCATTCAGATAAGAGGGGACAAAGATGATCTGGACCCTCTCACTTTCTGTATTGCAAAACCCCAGATGCCTGATCTGATTCATCACCATGTCGTGGTCCGGGTCTACCAACTCGTGGGTAATAAAGGGGCAGCCGGAGAGACGCTCCTGAAGCTCTTTACGGGGGCCTTTGACCCATCCGGGCACCATGATAAAGGCAATGACATCTTTTGTCAATTCAGGCATTTTCCGGAGCAGGTTCATCGCCTCGATAAATACATCGATACCTTTGTTTTTATATTCATACCTGCCGCTGGTGGCAATCAATAATGCGTCGGGATGAATGACATGACCTACCATTTTCCCGGCAACGTTGAGCAATGCTTTTCGGGCCTTTTTACGTGCCCGGTCGTAATAAACTCCCTGGGGTATAAAATCCTTTTCGAACCCGTTGGGTGTGACAATGTCGGGTTGCCGTTGCAGGAGTTGGGTACATTCGGCTGCAGTGATATCACTCACGGTTGTGAAGCAATCCACATAGTGTGCCGCTTTCTTCTCGATGGAGTGCTTGGCTGTCATATTCAACTGCCGGGCCATCTGGTCGCCGTTATATTGATGCAAATGATCATACAACGGGAGATTGTTGCCGGCAATTGAGCGGCCGATGGAAGTGGCATGGGTGGTGAAGAGGGTGGCGATCTTGGGAATATACTTCCTGATATAAAGCGCTGCCGCACCTGTCATCCACTCGTTGAAATGGGCGATCACGTTTTCCGCTTCAAGGTGATGAAAGCGGTAAAAGCTTTCAATGACTACTCCTGTGGCGTAGGCGAACATGGTCGCTTCGTGATAATCACCGTAAGCCGCTATCGAATCAACCCCGTAATCCATCCACATCTCCGCGTAGATATCATTCTGCTTTTCAAAGAATGCATCGAACTTTATGAGAAAAACGATGGGCTCCCCGGGAATTTTCCATCGTCCGATACGGATAGGAAGATGTTGGTTGCGCGATGCGTAACCACGCCATGACGCAAAGAGATGTTTATCTTCCCTGAACCAGGGACTTTCCTGTTCACCCCACACATCGGGGCCAATGAAAAATACCTTGTCTTTATACGTTTTTTGTAGAATATTGGCCCGTGTGGATAGGACGGTATAAATACCGCCCACTTTGTTGCACACTTCCCAACTGGCCTCAAAGAGGTAATCAGGTGTGTGCCTGGGATCTATCTCCATATGTGATTATTTTCTTGTCTACGGGAGACAAAGATAATAAAAAAAAATGGCTTATCTTTGTAACTTTCTTGTGAATGGTTGAAACAATAGACATTACCCAATTACAACGGCTGATTGGAAAGCATCCCAACCTGGCGGCGGCAGGCTCTCTACTGAAAGATATAGATGTCTTATCGGTATCGGGTTTGCAGGGGTCTTCACGTGCCTTGTTCGCCGGGGAATTATTCCACAGACAACCCCGGACTTACCTCTATATATTCAATGATGCGGAGACTGCAGGTTATTTCTACCATGACCTGACCCAGATGATGGGATCGGGGGATGTGCTCTTTTTCCCGTCAGCCTACAAGAGGGCAGCCAAGTACGGACAGATAGACCGTGCCAACGAGGTGCTCCGGGCAGGTGTCTTAAGCCGTTTGCAGGACGGCTCAGGACCACTGGTCATTGTCAGTTATCCCGATGCGTTGGCAGAGAAAACGGTTTCACGTGAACAATTGGTGGAGAATACGCTAAAGGTATCGGTGGGAGACCGGGTTGACAGTGCTTTTGTGAGCGAAGTCCTCGATAGTCAGGGATTCCAGGTTGCGGATTATGTGTATGAACCGGGGCAATACGCCGTAAGGGGGAGTATCCTCGATGTTTTTTCTTTTTCGAGTGAATATCCCTACCGCATCGATTTCTTTGGGGACGAGGTGGAGACCATACGCAATTTCGATCTGGAAACACAATTGTCGAAGGAGAAATTTAACGAAATACGGATCGTGCCCGAGTTTGACCGTAATGGATTTAAACCGGCTTCGCTGTTCGGGCTTCTTCCGGGTGACTCGGTAATCGGTACGGAGGATATGCGTTGGATTGCAAGCCGGGTGGAATCGATCAACGAAGATGAATTGCATATCGATCCTAAGGATGAGGAGTTTGTGAAAGCCGACCTGCTCTCGAAAAAAGACTTCTTGGAGTGCATCGGTTCGTTCCGGCAAATACGTTTCGATACCAGAATGTTGGATACTCCCGATGCGACTATCGAATTCAATACGTCGATGCAGCCCCTCTATCATAAGAATTTCGACCTCCTGAGTGCATCTTTGCGCCGGTTCATGGATGAGGGCTATACAATTTATATATTGAGCGACAGTGAAAAACAGCAGAAAAGACTTTATCATATATTTGAGGACCGTAACGACCATATCCCCTTTATCCCGGTCAACAAGACGTTGCATGAGGGATTTTCGGATGAAACACTGAAAATATGCTGCTTTACCGACCACCAGATCTTCGATCGTTTTCATAAATACAGCCTGAAGTCCGATAAGGCCCGCTCGGGCAAGATTGCACTGACGCTCAAGGAGATCAACCAACTCCAGCCGGGAGACTATGTAGTGCATATGGATCACGGTATCGGCCGGTTTGCCGGACTGGTCCGTTTGCGTATCGGCGATAAGATACAAGAGGTAATTAAACTCACCTATAAAAATAACGATGCAGTATTTGTTTCCATCCATTCCCTGCACAAAATATCAAAATACAAAGGGAAGGAAGGCGAGGAACCACAGCTCAACAAGCTGGGGTCAGGAGCATGGGAGAAAGTTAAAGAGAGGACCAAGAAGAAAATCAAGGATATTGCCCGTGATCTGATCAAACTCTATGCCCGGCGCCAGCAGGAGAAAGGGTTTGCCTTTTCGAAGGATACTTATCTGCAGACGGAGTTGGAGGCGTCGTTCATGTATGAAGATACGCCTGACCAGGTGAAAGCGACCCGTGATGTGAAAGCCGACATGCAGAGTGAGCGGCCTATGGACCGGCTGGTTTGTGGCGATGTGGGGTTCGGCAAGACCGAGGTCGCCATCCGTGCTGCCTTCAAGGCGGCGACCGACGGCAAGCAGACGGCTGTATTGGTACCTACTACTGTACTGGCCACACAACATTACCATACTTTCAGGGATAGGCTGGCCGATTTCCCTGTGAAGGTGGATTACCTGAGCCGCGCGCGTTCGGCGAAAGAACAAAAAGAGATACTGCTCCGTTTAAAAGAGGGGAAGATCGATATCCTTATCGGTACGCACCGGCTAGTAGGGAAGGATGTGGAGTTTAAAGACCTCGGATTGCTGATCATTGATGAAGAGCAGAAATTCGGCGTGTCGGTCAAGGAGAAACTTAAACAGTTGAAGGTGAATGTGGACACGCTCACTATGACGGCAACACCTATCCCGCGTACACTGCAATTCTCACTGATGGGGTCGCGTGACCTCTCTACCATCGGCACGCCGCCTCCCAACCGTTATCCCATACAAACAGAGGTGCATACTTTTGATATCGAATTAATCCGTGATGCCATCCATTTCGAGTTGAACCGCAACGGGCAGCTTTTCATTGTGAATAACCGCATCAAAAATATTTATGAGCTGGAGGCATTGATCAAGAGGGAAATTCCCGGTGTGAGAGTCGCTGTGGGACACGGGCAGATGGATCCGAAGAAGCTGGAAGGCGTGATTGAGGATTTTATCAACCATGAGCAGGATGTGTTGATCGCTACCACCATTATTGAATCGGGGATCGACATGCCCAATGTGAATACCATCATCGTAATGGATGCGCAGAATTTCGGGCTGAGCGACCTGCATCAGTTGCGGGGCAGGGTAGGGCGAAGCAACCGCAAGGCGTTCTGTTACTTGCTGGCTCCTCCCTTCTATACGCTGAGCAGCGACTCTCGCAGGCGACTGCAGGCTATTGAGAATTTTGCCGAACTGGGGAGCGGACTTCATATTGCCATGCAGGATCTGGATATCCGTGGGGCAGGAAACCTGCTGGGTGCGGAACAGAGTGGTTTTATTGCCGACCTGGGATATGAGACCTACCAGAAAATACTGGAGGAAGCAGTACAGGAGTTACGGAAAGATGAGTTTGCGGAATTGTACGATGCGCAGCAGGCTGAAAGGGCGCAGGCGTATAATTTTGTGGATGATGTACTGGTGGAGAGTGATCTGGAGCTGATGTTCCCGGTGAATTATATTCCGAATGATGCAGAACGCGTAGGAATTTACCGCGAGATGGATAATATGGAGTCGGAGACAGAGATCATGGACTTTATGAAACGTCTGGAAGACCGCTTCGGAAGAATTCCGTCACAGGGCCGGGAGCTTATCCGTATTGTGCGGCTCCGTCGTATCGCCAAGTCGCTGGGAATTGAGAAAGTGGTATTGAAAAACGGACAGATGACACTTTTCCTGATCTCTGATCCGGAGTCGCCCTATTACAATTCACCGGTGTTCGACCAGTTATTGGATTTTGTACAGAAACAACCACGCCGATGCCGTTTGCAAGAGAAAGGCCGGAAACGGTCGGTGGCAATCAGTCAGATAGAGACCGTGGAAACCGCTGTCGCTTTACTGGAAGAGATTGGCGGGGGAGATCAGATCACAAAATCATAAGGACTGGAGAAATCCCTTACCATACGTATCTTTACATCTATCGAGTTAGAAACGAGAGAGTAGGGGACTACACTCCGGGTGAGCCATGCACCGCCGCCAATCACCGAGTCGTGCCCCACCAATGTATTTCCCCCGAGAATAGTGGCATTGGCATAGATCACCACGTTGTCTTCCACAGTGGGATGCCGTTTTATATCTGACAACTTTTTTTCCACATACAAAGCGCCGAGCGTCACACCCTGGTATATCTTCACGTTATCGCCAATCACAGTTGTCTCGCCAATCACGATTCCCGTCCCATGGTCCATAAACAGATTCTTGCCTATCCTGGCGGCAGGATGGATATCGATGCCTACTTTTGAGTGTGCGTACTCTGAGAAAAGCCGGGCAATCAGGGGGACTCCCAACCGGTGGAGCTCATGGGCCACACGATGTACGCAGAGCGCGTAAAAACCGGGATAAGTGAGGATTACCTCTTCCAGACTCTTGGCTGCAGGGTCGGCTTTCAGGTAGCAGGCCGCATCCTTATAGAGCCGTTCCCGGAGTAAGGGAAATTGACGGAAAAATGATTCGGTGATCCCTTCAGCTTTCTCCTCACCGGTGAGCGAGGATATGTTGGCATAAAGTGTGAGAGCGGCGCCCTTCAGCTTTTCATGGACATCTACCGGTTCCGCACAGTCGCAGATTGGAAACATCTGTGAAATAAGCGTTTCTATCACTTCTTCCAGGTCACACTTGTTTATTGGAATGCGTATGGGTTGCGGGTTGAACTGCTGAATGAGCTCCTCAATCTTGTCAGTCATACAAATAGGATGTTTATTGTATATTCTTTATTCTTTCTATCAATTCGTTTCCCAGTGCCTTCTTATCTTCTATATGCTTCAGGGTGGCCATGACAAAGGGATTCTTGTCAAAAGCACCCCGTACATATTCAAAGTCCATTGCCCGGTCCTGAATATTACCGTCGGCACCGAAGCCGGTTTTGAAAGAAAGTGAGAATTCTTTTTTTGCGTCACAGTAAATCATCTCATCGAGACCAATTACCGCTGCTTTCCATTTATCCACAATTGAAATCACATCAGCGGCCGTGATCTCATCGGCTTTTATTCCGTAAAACGACTGGATTTTATCCCAGGCCCATGTCCATTCATTTTCATAGTAGTCCTGGTGTAGTTTCCGGAATACATGATTGATTTCCTTCAGTGAGGAGATCTCTCCCGATTCGATATTACAGAGTAGTTCGTCGATTTCCGATTTGGGAGCTATCAGTCCGGAGACATCTACCCATTCTCCCTGTCCGGTCGCCCCTTGCGGGTCAAGCCGCTGCCTGATCTCTTCATTACTTTTAAACCGGGTATTCTCTAAACGCTTGATAAGCGAGTTCCCAAGGAATTTATGGATAATGATCTCGTAGAGCTTTAATCCCCTTTGGAGCGATGAGTTGGAGATAACGCAACTCTGGAAGGTATAAAATTCGGATGTCTCGCCGGCGGCCGATTGCAGGTTCTTAAGGATCTCTATGCCGGCAAACACTTTTTGGATGGTGTAAGGGCTGAGCAGGTTGAAATTGATACAATCGAGCCGGTCGGGATCTTTCCGTCGGTCTCTTTCCGGCCACTTCTTGGCATCACGGATAGTACCCACGCTGCGTAAGTTCACACCCGGTGCGATATGGGTACCGTTGTCTTTTTCCACCAGGTAGGAAAAAGGAAGATTCGATGTGTCGGCATGTTGATAATGACGTCCCAGGATCAACGAGAAAGGCCCCACTTTGGCAGGCCATAATACGTAAGAGTTACTGGTGGTTTTGGCGCCCCGTTCAATGATCCCCTGGTGGATAGGCCCCAGTTTATACATGTGGTTGCTCTGATTGGAACCCGACCCTGCGTTCATAAAGGAGAACATCCCGGCAATCAGCAAGGTCGATTTATGATGGGTAACGGTGTATGGTCCGGCAAAAAGGGCACAGGCTTCCCCGTTCTCACCCTGGCAATTACTGAAAAAGAGGGAGTCGGAAGCGGAATAACCGTGGTCGATATGACAGGCCTGTCCGATGAAACAACGGGAGATAATGGAGCCTCCATCGATGGTGGAACCGGAGCAGACAATGAAATCCTCGGCAATCACATTCCGTCCGATATAAACCGGATCATATTCATTGCTGTTGATGCTCCCGTTTTTGAGTTTCATCGCACCGGTGATCTTACAGAAAGAGCCTATCCGCACGTTTTTGATATAACCGACGTTCACGATTTTGCAGTCGTGTTCGATGATTCCCCTGTCAGATGCATGCTTGTCGCAATAATAATCGATGATCGCTTTCATCCGTTCGACCAGTTTCGGGCGATGGCGGTAAAGGGAATAAATATAGGCAAAATGGGCGGAGAGTTTGTCGGTGATATGTACTTCTCTTCCCCCGGTTTCGTTCAACACGTTGACTTGCACTCCGTTCCCGAAGGTAGTCATCCCGTCGACCAGGATCACATCTATATTCTGGATAAAGCAATTATGACCGATAGTATAGTTGGCTATATAATTCTGTACATTCTCGATCACTACATTGTCGCCGATGCTGCAGTTATGAATGACAGCGCGGTTGATGCCGGCATGTTTTTGTAACCCGCCGGGCAAAGAAAAAACCTTCTCAAATATGCCGAGCTCTACTCTTCCTGAAAAGTGGCTTTCCCGTATATGACATGGGTCGAAGCCTTCTTTTACAGTAATATTTTTCCAGTCGATACAGCTACATCCGTTTTTTTCCAACTGGTCGATTTCGGACTGTTTTAAGTTTCTGCGAATTTGCATAGTCTAATGTGCCAATATGTCAATGTGCCTAATCCCGATGAATCGGGACAAGTAGTGACTAATGATTCAAAATAAATTGGTCATTAGTCATTAGTAATTGATAATTAAAACAAAAAAAGAGGGTAAAATCATCCTGTGAAATGCCCTCTTTAATGTATTATTTGTTCTCCTTGAGTGCCTCGAAGATGAGTTTTTCGAGTTCTTCTGCCAATTCGGGATTATCTTTGACAGCAGCTTTAGCCGCGTCGCGTCCCTGACCCAGTTTGGTGTCGTTATAACTGTACCATGAACCGCTTTTCTTGATGATTCCCAGATCGGATCCCAGATCAATAATCTCTCCTGTACGTGAAATTCCTTCTCCATACATGATATCGAACTCCGCTTTGCGGAAGGGGGGGGCCAGCTTGTTTTTGACAACCCTTACACGGGTAGGTTTCCCGACCTGTTCTTCACCTTCCTTGATAGCAGTACCACTACCGCGGATATCCAGACGTACTGAGGCATAGAATTTCAATGCATTTCCTCCGGTAGTAGTTTCCGGATTGCCGAACATCACCCCGATCTTCTCACGTAACTGGTTGATGAAGATACAGGTGGTATTGGTTTTGCTGATGGCTGAGGTGAGTTTCCTGAGTGCCTGCGACATCAATCGTGCCTGTAAGCCCACGTTGGAATCCCCCATCTCTCCTTCTATCTCTTTTTTTGGAGTGAGGGCCGCCACCGAGTCGATGACGATAATATCTACTGCGGAGGAGCGGATCAATTGTTCTGCGATCTCCAATGCTTCTTCACCACTGCTGGGCTGTGAAATGAGTAGTTCATCCGTATTTACGCCCAGTTTCTCGGCATAAAAACGGTCGAAAGCGTGTTCGGCATCTATAAAGGCCGCTACACCACCCGCCTTTTGGGCTTCGGCAATCGCGTGGATGGCGAGTGTGGTCTTCCCTGATGATTCGGGTCCGTAGATCTCAATGACACGCCCGCGCGGATAGCCGCCCACCCCCAGGGCCACATTCAGGGCAATGGAACCGGAGGAGATAACCGGCACCTCTTCCACTTTTTCGTCACCCATCATCATGATAGAGCCCTTGCCGTAGGTCTTTTCAATCTTGTCCATCGCTGCACGCAGCGCTTTTAATTTTTCACTGTTCTTGTTATCTTTTTCTTCTGCCATGTTTTTAGCTATGTTTAATGTTTTGTGCTTGACTCCATTGCCGGTTTATCATCCCCGGCCGGTTTCCATATTCTCTAATATCTGCTCGGCATGGTTTTTCGTATCCACCCCTCTTCCTTCTATTTTATCACGGATAATCCCGTTTTCATCTATAAGGAATGTAGTGCGGACGGTACCCATGAATTTCTTCCCCATCATCGATTTCTCTTGCCACACCCCGAATTGCTCTACCAGTTTCTTATCGCTATCGGCAATCAGAGGGAATGGAAGCGAGAACTTCTCGATGAATTTCCGGTGTGATTTCTCACTGTCGACACTTACACCCACGATTTCGTACCCTGCTTTACGAAGGTCTTTATACCCGTCACGCAGGCTGCATGCCTGTGCTGTGCACCCCGGCGTATTGTCTTTCGGATAAAAATAGAGAGCCAGTTTTTTCCCTCTGAATTGCTCCGCCTTTACCGGTTCCCCGTTCTGGTCTGTACCCAGTGTTTCGGGTATTTTGTCGCCAATCTTCATCTTATTAATCTATTTTTCTCTTTCGTAAATTCTTGATCTCGTAAGTAAAACCTATTGACATCACATTTGTGTGGTCGAACAGGTTATTTACCAGAGGCACGTGTAACTATCTTCCTGTGATTTTAGGCTGAACGGAAGGATTAGTACAACACCGAAAAGTAGTATGATCCTTTTGCTTGTGATTCGCACTTTTTATGTCAAAGATATAAAAAAAATCACACTAATTGATACATTCCTCCCGGGAGTGATGTGACAATATTTCTTACTTCCAATTCCAGCAATGTCATAAACAAATCCGAGACAGGAATGTTGAGTTCGATGGCCAAGGTGTTCACATGCATGGCTCCCTTTTCGTTGAGTTTTTCGAATAGTACCGACTCTTCTTCCGACAGTTCGGGGAAGAGTTCCTGCTGTATCGGGATAGATTGTTTCTCATCGGGTTCCCATCCCATGTGAGAAATAAAACCGTCGATGCTTTGAAAGAGGATGGCTTTGTTGTCCGATATCAGCCTGTTGCAGCCGGTCGACATTTTATCGCGGATACGGCCCGGTATAGCGAAAACTTCCCTGTAATAAGAGTTGGCAATGTCGGCGGTAGTAAGTGATCCTCCCTTCTCAGCCGATTCAATCACTACGACCGCATCCGCCATGCCGGCGACGATACGGTTGCGCTTCACGAAATTGTGCTTATCAGGATTGGTACCACTGGGGAATTCGGTAAGTAGCGCTCCTTGTTGCAACATCTCCACAGCTGTCTGCCGGTGTATCTGGGGATAGATGCGGTCCAGGCCGTGCGCCAGTACGGCCACAGTAGAGAGATTGTGCTTCAATGCTGCCCGGTGGGCACAGATGTCGATGCCATACGCCAGTCCGCTGATGATCTGTACGTCGGGGATCCTGCGCGATAGTTCTTCAATGAGTTCTTTACAAAAATCTTCACCATACCGGGTGGAGTTGCGTGTGCCTACCACACTGATGGTTTTCCGGTGGTTGAAATCGGCATTACCCCTGGCATAGAGCAACAAGGGAGCGTCAATACACTGGGTAAGCCGTTGGGGATAATCGTCATCGGTAAAGAAGAAGAGCCTTAGTTTATTGTTTTCCACGAATTCCAACTCTTTTTCTGCTTTTTTCAGTACTTCCGAATCACGGATCTCATTGATCAACCGTCTTGAAATGCGGGGAATAGCTTCCAGCTTACGGATGTCCTCTTTAAAAATCACCTCCTCATCACCAATCACCTGCATCAAAGTGCGGGCATGCATCACCCCTACGCCTTTTATCTGCGTGAGCGCTATCCGGTATAGGTCTTTGTTTGTGCGCATGGCTCTGAAATTACCAATTACTAATTATCGCGCAAAGTACACTGTCACTCGAAGAGTACCTCTCCACCATTCCACTTTTCCACTTAACCACTTAGGCACCTAATCACTTCAAATATATTCCGCAAATGCTTCGTCGAATACTTCGGGTTGCGATAATTTACCATTCACCAAGTTCACGACCTCAATTTTTGCCTTGGCACACACTGTATTATCCGACAGGCGAATGATCTTTTGATGGAAAATATATTTCACGCCTACTCTTTCGATACGATGTACCGTGCAATTGAACTCATCCATTCCGATCAGTGGTGTTTTGTAGCGAATCTCCACCTGTGAGACCACCGCATCGATCCCCTGCATGTGCAACTCATGAAAATTGAGTCCTACTTTTTCCAGAAACTCATGTCGTGTTACCTCGAAATAATGCTGATAATTAGCATTGTTTACATGTCCCTGCGTGTCACACTCGTAGTCACGCACCTTCATCTTATATGCGAAAATCGGATCCATTGATTTTTCGTCTCCTTTCCTGATTCTATGTATCCGTTTTATTTCTTTTGAACATTTTCTTTTATCCACTCCCTCGCATTGGCGAAGGCTTCCATCCACGGTGTCACCTCATGCTTGCGGTAGACATGCGGATACCAGGCGTTTTGCCAGGGGAAGATGGATCGCTCGGGGTGCGGCATCATCGCCAGGTGGCGTCCGTCACGGGAGCAGACGGCTGCCGTGGCATAGTCGGAACCGTTGGGGTTACCGGGGTATTCGTCGTAGAGGTATTTTGCCGCGATGTGGTAAGCTGATTCGGATTCGGACAACCGGAAACGGCCTTCCCCGTGTGCCACCCATATACCGAGTTTTGTGCCTTCGAGCGATTTGAGCATCACCGAATTATTCCTGGGTATCTCCAGGCTTACAAAAGTGGATTCGAATTTGTGGGACAGGTTGTGTTGCATTTTGGGATGGTTCTCTCCGAGTTCGGGGTAGATCAATCCCAATTCCATTAGCAACTGGCAACCATTACAGATGCCGAGGCTCAGTGTATCTTTGCGGGCGAAAAAATTATTCAGGGCCGTTTTTGCCTTTTCGTTATAGCGGAAACCACCTGCCCACCCCTTGGAGGAACCCAGTTCATCGGAATTGGAGAAACCCCCGCAGAAGACGGCGAACTGCACATCTTCGAGTGTTTCACGACCAGAGGTAAGGTCAGTCATGTGGACATCTTTTACATCGAAGCCGGCCAACCAAAGCGTGTATGCCATCTCCCGTTCGCCATTGGTGCCTTTTTCACGGATAATGGCGGCAGTGAGTCCAGACCGTTCTTGCCTCCCGGAATTCAACCCGAGGTCTTCCATCTTTCCGGTGAAAGAAGGGTTGAAACCGAACTGGAGCGGCTGGTTTTTATAATTCCCGAACCGCTGTGCAGCGCAGGTTTCCCCGCTCTGCTTACGGTCGAGCAGGTAGGAGGTTTTGTACCATATATCCCGCAACTGGTCGATATCGAATTCTTTACGGAAGGTATCTTTGGAGATCACCAATTTGCGCTCTTCTATCGGACGCGCTATGATAGCCGCTCCTACGCCGTAATCCTGTAGGATCTTTTCCACTAAGCGGTGATGTTTCACCTGAATGATCACTCCCGGATTTTCAGAGAAGAGAATTTTTATCAGGTCTGCATGGTGGATCTTATCGAAACGTGCTTCCAGTCCACCTTGTGGGTTGGCGAAGCACATCTCGAGCATGGCGGTGATCATTCCTCCGGCGGAGATATCATGTCCGGCAAGGATCAATCCGCGGTTCACCAATTCCTGTACGGCGGCGAAGGTATTCTTGAAATATTCGGCATCGGTTACTGTGGGTGCTTCGTCCCCAATCTTGCTCATGGTCTGGGCGAATGCCGAACCTCCCAGCTTGAAGGTGTCGAACGAGAAATCGATGTAATAGAGGTAAGTGCCTCTTATGTAGGCCAGCACGGGCGACACGATCTTACGGATATTTTTCACTTCGGCAGCGGCAGAGATAATCACCGTGCCCGGAGAATACACTTTATCGTCGCCATATTTCTGTGTCATCGAGAGCGAGTCTTTTCCGGTAGGGATATTGATGCCCAGGTCGCAGGTAAAGTCGGAGCAGGCTTCCACGGCTTTGTAAAGACGGGCATCCTCTCCCGGATTGCGGCAGGGCCACATCCAGTTGGCACTGAGGGAGACGGATTGCAGTCCGTCGGCGAGTGGAGCGAAAACAATGTTGGTAAGCGCTTCGGCCACTGCCATCACCGAACCGGCAGCAGGGTCTATCATGGCTACCTGCGGGGCATGTCCGAGTGATGTGGCCATACCTGCATAACCGTTATAATCGAGTGCGATGGCTCCGCAGTCGCTCAGCGGTAGTTGGATTTCACCCTGGCACTGCTGGCGGGCAATCTTTCCCGTAACGGAACGGTCCACCTTGTTGGTAAGCCAATCCTTACAGGCGACCGCCTCTAACTTCAGTACGTTTTCTATATAGGTGCTGAGTGATTCTTGGTCGTATTCGGGCGCACTGTATGCTTCGGTGATGGTGCTGTCTTCCATGATGGTGACGGGTGGTTTTCCGAAGAAATCCTCCAGTTCCATGTCAATGGGGCAGGAACCGTCCGGCTGGCGGAAAGTGAATTTCATATCACCTGTGGTTTCACCTACCACATACATGGGCGACCGTTCACGGGAAGCAATACGCTCTATGCGGTCTATATCTTTTTGCCCTACCAGTAAACCCATCCGTTCCTGGCTTTCGTTGCCGATGATTTCCCTTGCGGAGAGTGTCTCGTCTCCCACAGGCAGTTTGTCCATTTCGATAACGCCTCCTGTCTGCTCCACCAGTTCCGACAGGCAGTTTAGGTGACCGCCCGCGCCATGGTCGTGGATGGAGACAATGGGATTTTCTTCGGACTCAGCCAGTGAGCGGATCACGTTGGCCACACGTTTCTGCATTTCGGGATTGGCCCGTTGCACGGCGTTGAGTTCAATACCGGTAGCGTATTCTCCTGTATTGACCGACGAAACGGCGCCGCCACCCATACCGATGCGATAATTATCACCGCCCAGTACCACTACTTTCTCACCGCTCTCCGGCTCACCTTTTTTTGCATCGCATTTATTGGCGTATCCTACACCGCCGGCAAGCATGATTACCTTGTCGTAACCGAACTTCTTGTCGTTTTCAGCATGCTCCAAAGTGAGTACTGACCCGCAAATCAGTGGTTGGCCGAATTTGTTCCCGAAATCAGACGCTCCGTTGGAAGCTTTGATAAGTATTTGTTCAGGCGTTTGATAGAGCCATGGGCGTGGGGGAAGCGTTTGTTCCCATGCACGTCCCTCTTCGAGACGGGGGTAGGAGGTCATGTAAATGGCTGTCCCAGCCACCGGCAGCGAGCCTTTCCCACCGGCAAGCCGGTCGCGGATTTCGCCACCCGTACCGGTAGACGCACCATTGAACGGTTCTACGGTTGTGGGGAAGTTATGTGTTTCGGCTTTGAGCGAGAGCACGCTTTCCACCTCCCTGATCCGGAAGAAATCGGGCTTGTCGCCGCTTGCCGGTGCGAACTGCTGTATGGCAGGGCCTTGTACAAAAGCCACATTATCCTTATAAGCCGAGATCAGGTTGTTGGGGTTGACGGTAGAGGTCTTCTTGATCAATTGGAACAGCGTCATCTCTTTTTCTTCACCATCGATGACGAATTTACCGTTGAATATCTTGTGGCGGCAGTGTTCGGAATTGACCTGCGAGAATCCGAACACTTCGCTGTCGGTCAATTTACGTCCCATCTTTTGGCTGACGCCGTTGAGGTAGTCGATTTCCTCATTGCTCAGTGCCAATCCTTCCGCCTGGTTGTAAGCAGAGATATCATCGATATATATGATTTCTTCGGGTTGCTTGTCAATAGTGAAAACAGCCTGGTCCAGTTTGTCATATTTGCGTTGCAACATCGGATCAAATTCCGTTGTGTCGCCATTCGTATAGGGTGTGTATTCTTCGATGCGTGTGATTCCCCCGATACCCATATTCTGGGTGATTTCCACTGCGCAGGTGCTCCAGGGGGTGATCATCTCACGGCGGGGGCCGATAAAGAGTTGGTCTATACTTTTTACGGGGAGCATTTCCGCTTCGCCAAACAACCAGATCAGTTTTTTAACATCTTCAGGAGTGAATTCCGAATGGGTTTGTACGGCGATTACGCTTTGGAAGGGAGTTTTGAAAAATGTAATCATATCTCTTTTTTGTCAAACTTTTATCAATCTGAATGGAATCACAAAGTTAATAAACTTTTTTGTCCTTTTTGATAATGAATGTACCTTTGCAACGGAAATATTAGAGTCAGATCTCTATAAAGAGCTGTATATGTTTGAAACAATCGCCAAAGGATTTCTCATTGGATTGTTGGTCTCTGCCCCTATGGGCCCGATTAATATGCTGGTCATTCAACGAACGCTTAACCGTGGCTGGCGGCATGGCTTCATGACAGGAATGGGAGCCATGTTGTCAGATTTGATATATGTTTTGATTACATTGGTAGGCCTAGGTTTAGTAGCCGATTTTTTTGAACAATATGAACAAACGATACAAGGGGTGGGGAGCGTTGTCCTTTTCTTCTTCGGACTCATGGTCTTCCGTTCTAACCCTTTGAGAGACTGGACTCCCGATCAGTTGTGCCAGGAGACACGTTATGTGAAGGATTTTATTTCATCGTTTTTACTTACCTTTTCCAATGTGGCGATTATCCTGATCCTCATGGGACTTTATGCCCACTTTTCATTTAATCCTTTGGGCGATGGAAGAAATTTTTTTATTGCCGGATTAACCGGCATTATCATGGCTACATTTGGATGGTGGTTTTTTCTCACGACCATGGTTTCCCGCTTACGCAAACATTTTAACCGCAGAGGATTGGTATTATTGAACCGGACAGTAGGTATCATCCTGATGCTGTTGGGAGCAGGGGAAATTATTTTATCTCGATAACTTCCAAATCACTGATATTCCCTTCGTCCAGCACAAAACGGAGTAGCGTGCGTACCTGGTGGAAGCCGTATTTTCCCGCAGCACCGGGGTTCATGTGGAGACATTCCAGTTTTTTATCGTATATCACTTTCAGTATATGGGAGTGGCCTGCAATAAACAGTTTTGGCGGGTTGGCACGTAACTTCGGAAGGACGGCCGGATTGTAACGGCCGGGATAACCTCCGATATGGGTGATCATTACATCCACCTTTTCGAGGGTGAAACGCAATGTGTGGGGATATGCCCTGCGGACGGCAGCATCGTCGATATTGCCATACACTGCACGGAAGGGTTTGAATGCTTCGAACTGTTGTGCCAGGGCAAGTGAGCCTATGTCGCCGGCATGCCATACTTCGTCACACGGGGCAAAGTATGTCTCGAATTTGGGATCCCAATAACCGTGGGTGTCTGAAAGCAAACCGATTCTTTTCATTTTTTTTATTCGGTCAAAGTTATTATTTTTATCGCATAATTCAAAAGGAATCGAATTCAAAATATGAACAACTCTATATATAGGTATTTCAAACGCGATATTAGTTGGCTGTCATTTAATTACCGTGTTCTCTTAGAGGCCAGAAATGAGCGGTTGCCGGTATACGAGCGGATTAAATTTCTCGCCATCTATGCTTCCAATCTGGAAGAATTTTATAAAATACGTGTCTCGGGATACCATAGTTCCCTACTGGAGAGTATCAAGCGTGACGAGTCGGTGGAGGAGGCGATGAAGACCATCGTACAGATCAATAATGAGGTCACGGCCCAGGAGGAGGAGTATGATGATATCTTTCATGAGATGATATTACCGGAGTTGAGGCGCAATGGCATCATACTCTATCAGACTGATAAGGTGGAGCCGTTCCATCAGGAATATGTAAGCAAATATTTCAATGAAGAGGTGTTCCCCTATTTGCAGCCGATGATTATTCAGAAGGATGATATTCATTCGTTTATTCAGGATGGTCGCATTTATCAGGTTATCAGTCTGTTGAAAAAAAAGAAGAAACAGGGATATACTTATGCCATTATGAAAATTCCTTATACCAAAATTCCCCGGTTTATTGAGCTTCCTTCCTATGATGGCAAGTATTATATCCTATTTATTGATGATGTGATCAAGGCCAATATGCAGAGTGTATTCCCGGGATATCGGATTGAGGATTGTTTCAGCATCAAGATCTCCCGCGATGCCGACTTCTCCCTGGAGGACGAGGATCAGAAAGATATTGCGGAGGAAATCCTGCGCAAGGTGCGCAAACGGAAGATAGGGGCGGTCACCCGGTTTCAGTATGATAAGGATATGCCGGATTATTTTCTGCACTATCTCTGTGAGGCATATGAGATTGAAGAGGAAGAGCTGCTTCCTTCCGGGCGTTACCTGAACAGGGCGGATCTTTCCAAGTTACCCAATCCTGTGGGTGATTCATTGAAGCAGCATTTACCGCCACCGCTCCGGGTGCCGGAAGTGGAAGCCAATAGTTCTATCCTCCGGGTATTACGGAAACAGGATGTGTTGCTGCATTTCCCCTACCAGTCGTTCGATTATCTGTTGCGGTTCCTTATGCAGGCGGCATTCGACCCGAAAGTGCTGGAAATAAAGGTGACCCAGTATCGGGTGGCGGAGAATTCTGCCGTTATCAACAGCCTGATCAGTGCTGCCAAGAACGGAAAAAAAGTGACGGTATTTGTCGAATTGAAAGCCCGGTTCGACGAGATGAACAATTATCTTACCTCCGAACTGATGCAACAGGCAGGGGTGAAGATCATTTACAGTTTACCGGGACTAAAAGTACATGCCAAACTGGCCTATGTGCGCAAGCGCAGCAACGATCCGGATGAGCCTATTAAGGGATATGCTTATCTGGGAACGGGCAATTTCAATGAGAAGACGGCCCGTATCTATTCCGACAAGGGACTGCTCACCTCCAATAAAGAATTTATCAGGGATATCGATGAAGTATTCCGGGTATTGGAAGGAAAACCTTACATGCATAATTTCAAGCACCTTTTGGTGACACAGTTCAATATGCTTCCCGAGATCCACAGGATGATCGAGCGGGAGATCAATCAGGTGAAAAATGGCGGTATCGGTTACATCATCCTGAAAATGAATAGTCTGGAAGACAGGGGTATGATCGATGCGCTTTACCGGGCCAGTGAGGCGGGAGTAAAGATAGACCTGATTATACGCGGTATCTGTTGTCTGGTTCCCAACCAGCCGTACAGTAAAAATATCACGGTGACCCGTATCGTGGATGCTTATCTTGAGCATGCACGGGTCTGGTACTTCTTTAATGGAGGGGAAGAGGACATCTACCTGACTTCGGCCGACTGGATGCAACGCAACCTGCACCGCCGCATTGAAGTGGCTTTCCCCATATATACTGAATCGTTGAAACGACAGATCATCGATATATTAAAAATACAGCTTGAAGACAACCAAAGCGCGGTCTGGATCGATGAAAACCTGCAGAACGTCTTCAAACGGGATACGGCTCCGGCTGATGCTCCTCCTGTGCGCGCACAGCAGGCAATCTACGAGTACCTAAAGAAATCCACCGGGCAGACCAATGTGGATTAGATATTTGAATAAATTATTGTATTTTTGTACCGCCTTACGTCGGTGCGAAATATAAGAGAAACAACACAAATACGAACTCAGATATGCCGGATAAAAAGCAAATTATAATATCACTGACATCCTTTCCTGAGGCGATACCATTTGCCACACAAGCCATTCAATCCATTTTGAATGGTTCTGTCTTGCCCGATAAAATTGTGCTCTATCTGACGTATTCACAATTTGGCGAAAACGGCATTCCGGAGGAACTTCAAAATTTAGCCGACAGCAGTCCGATTTTTGAAATCAGAAACTACGACGATGACATTCGCTCATACAGAAAATTAGTTCCTGCTCTGGATGATTTCCCTGATGCTCTGATTGTTACAATTGACGACGATGTGTGGTATGACAAGAATATGCTTCGGGTCCTGTTGCGTTTGCATAATGAAATTCCGGATGCTATATTTGCGCATCGTGCAAAACGTATAAAAACAGATGCTCCATACCGTAAGTGGAAAAAATACAGGTGGTACAGCTTTGTAACAAAAAGAATTCATTCCAGTTTTAAAAACATACAAACGGGCGTAGGAGGCGTGCTCTATCCGCCGAATGCGTTGAAAAAAGAGATGATTGATCCGGCGTTATTCAAAGCAATAGCTCCCACCACAGATGATATCTGGTTTTGGGCGGCAGCTGTGGCCAACGGCACTAAAATCATACCTGTGCCTTTCGGATACAACAAACCTCGCGGGCTTAAAAAGCCGAAGAATTTATCATTGAAAACCGTTAACTTTAAGACAGGAACCGATTTAAACAGCGAATCACTAAAAAAAATCATAAAGAAATATCCGATAATAATTCAGAGAATAGAATCGGAAAAATGAGGTGACCAAAAATACATTAAATTTCAAATGTTGATTTGTGCGGTAGAATACCGTTAAAAGCATTTTCAAGATTTCTCATCACCTTATCGTAGTCCCGGATATGGACATTGTCATTCAAACAAATCAACTTATAGCGCTGTTCGGAAATGGCTCGTACCGCTTGTTTGGGTTTCACCATCAGAGGGAACATTTTTGTATCCTGATAGGTATTGTATGGTTCAAAATTCCCCTGGCATATTTGCCAGGTGCGAAAAAGCTCCGGCGTCAAATCATTTAGCGCTCTGAATCTGTTCACTGATGTTTCGGTTAACTCTTTGCCGGCAGCCGCCCAAACTTCTTCGAAAGTGCTTTTCAAATAGGGTTGCGCATTGTGAGGCGTACGCAATGTCACAAATTTGCCGTATGGTTTTAAAATGTAGTTCCATCGTGCCTTGGAACCGTATGATTTGTCGAACCATTTATCTTTATATTTGATCATTACTTCCTTTTTGTCGAAATGTTCGTTTATGACCCTGATATTGTTTTTAATACGCTTGTACCATTGGGACCAACCGGGATTGTATTGAAATACTGCAATATCGCAAGGCAAACCGTTTCTGAAAAAGCGCTCTTGACGAATGGAATTAATAATATAGAAATCGTCGTTAAAATACACAAAATGCTCGGCTAAATCGGGGATTCTATGCAAATACCGTTCAATCACAACGGAATTGTAACTTGGCAGAAATTCATTCGGGATGAAGTCTTTGTGGGACACCAGATTCAGTTTCGGATTATTCTCGTCCAACCAATCGGGTTTTTGACCGCAAGTTACGAAATGAATCTTACGAACCCAAGGCGCAAAATTTTCAACGCCTCTAAACCAATACTTTAAAAAGCCATAATCACGGAAGCGTGCTTCTGAAACTTCGTTTTTGGTGTTGTCTATCTTTCCGGAATGTTTGGCGAAACTTTTTTTCCACTCAGCATCGTCCATGTCAACCCAAGTGATCACAAAATCTATGTCCATTGACTTTCCTCCTAAAAAAGAGGCTGTCTTTATCTTTGAGACAGCCTCATAAATGTAGTTAGTTGCTAAGATGTTATTCTTCCGTAGCCTCCTGGAACAAGTTTACACGTTTGTTGGCATTCAGTTTTTCGAAGTCTTCGCGTGAACCGACTACCAGTTTGTCGAACTCCCTCTGGCCGGTACCGGCAGGGATGAGATGACCGCAGATCACGTTTTCTTTCAGACCTTCGAGTGAATCGACTTTTCCGTTGATGGCAGCGTCGTTCAATACCTTGGTGGTTTCCTGGAACGAAGCAGCCGACATGAAACTGGTCGTCTGAAGTGCTGCACGGGTAATTCCCTGCAACACCTGGTTGGCGGTGGCGGGAACGGCATCGCGTGCTTCCACCGGTTTCAGGTCGCGACGTTTCAGCGAACTGTTTTCGTCGCGCAGCTTACGGGCGGTTACGATCTGTCCCGGTTCGAACAGTTGCGAGTCGCCGGAACTGACAATCACTTTCTTGCCCCAGATACGGTCGTTTTCTTCCATCATCTCGTTCTTGTCGACCAGTTGCTGTTCGAGGAAGCGGGTATCACCCGGATCCACTACTTCTACCTTACGCATCATCTGGCGGACAATGACTTCGAAGTGCTTGTCGTTGATCTTCACGCCCTGCAGACGGTATACGTCCTGTACTTCGTTCACGATATATTCCTGCACGGCCGTCGGCCCCTTGATAGCCAGGATATCCGACGGGGTGATGGCTCCGTCGGAGAGCGGCATCCCCGCGCGTACATAGTCGTTTTCCTGTACCAATATCTGTTTGGAGAGGGGCACCATGTATTTCTTCACTTCACCTGTTTTAGAGGTGATGGAAATCTCCTGGTTACCACGTTTGATCTTGCCGAACGATATTTCACCGTCGATTTCAGCAACCACCGCCGGGTTCGACGGGTTACGGGCTTCGAACAACTCGGTTACACGCGGCAGACCTCCGGTGATGTCTCCCGCTTTACCTACGGCGCGCGGGATCTTCACTAACACATCCCCGGCCTTGATCTCGTCGTTCTCGTTCTTCACGATGTGAGACCCGAGCGGAAGGGTATAGGTACGCAGCACATCGTCGTTCTCATCCACTATATGTGCCGAAGGTGCTTTTGTCTTATCACGTGATTCGATGATGACCTTCTCCTTCAAGCCGGTCTGTTCGTCAGACTCGACTTTATAAGTGATATTTTCGGTGAAGCTCTCGAACTTGATCTTTCCGGATGCTTCGGAAACGATTACCGCATTGAACGGATCCCATTCGCAGATCAGGTCGCCTTTTGTCACTTTGTCACCCTGGTTGAAATAGAGTTTCGAACCGTAAGGTATGTTGTGTGCCAGCAACACGATCTTGGTGTTGGGGTCTACGATACGCATTTCCACCAAGCGGCTCACTACTACTTTGTAGGGTTTGCCTTCGGCATCAGTAGTTTCTACATAACGGAGTTCGTCGAATTCGAGTGTACCATCGTATTTGGTCACGATGCTGTTTTCGGCAGCGATGTTGGAAGCGATACCCCCCACGTGGAACGTACGCAGCGTAAGCTGTGTACCCGGTTCACCGATGGACTGGGCGGCAATTACACCCACCGCTTCACCTTTCTGTATCATCCTGCCGGTAGCGAGATTTCTTCCGTAACACTTCGCGCAAACGCCGTGCGACGATTCGCAGGTGAGTACCGAACGGATTTCTACCCGCTCAATGGGCGACTCTTCTATTTTCTTCGCTATATCTTCGGTGATCTCTTCCCCTGCGTTCACAATGATCTCTCCTGTGTTGGGGTGCTGCACATCATGTACCGACACGCGTCCCAAAATACGCTCGTAGAGTGAGGCGATCACCTCGTCGTTATTCTTGATGGCGGTAGCCACCAGGCCACGCAGTGTGCCGCAATCTTCCTCGTTGATGATCACATCCTGTGATACGTCAACCAGACGACGGGTAAGGTACCCGGCATCGGCTGTCTTCAACGCCGTATCGGCAAGACCCTTACGGGCACCGTGGGTGGAGATGAAGTATTCCAATACCGACAATCCTTCCTTGAAGTTCGCAAGGATGGGGTTCTCGATGATCTGCGCTCCTTCGGCGCCGCTCTTTTGCGGTTTGGCCATCAATCCACGCATACCAGACAACTGGCGGATCTGTTCACGCGAACCGCGGGCACCCGAATCAAGCATCATATATACTGAGTTGAATCCCTGGTCGTCTTCAGCAAGCTGTTTCATCAGGATATTCGAGAGCTTGGAGTTGATATGCGTCCAGGTGTCGATGATCTGGTTGTAACGTTCGTTGTAGGTGATGAATCCCATATTGTAGTTATCCATGATCTGTTCCACTTCGGCATATCCTTCAGCAATAAGTGTTTCCTTTTCAGCGGGGATGATCACGTCTTCGAGGTTGAACGAGAGTCCTCCCTTGAAAGCCATATAGTAACCGAGCGATTTGATATCGTCGAGATACTGTGCCGTGCGGGCTACGCCACAGGTCTTAATCACTTTCCCGATGATATCGCGGAGCGATTTCTTTGAAAGCAATTCATTGATATATCCTACCTCTTTGGGGATGGCTTCGTTGGTGATTACACGGCCCACGGTGGTCTCGTGCATCTTGCGGATGGGGTTGCCCTCTTCGTCGATATCATCCACGATTACCTTCACCAGGGCATGCACATCCACCGCTCCTTCATTATAAGCGATAATGGCTTCTTCCTCCCCGTAGAAGGTCATGCCTTCCCCTTTTGCGCCGGGACGGATCTTGGTGATGTAATATAATCCCAATACCATGTCCTGTGAGGGAACGGTGATAGGTGCCCCGTTGGCGGGGTTGAGGATATTGTGCGCGGCGAGCATCAACAATTGCGCTTCGAGGATGGCTTCGTTGCCGAGCGGCAGGTGGACTGCCATCTGGTCACCGTCGAAGTCGGCGTTGAATGCCGTACAGGCAAGCGGGTGCAACTGAATAGCCTTACCTTCGATCAGCTTGGGCTGGAACGCCTGGATACCCAGACGGTGGAGGGTAGGGGCACGGTTCAGCAGTACCGGGTGCCCTTTCATCACGTACTCGAGGATATCATATACCACCGGTTCTTTTCTGTCCACGATCTTCTTGGCAGATTTCACCGTCTTGACGATGCCCCTTTCGATGAGCTTACGGATGATAAACGGTTTATAGAGTTCGGCTGCCATATCTTTCGGCAGGCCGCATTCATGCATTTTGAGTTCGGGTCCCACGACGATTACCGAACGGGCCGAGTAGTCCACACGCTTACCGAGCAGGTTCTGGCGGAAACGTCCCTGTTTCCCTTTCAGACTGTCGGAAAGGGATTTCAACGGACGGTTCGACTCGGTCTTGATCGCGCTTGATTTACGTGAGTTGTCGAACAGCGAGTCTACCGCTTCCTGCAACATACGTTTTTCGTTGCGCAGGATCACATCCGGCGCCTTGATGTCGATAAGACGTTTCAGGCGGTTGTTACGGATGATCACACGACGATAGAGGTCGTTGAGGTCGGAAGTGGCAAAACGGCCCCCATCCAACGGAACCAACGGACGCAGGTCGGGCGGAATGACGGGGATCACTTTCATGATCATCCATTCCGGTTTGTTGATATTCTTCGATCCGCGGAAAGCCTCCACTATCTGCAGTTGCTTCAACGCTTCGTTCTTGCGCTGTTGCGAGGTGTCGGTGCTTGCACGGTGACGAAGTTGGTGAGCCAGCTTGTCGAGGTTGATCCTTTCCAGTAGGTCGAGGATCGCTTCTGCTCCCATCTTCGCGATGAATTTGTTGGGATCGCTGTCTTCAAGTAATTGGTTTTCTTTGGGGAGCGTGTCCAGTAACTGGAGATATTCATCTTCAGTGAGAAGATCCTTCTCTGCTACCTGGTCTTCCAAAGCGCCGGGTTGAATCACCACGTATCTTTCGTAATAGATAATGGAGTCCAGTTTTTTTGTCGGGATTCCCAGGAGGTATCCTATTTTGTTTGGCAGCGATCTGAAATACCAGATATGAGCCACAGGAACCACCAGGTGGATATGCCCCGTACGTTCGCGGCGTACTTTCTTCTCTGTAACTTCCACACCACACCGGTCGCAGACAATGCCTTTATAGCGGATACGTTTGTATTTTCCGCAGTGACATTCGTAATCTTTTACCGGCCCAAAGATCCGTTCACAGAACAGACCGTCGCGTTCGGGCTTATAAGTGCGGTAGTTGATGGTCTCGGGTTTTAATACTTCGCCGAAAGAGTTCTCCAGAACCTGTTCGGGCGATGCCAGCCCAATTGTGATTTTTGAGAAGTTACTCTTTATTTTGTTCTCTTTTCTAAATGCCATATACTAATTAAGTATAAAGAGTTATGATGTTTAATATGCTAATAAGATAATGAGCCAATCGAAGCGAAGCGGAGATCCCGATTTATCGGGATGGGGCGATACGCCTCAGCGCATTAAATTATTGTTGATTAGTCGAGACTGACGTTAAGACCCAGTCCACGCAATTCGTGAAGTAATACGTTCAACGATTCGGGGATTCCGGTCTGTGGCATCGGCTCACCTTTCACGATGGCTTCATACGCTTTGGAACGGCCTACCACATCGTCTGATTTGACGGTAAGTATCTCCTGAAGGATATGCGCAGCACCGAATGCTTCGAGTGCCCAAACCTCCATCTCTCCGAAACGCTGGCCTCCGAACTGCGCCTTACCACCTAACGGTTGTTGTGTGATAAGCGAGTAAGGACCAATAGAACGGGCATGCATCTTGTCTTCCACCATGTGGCCGAGTTTGAGCATATAAATGATACCCACGGTAGCAGGTTGGTCGAAACGCTCGCCGGTACCGCCATCGTAGAGATAGCTCTTACCATAAGCCGGTACTTTAGCCTTATCGGTCCATGTGTTGAGGTCGTCGAGTGATGCTCCGTCGAAGATGGGAGTAGCAAATTTCACGCCCAGCTCCTGTCCGGCCCATCCGAGTACGGTCTCAAATATCTGTCCGAGGTTCATACGGGAAGGTACACCCAGCGGGTTCAGTACGATATCTACCGGTGTTCCGTCGGCAAGGAAAGGCATGTCTTCCTGACGTACGATCCTGGAAACGATACCCTTGTTACCGTGGCGTCCTGCCATTTTGTCTCCTACCTGTATCTTCCGCTTTTTCGCCACATATACTTTGGCGATCTGCATAATTCCCGAAGGAAGCTCATCACCGATGGTAAAGTCGAAACGTTTCCGTTTCAATTCGGCATCCAGTTCTTTGTAGCGGTGCAGGTAGTTGATTACCGTAGTACGGATCTGCTCATTCTTTTGAGCATCTGCCGTCCATTTGTTCAATTGGATCGATTGGTAATCGATCTCAGCGAGCACCTTGTGGGTGAATTTTGCTCCTTTGGGAACAATATCCATATTGGTGTAGTCTTTCACTCCCACGGAAGTCCTGCCTTCGGTAAGTGCGAGCAACTTATTGATCAGCACTTTCTTCAGTTCTTCCATTTTGAGTTCATACTCTTCATCGAGTTTGGGAAGAAGCGCTTTGCTGGAAAGTTTGGTCTTTCCTTTCTTGGACGCTTTAGAGAAGAGGTTAGTATGGATAACCACGCCTTTGAGTGAAGGAGATGCTTTTAGTGAGGCATCTTTTACATCACCTGCCTTGTCGCCGAAGATAGCGCGGAGCAGTTTTTCTTCGGGTGAAGGATCGGATTCACCTTTCGGGGTGATCTTGCCGATCAGTATGTCTCCCGGTTTGATACGTGCTCCCACACGGACAATTCCTCTTTCATCGAGGTCCTTGGTTGCCTCTTCACTTACGTTGGGTATGTCGGAAGTGAGTTCTTCCATCCCCCGCTTGGTTTCGCGTACCTCAAGAGAAAATTCTTCCACGTGGATAGATGTGAAGATATCTTCACTTACCAGCCTTTCGTTCAATACGATGGCATCCTCGAAGTTGTAACCTTTCCAAGGCATGAATGCCACTTTCAGGTTCCTGCCCAGTGCCAGTTCTCCAGCTTGTGTAGCATATCCTTCTGTAAGGATATCGCCAGCTTTCACCTTTTGTCCCGCCTTACAAATAGGACGCAGGTCAACGGTGGTATTCTGGTTGGTTTTCCGGAATTTGGGGATATTGTACGTTTTTACGGCATCCTCGAAACTGGTGAATTCCTCCTCTTCAGTCCGGTCGTATTTTATTTTGATGGTAGTGGCATCTACATAGAGGATCTCTCCGCTTCCTTCAGACATGATCTGGGTACGGGAGTCGTGGATAACTTGTCCTTCGATACCTGTACCTACGATAGGTGATTCGGTTCTCATCAACGGGACAGCCTGGCGCATCATGTTCGATCCCATCAATGCACGGTTGGCATCATCATGTTCAAGGAACGGGATCAGCGACGCGGCGATAGAAGCGATCTGCATGGGCGATACGTCCATCAGTTCCACCTCTTCTGGGGCGATCACGGGATAGTCGGCATCCTGCCTTGCTTTTACCCTCGGGTTGATGAATTTCCCCTTGTCATCAAGCGGTGCATTACCCTGTGCGATCAGTTTGTCTTCCTCCTCTTCGGCGGCAAGATAAATCACTTCATTGTTGTTGATATTCACCACTCCATTTTCTACCTTACGATAGGGTGTTTCGATGAATCCCAAATCGTTGATCTTCGCATAGACACAGAGAGAGGAGATAAGCCCGATATTGGGTCCCTCGGGTGTTTCTATGGGACAGAGGCGTCCATAATGGGTGTAGTGCACGTCACGCACTTCGAAGCCGGCACGCTCACGCGAAAGTCCTCCCGGTCCGAGTGCCGACAGGCGGCGTTTGTGGGTGATCTCAGCCAGTGGATTGGTCTGATCCATGAACTGCGAGAGGGCATTGGTGCCGAAGAACGTATTGATGACGGATGAAATGGTTTTCGCGTTGATCAGGTCGATCGGGGTGAAAACCTCGTTGTCGCGCACGTTCATTCGCTCACGGATGATACGTGCCATACGGTTCAGCCCTACGCCGAACTGGGTATATAATTGTTCCCCTACCGTGCGTACACGACGGTTGCTGAGGTGGTCGATATCGTCCACCATGGCTTTGGAGTTGACAAGCTCGATCAGGTATTTGATGATCTCGATCATGTCTTCTTTCGTGAGCACACGTGTGTCGGCATCGGTGTCGAGATTCAGTTTCTTGTTGATCCTGTAGCGCCCTACGTCGCCCAGGTCATATCTTTTCTCCGAGAAGAAGAGATTGTTGATTACCTCCCGTGCACTGGCATCATCGGCCGGTTCTGCACTTCGCAGCTGGCGGTAGATGTGGCGGATGGCATCAATCTCCGTATTACTCGGGTCTTTCTGTAATGTGTTGTAAATGATAGAATAATCGGAGGTATTGGCTGCTTCCTTATGCAACAGGATGGAAGCTACGCCCGACTCGATGATTTCATCGATATGCTCCTGCTCCAGTATGGTTTCACGTTCAATAATTACCTCATTCCTTTCAATGGATGTTACCTCACCGGTATCTTCATCGACAAAATCTTCCATCCACGATTTCAGTACGCGCGCGGCCAATTTGCGTCCCAGCACTTTTTTGAGGTTTGCTTTATTTACTTTTACCTCTTCAGCCAGGTCAAAGATCTCAAGGATATCCTTGTCGCTTTCGAATCCTATGGCACGCAACAGCGTGGTGACCGGCAATTTCTTTTTCCGGTCGATATAGGCATACATCACATTGTTGATATCCGTAGCGAATTCAATCCATGATCCCTTAAAAGGAATGATACGGGCGGAGTAAAGCACTGTACCATTAGCGTGCATGCTCTGTCCGAAGAATACGCCGGGAGAGCGGTGCAATTGCGAAACAATGACACGCTCGGCCCCGTTGATGACAAACGTACCTTTCTCAGTCATATAGGGAATCGTCCCGAGATATACATCCTGAATGACAGGGGTGAAATCTTCGTGATCGGGATCGGTACAATATAGATACAATTTTGCCTTCAGCGGAACACTGTAGGTGAGTCCTCTGTCTATACATTCGTCGATGGAGTAGCGCGGGGGATCCACATAGTAATCTAAAAATTCAAGGACGAAGTTGTTACGGGTATCGGCAATGGGGAAATTCTCCGTGAAAACCTTATACAATCCTTCATTCTTTCTACTTTCGGGGGGGGCGTCGAGTTGGAGGAAATCCTGAAACGATTTTAACTGTACTTCCAGAAAATCGGGATAATCAAGCGGATTTTTGATCGACGCAAAATTGATTCTTTGATTGGCTTTATTTGAAGACATGGATGTGAGTTTTTGAACCTACTATATATTGACACAAAAGGTTAAGAATCTTCAGGTAGAAGATTCCTAACCGTATTAACCTAAATTAGGTAAATGTTATTTAAGTTCAACTTCTGCTCCAGCCTCTTCAAGTTGTTTTTTCAAAGCATCTGCTTCGTCTTTTGTTACACCTTTTTTCAATTCGCTGGGAGCTCCGTCTACCAAGTCTTTGGCTTCTTTCAAGCCAAGCCCGGTGAGTTCTTTCACTGCTTTAACCACAGCTAATTTTGCTGATCCTGGGCTCTTAAGGATTACATCGAATTCAGTTTTTTCTTCAGGAGCTGCTTCTGCGGCTGCAGGTCCTGCGGCCACGGCTACAGCTGCGGCTGCCGGTTCGATACCGTATTCGGTTTTTAAGATTTCAGCCAGTTCATTAACCTCTTTTACAGTCAGGTTAACCAGGTCTTCAGCAAATTTTTTTAAGTCTGCCATTGTTGTATTTGTTTAAATTGATTACTAATTCTGTTTGTTGTAAAATTAAATTCTTCTACCATCTGCGTCGGGCATATATCGCCTGACTGGACAGTTATCTTTCCGACAATGTTTTCAATACCCCGTGGATCGTGTTGCCACCGGATTGAAGTGCGGAAATAACGTTCTTTGCAGGTGATTGCAACAGTGCGATCACATCTCCGATCAACTCGGGCTTGCTCTTGATATTCACCAGGTCCTGGAGAGTATTTCCTCCAACGAAGAAACTTTCCTGCACGTAGGCGCCTTTTAAAGCCGGTACTTTGTCGGCTTTGAATTTATCAATGAGCTTGGCAGGCGAATTGGCCACGTTAGAGAACATAATGGCTGTATTTCCTTTTAAGATAGGATACAGTTCGCTATAATCTCTTTCGAGCGATTCAAATGCTTTCTGCAAAAGGGTATTTTTCACTACGACCAACTTGATCCCCTGTTTGGAGCATTCCCTTCTTAAATTACTTGTCTTTGCTGCATTGAGTGTAGCAATGTCGGTAAGATAGAAGTTTTCATACTCCTGGAGATTAGCGGCTATCTGCTCTATTATTTGTTTTTTATCTTCCTTTTTCATAATGATTGAAACTCTTTTTAGTTAGATTCATCTGCCGATTTGGTGTCCACTTTAATACCCGGACTCATCGTACTGGAAAGATAAATACTCTTGATATAAGTACCTTTTGCCGCAGTCGGTTTTAATTTGATCAACGTTTGGATAAATTCTTTTGCGTTGTCTCGAATCTGTTCGGGCGTGAAAGATACTTTTCCAATAGAGGTGTGAATAATACCGGCCTTGTCTACCTTAAAGTCGATTTTCCCCTGTTTTACCTCGGTCACGGCTTTCGCCACGTCGGGAGTAACAGTACCGCTCTTGGGGTTCGGCATTAATCCTCTTGGCCCTAAAATACGGCCGAGGGCACCTATCTTACCCATGATCTGCGGTTGAGTGATGATCACATCAATATCGGTCCAACCTCCTTTAATTTTGTCGATATATTCATCGAGTCCCACATAGTCTGCGCCGGCCTCTTTGGCAGCGGCTTCAGCTTCTGGAGAGCACAATACAAGAACTCTTACTTGTTTACCTGTTCCGTGAGGAAGGGATACCACCCCTCTCACCATCTGGTTAGCTTTACGCGGATCTACGCCGAGGCGCACATCGATATCTACAGAGGCGTCGAACTTGGCATTGGTGATTTCCTTTACCAGTGCCGATGCTTCTTTTAGTGAATAGGTTTTCCCTACTTCAATCTTGCTTAAAGCCAACTTTTGATTTTTTGTCAGTTTACCCATGTCTCAATTGAAGTTTTAATTAGTGATATTTTCAGGGAAATCTCCTTTTACTGTGATACCCATGCTCCGAGCCGTTCCGGCTACCATCCGCATTGCTGATTCGAGCGTGAAGCAGTTCAAATCGGGCATTTTTTCTTCGGCAATCGCCTGTACCTGTTCCCAGGTAACTTCCGCAACTTTCTTGCGATTAGGTTCTGCCGAACCGCCTTTTTGTTTGCTGACTTCTAATAGCTGAATCGCAACCGGTGGAGTTTTAACAATAAAATCAAAAGACTTGTCGGTATAATAAGTGATGACCACTGGCAACACTTTACCGGCTTTGTCCTGAGTTCTGGCATTGAATTGCTTGCAAAACTCCATAATATTGATCCCTTTGGAACCCAATGCAGGTCCTACTGGGGGAGATGGGTTTGCAGCTCCTCCTTTGATTTGTAATTTTAGTTGTCCGGCAACTTCTTTAGCCATTGTTTTGATTTTAATAAATTGGAGTTTTCGAAACACTTAAAGAATTTACAGAATCTGCGTAACCAAATATCTGGTCTATTCTTTCTCTACTTGCATATAACCCAACTCGAGGAGTTGTTTTCTTCCGAAAATTTTCACCATCACTTTGAGCTTCTTCCTCTCTTCATTCACCTCTTCTACTACTCCGGAGAAACTGCTGAAAGGACCTCCGATCACTTTCACGCTCTCGCCTACATAGTATTTCATATCCATTTCATCGCTTGCTTCTTCCAACTCGTCCATCGTTCCGAGGATCCGTTTTACTTCCGACTCCCGTAAAGGTTGGGGATCGGTTGTATTAGGCAGAAAGCCGGCAACATAATTGATGTTTTTTAGTTCGTGAATGACTTCCCCCGTCAGTTCGGCTTCAATAAGCACATAACCGGGAAGATAAGCGCGTTCTTTCATCACTTTCTTTCCGTTGCGTATTGAGTAAGTCTTTTCTGTGGGGATGAGAACCTGGGAAATGTATTTCCCCAAGTCGGTTTTCTTCATCTCTGATTCAAGATACTCTTTGACTTTATTTTCTTTTCCACTAACGGAACGCAATACGTACCATTTTTTTCTCTCTTCAGTCATAGTTAAGTCTCTTTCTTTCAGATTTATAAAATACCGTAGAGAAGTTTTAATATCCACTCAAATAGAGAATCCATTCCGAACACTATTACGGCAATGATAAGGGAAGCAATCAATACAATTACCGTGCTGCCGGAGAGTTCTTCTCTTGATGGCCAGGATACCTTATGAACCAGTTCATTATAGGAATCGCTGAGATATGCAACTATTTTTTTCATTTAACTTTGGATAGTTTTTTGCACGGGTCGAGAGACTCGAACTCCCGACACCTGGTTTTGGAGACCAGTGCTCTACCAACTGAGCTAGACCCGTGTATAAACCCCGCCTATTCCATTCCCTACAAGGGAGGGATATTACTGGCAGGGTTTTTTTATATTTACTCCCCGACTTTATCCTCCGGAAAGAGTCGGAGGGAACGATCAGTCAATTAACTCGGTGATCTGTCCTGCACCTACGGTACGTCCACCTTCGCGAATAGCGAAACGGAGACCTACGTTACAAGCTACCGGGTAGATCAGTTCCACGTCAATGGTTACATTGTCACCAGGCATTACCATCTCTACTCCTTCGGGCAAAGAGATTTCACCGGTTACGTCAAGCGTACGGATATAGAACTGAGGACGATATTTGTTGTGGAAAGGTGTGTGACGACCACCTTCTTCTTTCTTCAGGATATACACCTCGGCTTTGAATTTAGAGTGAGGTTTCACTTTACCGGGGTGAGAAATCACCATACCACGTTTGATTTCGTCTTTGTCAATACCACGGAGCAACAGACCTACGTTGTCACCAGCCTGACCTTCGTCGAGGATCTTACGGAACATTTCTACTCCGGTAACAACTGATTTCTTGCCTTCAGCACCGAGTCCGATGATCTGTACTTCTTCACCTGTCTTGATGATACCTGTTTCGATACGACCGGTAGCCACAGTACCACGACCAGTGATCGAGAATACGTCTTCAACCGGCATAAGGAACGGTTTGTCGATATCACGCGGAGGCAGCGGAATCCATTCGTCAACTGCTTTCATCAGTTCGAGAATTTGTTCTTCCCATCTGGGATCTCCGTTCAATCCACCAAGGGCAGATCCACGGATAACGGGAGTATTGTCGCCGTCGAAATCATAGAATGAAAGAAGTTCCCTCATTTCCATTTCAACCAGTTCCAACATTTCTTCGTCGTCTACCAGGTCTACTTTGTTCATGAAAACGACCAACTTGGGAACGTTTACCTGACGTGCCAGAAGAATGTGCTCACGAGTCTGAGGCATAGGGCCGTCAGTGGCAGCCACTACGATGATAGCACCGTCCATCTGGGCAGCACCGGTAACCATGTTCTTTACATAGTCAGCGTGACCCGGGCAGTCAACGTGCGCATAGTGACGATTTGCCGTTTCGTATTCTACGTGTGACGTATTGATGGTGATACCTCTTTCCTTTTCTTCGGGTGCGTTGTCGATAGAGTCGAACGAACGTACTTCAGAGAAACCTTTTTTCGCCAAAACGGTGGTAATGGCAGCGGTCAAAGTGGTTTTACCGTGGTCAACGTGGCCGATTGTACCGATGTTCACATGCGGTTTCGTCCGGGAAAAATGTTCTTTTGCCATAAAATATACTATTAATTAGTTTAAATAAATTATATATGCATTACAATAAACAGTAAAACGCAAGAGACAGGACAATAAGCCTTTTCTTGAAATTTGTTGATCTATCTGTTTTGAGCCGATGGCGGGAATTGAACCCGCGACCTCTTCCTTACCAAGGAAGTGCTC